>ENA-ORCM01003628-ORCM01003628.1-human-gut-metagenome-genome-assembly--contig:-NODE-3628-length-9908-cov-2.389991_pt1 | contig 9908 bp, 9 predicted proteins | sample MGYA00242906_ERZ507928 | MGnify/ENA primary metagenome ERZ507928 (study PRJEB26167, sample SAMN06115497) | human gut metagenome | host: Homo sapiens | place: China:Shanxi | collected 2015-05-07 | study... | reverse complement strand
ATAATAGCCTCAATTTCTTCTTCTATGGCGTCATCCAGCTTGTAACCAGTGGACTGGAAGATCTTAATGCCGTTGTATTCGCAAGGGTTGTGTGAAGCGGAGATCATCACACCGGCGTCACAGCCGTAGCGGCCGATCAGGTAAGCGACTGCCGGGGTAGGCACTACGCCCACGGAGAGCACATTCGCCCCCACGGCGCAAAGCCCGGCTGTAAGTGCCGCCTCCAGCATATCGCCGGACGCCCGGGTGTCTTTACCGATGAGCACCGTGGGTTTTCTGCCCAGTTCACCGGCCAAAACTTTGGCTGCCGCCTTGCCGATCGAGAGCGCCAGCTCGTTGGTTAAATCTTTATTGGCTATGCCACGCACGCCGTCTGTTCCAAACAATCTGCCCATACCATTCTCCTTTGTTGTTAAAAAGAACTGTGTGTTTCCGTCTATACCGGTTTGAATTTCAATTTATGATGGTTAAAGTAAAGTTTGCTGCCCGTCCTGCTGGAATCCCAAATGCCGGTAGGCCGCCGGGGTCACGCAGCGCCCACGGGGGGTGCGGCTGAGAAAGCCGATCTGCATTAAATACGGCTCGTACACATCCTCAATGGTCACTGCCTCTTCACCGATGGCTGCGGCAATGGTCTCCAGTCCCACAGGTCCGCCGTCATAATTTTTGATCATGGTGGTCAGCAAGCGACGGTCAATACCGTCCAGGCCCAGCTGATCAATTTCCATACGAGAGAGGGCATCCTCCGCCGCCTCAGCGTTGATTACGCCGTCGTACTTTACCTGGGCAAAGTCACGGCTGCGCTTGAGCAAACGGTTGGCAATACGCGGGGTGCCTCGGGAGCGAGAAGCGATCTGCAAGGCGCCGTCCTGTTCAATAGGAATATTCAAAATGCCCGCCGAGCGCTTAACGATGGTGGCAAGCTGATCATCCGTGTAAAGCTCCAGCCGTAAGATCACGCCAAAACGGTCACGCAGTGGCGCCGACAGTTGCCCGGCACGGGTGGTGGCGCCAACTAAGGTGAAGTTGGGCAGATCCAACCGAATGGAACGGGCGGAAGGACCTTTGCCGATGATAATATCCAGCGCACGGTCCTCCATAGCCGGATACAGCACTTCTTCAACGCTGCGGTTCAGACGGTGAATCTCGTCAATAAAGAGTACATCCCCCTCTTGCAGGTTGGTAAGCAGTGCCGCCAGATCGCCCTGTTTCTCAATGGCCGGACCGCTGGTGACACGAATGTTTACACCCATCTCATTGGCAATAATGCCCGCCAGCGTGGTCTTGCCCAATCCGGGCGGACCGTACAGCAACACATGATCCAGCGCCTCACCACGGGTGCGCGCCGCCTCAATGTAAACGGCCAGGTTCTCTTTCACTTTATCTTGCCCAATATAGTCCTCCAGGGTCTTGGGACGCAGGGAATTCTCTATATCCGTATCCGTCTCCGTCAGGCCGGTAGACACAATACGATTTTCCAAATCCATATCTTCCATAGGCAACTCCTAATCTGTATCAGGCTTACAAATTGGCGGCCAGCTGGCGCAGCCCCCGGCGGATCATCTCGTCCACCGACAGGCCGGGTTCCATCTGACCCACAGCCACAGCGGCGTCGCTTTGACCGTAGCCCAGAGCCACCAGCGCTTCCACCGCCTCTGCCGCAACAGAGCCGGCGGTATTGGCAGCGGCTGCCGCCTGCACCTCTCTGCTGCTGCCCAAATCCAGCACGCCCATTTTATCTTTCAATTCCAGCACAATGCGCTCGGCAATCTTTTTGCCGATACCCGGCGCACGAGTCAGGGACTTGGCGTCCCCGCCGGCAATGCAAACGGCCAATCGATCCGCCGACAGCTCCGACAAGATTGCCAGCGCCGCCTTAGGTCCCACGCCGTTTACAGAGATCAGCAGCTTAAAGCAATCCAGCTCCGCCGTGGTGGCAAAGCCGTAAAGATCCAGTGCATCCTCCCGCACAGACAAGTAAGTGAAAAGCTGCACCGGCTTGCCCACGCCCGGCAGGGACTGTAAGGTCGTCAGAGTGGTGAAGCACTTAAACCCTACACCACCGCAGCTGACCACCGCAAAATTCTGGTCAAAATAAGTGAGCGTACCGTCCAAACTGTAAATCATAAGTAAATCCTAATAGCAGGTTGCCCAACCGCCCCAGCAGGCTGCCGCTGGCATGACCGTGACAGATGGCCATAGCCAGTGCGTCAGCCGTGTCGTCCGGCTTGGGTATTTTCTCTAAATTCAAAATCAGGCGGGTCATCTCCTGTACCTGCTTCTTCTCCGCCCGGCCATAGCCCACCACCGACTGTTTCACCTGCAAGGGGGTGTATTCAAAGATGGGCACTTTTTTTTGTTGGGCGGACAGGGTGATGACCCCTCTGGCTTGAGCCACATCAATCACGGTCTTGGCATTGTTGTTATAAAACAACTTTTCCATGCTCATCACCTCCGGGTGATAGGTGTCAAACAGGCCGATCATATCCGTGTAGATCATTTGCAGCCGCAAAGGAAACGGCGTTTTGGCCTGCGTGGTGATGGCGCCGTAGTCCACCACAGAGAATTTATTGCCTTTATAGTCAAGCACGCCCCAGCCGATAATGGCATACCCGGGGTCAATACCAAGAATACGCATACTGACACTATCCCATAATAAATTTAAATTATTATAACACAAAGACGCACGGCTTGCAATATAATATATAAATTATTATATATGCAAACAGAAAGATAGGGAGCACCGCAGCGCTCCCCTATTCCCTTATCGCCCGGCGCCCTCGCCCCGCAGCTGATGAATAAATTTTTGCAGTTCAATGTTGTTAAAGGTGTACTGCCCCCGGTCCGTGCCCGGGATATAGTACCGTGCCGTAACCTCTCCATTAAGGACCGTAAAAGACTGGCGCAAGGTGGCAGTCATATAGTCGGCACACTGCCGCGCATTTGAGCCGCTTACGATCACCACGCCTACCCTTTTCGGCTTCGCAATAGGCGGCTTGGCGCCCCGTTTGAAGCGGGCACTATAATACCGCTGGAACCGGTCGATCACTGCCTTCAGCGGAGCCGGCAAAAATTTATTATACACCGGAGTAAAGAACGCAATATAGTCCGCGTCTTCAAAGTCCTCAAAAAAAATATCCAGATCTTTGTTGGCGCAGCCCGCATGCTGCTCACAAAAGCGGCAGTCGGTACAGGGCGCCGGCGCCAGCTTGTACGTATTATATTCTACGATCTTGCAGTCGATAAAATACGGCTTCACCTGGCGGATCAATTCTTCGCTGACCCCATTGGGCCGAGGCGAACCGCCGATAATCAGTAGTTTCTTCATCTCATCACCGCCCCTATTCTACCACACTTTGCCCTTGTTTTGAAGTCGTAATTGTGATAAACTTAAAAATAACACAAAAAAGAGGGCCTCGACTATGACCAAGTTTTTGATACATAAATTCATTCCACGGGATGCCAAGCAAAACGCCAAAGACCGGCAGCGCTACGGCGTGCTCAGCGGTGTTGTGGGCATTCTCTGCAATCTGCTGCTATGCGTGCTGAAATTTATTTGCGGCACGGTGAGCCACTCGGTGTCTATCACCGCAGACGCCGCCAATAACCTGTCAGACGCTTCCTCCAACATCGTCACCGTTATCGGCGCAAAAATTGCAAGCAAGCCGGTAGATAACGACCACCCATTCGGCCACGGCAGGATGGAATACATCAGTGCCCTGATCGTGGATTTCTTTATTTTCCTAATGGGGTTTGAGTTGGGCAAAAGCAGTATTGAAAAGATCATTCATCCCCAAGAGGTGCGGTTCAGTGCCGTGACCGTGGCGGTGCTTGTGCTGTCCATTGGGATCAAGCTGTGGATGGCTTACTTTAATCAGGTACTGTATAAAGAGAGCAACAATCTCAATCTGAAAGCTGTACGCCAGGACAGCCTGAACGACTGCATTTCCACCGCCGCAGCCGGCGCGGCACTGCTGTTGTCTGCCTTTACCGCCTTTGACCGGGCAGACGGCATCATGGGGCTGCTGGTCGCCGCGTTTATCCTCGCCGGAGGTGTGAGCACCTTAAAGGACATTATGGGTCCCCTGCTGGGTCAGGCGCCCAGTAAAGAGCTGGTGGATGAGATTGAGCGCCGTATGCTGGCAGAACCGCTGATTGTAGGCGTGCACGACTTAATTATTCACGACTACGGCCCGGGGCGAGTCATTGCCTCTGCACATGCGGAAGTACCGGCTGATCAGGATATTATGGCGGTGCACAACGCCATTGACCGTGTGGAGCAACAAATTAGTAAAGAACTGCAAATTGTTATCTGCATTCACATGGATCCCATTGCAATCCATGACGCCACGGTGGATAAATACCGCAAACTCATGACGGAGGTTCTTCTGGACTACGATCCTGAGCTGCGCTTTCATGACTTTCGGCTGGTGGAGTGCAGTGACCACATGAACCTGATCATGGACATTGTGGTGCCCAAAGAACACAAAAAGCACCGCAGCCAAATTTTGAAGGAAGTACAAGCGGCCGTGCAGCAGCGTGACCCCCGGCTGCGGGTAGTGGCGACTATGGAGCACTCCTATATCTGAATTTAACATTAAGAAACGCCCGGCAGTTTGGAACTGTCGGGCGTTTTGCTGTTTTGTTAATTCTTTGTATCAAAGGTGTAGTCAATGCCGTTTTCATAGCACCAATCCGCAGCCTTTTTGCGCACATACTCGGTCTGAAATGCGTCAAACTTCTCGGAAAATTCCTTATAGGCATTAAAATATTTCCAAAAAGTCTCAACCACGGCATCATCCGGCGTTTGATCAAACACAGCCTTGATCTTGGCGTTGCCGATAGACTGGACAAACGCGTGCATCACTTCGCCGTCCGTTACATAAAAGTACGGAATATAGCCTAAAGACAGCAGATACGCCGATGTGCCGGTATCCTCCGGGTGATCCAAATCCGCCAACTCCGCCATGCTGTGCACCTGCATATCCTGACGGGAGAACCAAAACTCCGACGCACCGCTCCAGCCTTTTCTTAAATTATCTTCGTTCAAAACAAACTGCTTCATCACTAAACCCTTTGCTGCAATCATTAACCAATGGACTTCATCAAACCGCCGTTTTTGATAATGTTCTGAATAAACGGCGGAAACGGCTGGGCCTGATACACCTTGCCGGTGGTCAGGTCCGTAATCACGCCGCTGTCAAAATCCACCTGCACTTCATCGCCCTGGTTGATCTCGTTGGCAGCCTGGTCGCACTCTAAGATCGCAAGGCCGATATTAATGGCATTGCGGTAAAAAATACGAGCAAAGGTGGAGGCAATCACGCAGCTGATACCGCTGGCCTTAATGGCAATGGGTGCGTGCTCACGGGAGGAGCCGCAACCAAAGTTCGCCTTGGCCACCATGATGTCACCGGGCTGCACCTTATTTACAAAATCCTTGTCAATATCTTCCATACAATGAGAAGCCAGCCAGGCCTCGTCACTTTTGTTCAGGTAGCGGGCAGGAATGATTACATCCGTGTCCACATTGTCGCCGAACTTATGTACCTTACCTTTTGCTATCATACCGTGACCTCCTTATACCGTAGCCGGGTCGGCAATATAGCCCTTGACCGCAGAGGCGGCAGCCACAGCGGGAGAGGCCAAATAAATCTCAGACTCCGTGTGACCCATACGGCCCACAAAGTTTCGGTTTGAGGTAGATACTGCCCGCTCACCGGCAGCCAAAATACCCATGTGACCGCCAAGGCAGGGACCGCAGGTAGGTGTAGACACGACTGCACCGGCCTCAATAAAGATCTGGGTCAGACCCTCCTCAATGCACTGCAAATAAATGCGCTGGGTGGCCGGGATCACGATCACGCGCACATCCTGCGCCACCTTGCGACCTTTCAAAATTGCAGCAGCAGCGCGCATATCTTCCATTCTGCCATTGGTGCAGGAGCCAATCACCACCTGGTCAATAGCGATCTTTTCACCGTCCACCTGATCAATAGTATGGGTATTCTCCGGCAGATGGGGAAATGCCACAGTGGGCTTTAAGGTACTCAAATCAATTTTTAACGTGAGGGTGTATTCTGCGTCAGGGTCTGCCTCAAACATCGTATATTCCCGCTCTGCGCGGCCGTTCACATACTGCAAGGTCACATCATCTACCGGGAAAATTCCGTTTTTGGCGCCGCACTCAATGGCCATATTGCTGATGCACAGCCGATCGTCCATAGAAAGCTCCGCAATACCATCGCCGGTAAATTCCAAAGACTGGTAGAGTGCGCCGTCCACACCGATCTCACCGATCAAGTGCAGTACCACATCTTTCCCGCTGATAAAGGGTGCTTTTTTGCCGGTAATCTCAACTTTGATGGCAGAGGGCACCTTAAACCAAGCCTTACCTGTAACCATACCGGCAGCCATATCCGTGGAGCCTACGCCGGTGGAGAACGCACCCAGTGCACCGTAAGTACAGGTGTGGCTGTCTGCGCCGATCACGCAGTCACCGCAGGCCACAATCCCCTGCTCCGGCAGCAACGCGTGCTCAATCCCCATATTGCCCACATCAAAATAGTGGGTAATGCCGTGGGCGCGGGCAAAAGTGCGCACCTGCTTGCAGTTCTGGGCGGACTGAATGTCCTTGTTGGGGGTAAAGTGATCCATTACAAGAGCAATGCGGGTCTTATCAAACACGCCGTCCTTGCCAAATTTGTTCATCTCATTGATGGCAACCGGAGAGGTCACATCGTTGCCAATTACCATATCCAGTTTGGCATCAATCAATTGACCGGCCACCACCTGATCCAAACCGTCGTGCGCCCCCAGGATCTTTTGCGTCATTGTCATTCCCATGATCGTCACCGTCCTTAAATATCGTCCGTAAAGGAACCGGCGCCGCGCTCCAGCGAGGTCACGCCGGTACGCGCCATTTCCACAATGCTAAAGCGTTGCTCCAGTTGCTGAATAAAGGCGTCCAGCATCTCCCCCGCACCGGTGAACTCCAGGGTCACCGTCTCAGCAGAAATATCCAGCACACGAGCGCCGTAACCGGCGTTGAATGCCAAAAGGGCGTTCTTCTCCGAAATGCCCTGAGCGTGCACCTTCACCAGCAGCAACTCAGAGGACACGGAATTGTCCGGAGTCAGCTCAGATACCTTCTCCACGATCTCCAGCTTTAAAAGCTGACGCTTGATCTGGCGAAAATTCTCCGGCTCCGTGTTGGTCTCAATGGTCATACGGGAAAAGTTCGGGTCCTCCGTCTCACTCACCGTCAGGGAGGAGATATTGTATGCACGGCGGGAGAACAGGCTGGCCACCCGTTGCAGCACGCCGCTCTCGTTATCCACAAGAACAGATAAAACCAATTTCTCTTTCATCTTCCTTGCCTCCAATCAGTTAAACTGCTCGATAATATCCGTGTGTGCGCCGCCGGGCGGTATCATCGGCAGTACATTGCTGTCCGGCGAAATACGGCAGTCCACCAACACCGGACCGGGATAAGCCAGCGCCTCTGCCAGCACAGCGTCAATATCATCATTGGTATGGATACGCAGGCCCTTTACGCCAAAGGCTTCTGCCACCTTCACAAAATCCGTAACCCGGTGGGGATCAGTATCGGAAAAGCGGTTTTCATAAAACAGCTTTTGCCACTGGCGCACCATACCCAGCACAGTATTGTTCATAATGAACATCTTGACCGGAATATTGTAGGACGCCATGGTGGCCAGCTCGGACAGGTTCATGTGGAAGCCGCCGTCACCGGCAAACATCACCACAGTTTGATCCGGACAGCCCATTGCCGCACCAAAGGCAGCGCCCATGGAATAGCCCATGGTGCCCAGTCCGCCGGAGGTCAGCAGGGTGCGGGGTCGGGTGTACTTATAGAACTGTGCCGCCCACAGCTGGTGCTGACCCACATCGGTGACCACAATAGTATCATCCGGGGTCTTTTCGTCAATTTTTTCAATTAAGACCTGAGGATTTACATAATTCCCGATCTGCAGCTGCTTAAAGGGATGGCGGCTGGCCTCGATCTCCGCTTTCCAGTCGCTGTGATCCATCTGCTCCACATTACGGGTCAGCATGGGCAGAATTTCTGCCAAGTCGCCACGCAGGTGGTAGTTGGAAAAGATGTTTTTGTCCATCTCCGCTGCGTCAATGTCAATATGTAAGATCTCTGCGTTAGGCGCAAACTTCTTGCGGTTGCCGGCCACACGGTCAGAGAAACGGGCGCCGCAAGTGATGAGCACATCGCAGTCATGCGCCGCCTTATTGGCCTCAAAATGGCCATGCATACCGATCAGCCCCACGTGCAGCGGATGGCCGTACGGAAATGCACCCAGACCCATAAGAGAGGACACCACCGGTGCGTCCAGTTTCTCGGCAAAAGTAATCAGATCTTCGCCTACTTTGGAGAGAATGGCGCCGCCACCAACATAAATCAGCGGTTTCTTGGCGTTTCTCAGCAATTCGAGCGCCCGATCTATGCAAGACTGCTTGGGCATCTTAAACGGCTCAATCTCCACTTTCGGTTCCGCCACATAATCACAAGTGGCAGAAGTTATATCCTTGGGAATATCAACCAGAACAGGACCTTTGCGTCCGGTCTGGGCAATGCGGAACGCCCGACGCAACGTGGGCGCCAGCTCCTCCACAGACTTCACCTGGAAGTTGTGCTTGGTAATAGGCATGGTAATACCGCAAATATCTACCTCCTGGAAGCTGTCTCGGCCCAAGCCGGAGGTGGCATAGTTGCAGGTAATGGCAACCACCGGCACAGAGTCCATATAAGCCGTGGCAATACCGGTCACCAGATTGGTGGAGCCGGGGCCGGAGGTTGCAAAGCACACACCCACCTTGCCGGTGGCGCGGGCATAACCGTCTGCCGCGTGGGACGCGCCCTGCTCATGGGCAGTCAAAATATGCTTAAAGGTGTCGCCATATTTATAAAGCTCGTCAAAAATATTCAGGATCGTACCACCGGGATAACCAAAGATGGTATCTACGCCCTGTTCTTTCAAGACTTCAAGAACGATCTGAGAGCCATTGAGTTCCATTAAATTCCTCTCCCATCACAAAAATTTAATATATATTTTAGGATATTTGCGATACTATGTCAAGAAAAATTTATCCTTGTAAAAACAGCAGCATTGGTATATACTTATATTCGCACTAAAAAACGTGTAATTCAGACATCGGAGCTAAAAGAATGAAACTTGGTATCGTAGGTTTGCCAAATGTTGGCAAAAGTACACTTTTTAACGCCATTACAAACGCAGGCGCCCAAAGCGCCAACTACCCCTTTTGCACAATAGAGCCGAATGTGGGTATGGTCAGCGTGCCGGACGAACGGCTGGACAAGCTGGCAGAAATGTACCACCCGGACAAATTCACGCCGGCCACCATTGAGTTTGTGGACATTGCAGGGCTGGTCAAGGGTGCGTCCAAGGGCGAGGGTCTGGGCAACAAATTTCTCTCCCATATCCGGGAGGTAGACGCCATTATCCATGTGGTGCGCTGCTTTGAGAATGACGACATCACACATGTGGACGGCTCTGTGGATCCGGCAAGGGACATTGAGACCATCAATTTGGAGCTGATCCTCTCGGATCTGGATATTCTGAATCGACGAATCGACAGCCGTAAAAAAGCCATGAAGGGCGACAAGACTCTGGCGCCTGAGGTGGCGTTTCTGGAGCGACTGGCTGCGGAGATGGAAGAAGGCAAAACTGCCCGCAGCGTGGAGATCAGTGAGGATGAACAAGAGTACCTGAAAGAAGTATCCCTCCTGACCATCAAGCCGGTGATCTATGCCTGCAATATGGGCGAGGACGACTTTAACGCCGGGATTGAGAGCAATCCGTTCTACAAAGCGGTGGAGCAGATCGCTGCCACAGAGGGTGCGGAAACACTGC
>ENA-ORCM01003627-ORCM01003627.1-human-gut-metagenome-genome-assembly--contig:-NODE-3627-length-9909-cov-5.276241_pt1 | contig 9909 bp, 8 predicted proteins | sample MGYA00242906_ERZ507928 | MGnify/ENA primary metagenome ERZ507928 (study PRJEB26167, sample SAMN06115497) | human gut metagenome | host: Homo sapiens | place: China:Shanxi | collected 2015-05-07 | study... | reverse complement strand
GAGGAAAACGGAAACGCCCTGTTCCCGGACGCCCCCACGGAGCGGGGCGTCAAGCACATCCGGGAGCTGCAGCGGGCTGCGGCGGATGGGCTTGACGCGACACTCTTTTTTGTGATACAAATAAAAGATATTGCCAGCGTTGCCCCCAATGACGCAACACAGCCCGCCTTCGGCTCCGCCCTGCGGCACGCGGCGGCCCATGGGGTGCGGGTGCTGGCCTATGACTGTGATGTGGCACCGGACTGCCTGACGATTCGCCGGGAGGTGCCTGTCATTCTGTAGGGGGAACAGGCTTTTATGAGTTTTATTGAGATTTTGCTCATCGGTGTGGGCCTATCTATGGACGCCTTTGCGGTGTCGGTGTGTCAGGGCTTGTCCATGACGAAAATCAGATGGGGTCACGCTCTGACGGTGGGGCTGTATTTCGGCGGCTTTCAGGCGCTTATGCCGTTTATCGGCTGGATGCTGGGCTCTCAGTTCGCGGCCCGAATCCAGAGCTTTGACCACTGGGTCGCCTTCATCCTGCTGATGCTCATCGGCGGCAATATGCTGCGGGAGGCTCTCTCCGGCGAGGAGGACGAGGCCGAGGACGCCGCCATCGGCGCGGGTCTGGACCACAAGAAACTTTTTCTCATGGCTATCGCTACCAGCATTGATGCTCTGGCAATCGGAATTACTTTCGCGTTTCTTGATACCGCCATTCTGCCTGCCTGCGGCATCATCGGCACCACCACGTTCTGCATTTCCGTTGCGGGTGTGGCGGTGGGCTGCTGGTTCGGCGCCCGGTACAAAAAGCGGGCGGAGTTGACCGGCGGCGTGATCTTGATGCTGCTGGGCGTTAAAATCCTGTTGGAGCATTTGGGACTTATCGGCTTTTAAGTCCTGCGGGCCTGTACGGAACAGAATAATACAAAGGAGAATAGAGTATGAAGGCACCCAAGAGCATCTGCCTTTTGAACGATTCCTTTCCGCCGCTGATCGACGGCGTGGCCAATACCGTTGTCAACTACGCCCAGGAGCTGACAAAGCTGGGAGACCGAGCCATCGTGGTGACACCGGAGCACCCGGAGGCTGATGACAGCCGGTTTTCGTTCCCGGTCGTACGCTACCCCAGTGTGGATACCCGGCGGCTGTTCGGGTATCTTGCGGGTTATCCCTTTTCCCCGGAAACGCTGCGGCGGCTGAAAAGCGAAAAGATCGATCTGTTGCACAGCCATTGCCCGGTGATGTCCACCATTTTGGCCCGGTCCATCCGGGAGGTGGTGGACGCACCGCTGGTGTTTACATATCACACAAAATTCGATGTGGATGTGGCTAAGCTCATCCGGGGCAGACTGCTGCAGGAGAGCGCGCTGTATCTTCTGGCGGCCAATATTTCCGCGTGCGACGAGGTATGGGTCGTCAGCCATGGCGCGGGGGAGAATCTGCGCTCCATCGGCTATCAGGGCGATTATCATGTCATGGAAAACGGCGTGGATATGCCACGGGGCCGGGTCAGCGAGGCGGACATTGCCGCTGCCACCGCAGGGTATGACCTGCCGGAGGGCGTGCCGGTATTTTTGTTCGTGGGCCGCATGATGTGGTACAAGGGCCTTAGAATCATTCTGGACGCGCTGCGGCTGCTTGCGGCCGGAGGGGAGGATTTCCGCATGGTGTTTATCGGCAACGGCGCTGACGCGTCAGAGGTGCAGGAATACGCAAAGCCGCTGGGCAATAAGTGCATTTTCACCGGGGCCATCTCTCAGCGGGAGACGCTGCGGGCGTGGTACTGCCGGGCGGACCTGTTTTTGTTCCCCTCCAGCTATGATACCAACGGCCTTGTGGTCCGTGAGGCGGCGGCCAGCGACCTTGCGGCGGTGCTCATCAAGGAGAGCTGCGCCGCCGAGGGCGTAGTAGACGGTGAAACAGGCTTTTTGATTGAGGAAAATGCCGGTGCCATGGCGTCCAAGCTGCAGGCAATCTGCCGGACGCCGGAATGCATGGCCGAGGTGGGCCGACAGGCCGGCGAGCGGCTGTACCTCTCGTGGGCGGATGCCGTAAAGCGGGCCGAGGACCGCTACGGCATCGTGATGGAGAACTACCGCATGGGGCGGTACGATGAGCACCACAAGCCGATGGATGGCTTTTTGAACGCGCAGGGGACTATGATGGAAACGCTGGCCCGGCTCCGCAATCTGGGAGATGGTTTGGCGGAGCGCTCCCGGGAGGGCTGGGAGGAGCATAAGGGGGAATATGAGGAGCGCCGGGAGGAACGCCGCGAGGAGCGGCGCAGCTTCCGTTCAGAGCTGAAGCAAAAGGGCGAGGCTCTGTGGCAGAAGCTGGACCGGTATCTTTGAGTGCCTGACAGATTTCTCCTAAAAAAGCGGAAATATGGCTGACAAATGGGACGCGGCGTGGTAGAATACACGCGGCGTCCCATTTTTTGGGCGCGGACTGTGAATAATTAGGAGCGTATATGGAAGAACGTAAAAAGCGCCGGGGGGACCGGCGGGACGCATATTGGGTCCGTGATCTGGACGGGTTGCACACCATTATGCCGCATCTGATGGACAAGCGCACAGATGCGGAGGTCTATGTCAATATGCCCTTTGATGTAACGGAAACACTGCGGTACATTGAGGGGAAAAACCAGCATGAGGAGGAATACCGGGCAACGCTGTTCCACTGCATTCTCATGGCTGTTGCCAAAACCGTGTATTTCCGTCCGGATTTGAACCGCTATATCTCCGGCCGCAGATACTACCAGCGCTATGACATCACGCTGGGCTTTGTGGCGAAGAAGCGGTTTGAGGACCACAGCGAGGAGCGGCTGGTGGTGGCGACAGCGCCGGAGGACTGGACGCTGACCGCCGTGACGCATCAGGTGGTAGGCAAGGTGCATCAGGCACGGACAGAGAAAAGCGGCGGTGCCAACGGGGCCATGGATATCTTAAAGCATCTGCCCCGGTGGTTTTTGATGCTGTTTTTCCGGATTTTAAAAATTTTGGACTTTTACGGGAAAGTGCCGGATGAGCTCCGGGAGGACGATCCCAACTTTGCCAGCGTGTTCCTTACGAACTTAGGCAGCATCCGCTGTCCCAGCGTGTACCACCACCTGAATAATTATGGAACCAATTCCATCATGATCGCCATCGGCACGCTCCGCAAGGAGGAAAAGATCGCCCCGGACGGTTCCCGCAGTGTGCGGGATATGGTGGAGATCGGTATCACGCTGGACGAGCGGGTGGCGGATGGTTTTTATTTTGGACGTTCTTTGAAGCTGGTGCAGTATTTGCTGGCAAATCCGGAGCTGCTGGAAAAACCCTTGGAGGAGGCTGTTGATTTTGAGTGTTGAAGCGACAAAGGTAAAGGCGCCGTGGCTGGCGTTTTACGGCGTGGTGCCGGAGCATCTGCAATATCCCGACTGTACGATGTATGAGGCGGTGGAGCGCTGCGCGCAGAAGTACCCGAGCTATCCCGCCTATGTGTTTATGGGCCGGAAGACCAGCTACCGTGCGCTGGTGGCGGAGATCAACCTCTGTGCCCGTGCGCTGAAGGCCATCGGCGTCCGCCCCGGCGATAAAATCACCATGGCCATGCCGAACTGCCCGCAGGCAGTCACCATGTTCTACGCCATCAATCTTGTGGGCGCTACGGCCAATATGATTCATCCCCTCTCCAGTGAGAATGAGATCGAGTTTTACCTCAAGGAGTCCGGCTCTCTCTTTGCAGTGACGCTGGACCAGTTCTACCATAAATTTGAGGCCATCCGCCAGAACGTGACGCTGGACAATATCATTCTGGCCTCCATCCCGGACGCCCTGTCCCGGCCGGTGCGGGTGGGCTATATGCTCACTGAGGGCCGCAAGCAGGCCCGTATCCCCAAGGACGCGCCGGTGCTGCGGTGGCACGAGTTTCTGCGCCGTGGCCTGACGTACCACTGGAGGTATAAGGCGGAGAAAAAAGCACAAGATGAGGCGGTGATTCTCTACTCCGGCGGCACCACCGGCGTGACAAAGGGAATCCAGCTCACCAATCTGAACTTCAACGCGCTGGGCGCACAGATCATCGCCACCAATCCCATGTTCCGTCCCGGCGATAAAATGCTGGCGGTGATGCCGATGTTCCACGGCTTCGGACTGGGTGTGTCCATCCATTCCATGCTGGTCAACGGCGGCTGCTGCATCCTTGTGCCCCGGTTCACGCCGGACAGCTATGCAAAGCTGCTGTTAAAATACCGCTGCAACCTCATTGCCGGTGTACCGACGCTCTATGAGGCGCTGCTGCGGCTGCCGAAAATGAAAAACGCTGATTTGAGCTGCCTCAAGGGCGTTTACTCCGGCGGTGACAGCCTTTCCGTGGAGCTGAAGAAGCGGTTCGATAAATTCCTCTTTGACCACCACGCCACCATTCAGGTGCGGGAGGGCTACGGCTTGACGGAGTGTGTCACCGCCTCCTGCCTGACGCCGTATCACATCTCCCGGGAGGGGTCCATCGGCATCCCGTTCCCGGATACATACTATAAAATTGTAGAGCATGGCACACAAAACGAGGTGCCCTACGGCACAGATGGTGAAATCTGCCTTGCCGGTCCCACAGTGATGATGGGCTATCTCCATCACCCGGAGGAGACCGCCGCAACGCTCCAGACCCATGCCGATGGATTGACATGGGTACACACCGGTGATCTGGGGTATATGGACAGCGATGGCTTTGTCTATTTCAAGCAGCGTATCAAGCGTATGATCGTCACCAGCGGCTACAATGTGTATCCCTCTCAAATGGAGAATATTCTGGACGCTCATGAGCTGGTGCAGATGAGCTGTGTCATCGGCGTGCCGGACAAGCTGAAAATGCAGAAGGTGAAAGCCTTCGTTATGCTGAAGCCCGGCGTCCCGGCCAACGAGGAAACACGGGACGTGCTCATGGCCTATCTTAAGAAAAATGTGGCGAAGTACGCCATGCCCTATGATATCGAATTTCGGGCGGAGCTTCCGAAAACGCTGGTGGGTAAGGTGGCCTACCGGGTGCTGGAGGAGGAAGAGCTGAAAAAGCTGGCTGCCGCGGCGGACCCCACTGAGGCCAAAGCGGAATAAAAAGCAAAAATCCCGGCCCTGCTGATTTTTTCAGCGGGGCTGGGATTTTATATGCGGAAAGCTCAGCCCTCTTGACCAGGGACCTTGGGCAGCGTTGCAAAGCTGGCTGCAAGTTCCTCGTCAGTGGGGATGTAGTCCGTCATCTGACCGTTGTGGAACTTCTCATAGGCCACCATATCGAAGTAGCCGGTGCCGGTAAGACCGAACACAATGGTCTTGGCTTCGCCAGTCTCCTTGCACTTCATGGCCTCGTCAATGGCCACCCGGATGGCGTGGCTGGACTCCGGTGCGGGAAGGATGCCCTCAATGCGGGCGAACTGCTCCGCCGCCTCAAAGACCTTGGTCTGCTCTACGGAAACGGCCTCCATGTAGCCGTCATGGTAGAGCTGGGAGAGGATGCTGCTCATGCCATGATACCGCAGACCGCCGGCGTGGTTGGGAGAGGGAATGAAGTTGCTGCCGAGGGTGTACATTTTGGCGAGGGGGCACACCATGCCGGTGTCGCAGAAATCGTAGGCAAATTTGCCGCGGGTGAAGCTGGGGCAGGAGGCGGGCTCCACAGCGATGAAGCGGTAGTCCTTCTCGCCCCGGAGCTTTTCGCCCATGAAGGGGGAGATGAGGCCGCCGAGGTTGCTGCCGCCGCCGGCACAGCCGATGATGATGTCCGGCACGATGTTGTACTTATCCAGTGCCGCCTTGGTCTCAAGGCCGATAATGCTCTGGTGTAGCAGCACCTGATTGAGCACGCTGCCCAGCACATAGCGGTAGCCGGGGGTGGAGGTGGCAACCTCCACGGCCTCGGAAATGGCGCAGCCCAGAGAACCGGTGGTGCCGGGGTGCTCCTGCAGAATTTTCCGGCCGATGGCGGTGGTCTCAGAGGGGGAGGGGGTCACGGAGGCGCCGTAGGTCCGCATGACCTCCCGGCGGAAGGGCTTTTGCTCGTAGCTGACCTTCACCATGAACACCTTGCAGTCCAGCCCCAGATACGCGCAGGCCATGGACAGGGCCGTGCCCCACTGACCGGCACCGGTCTCGGTGGTGACGCCCTTGAGCCCCTGCTGCTTGGCGTAATAGGCCTGGGCAATGGCGCTGTTCAGCTTGTGGGAGCCGGAGGTGTTGTTGCCCTCGAATTTGTAGTAAATTTTAGCGGGAGTCCCCAGCGCCTTTTCCAAGCAGTAGGCCCGGACAAGGGGAGAGGGACGGTACATTTTGTAGAAGTCCAGAATTTCCTTGGGGATGGGGATTTCCCGGTCATCGTTGTCCAGCTCCTGCCGAATCAGCTCATCGCAGAATACCGGGCGCAGATCGTCAAAGCTCATGGGCTTTCCGGTGCCGGGGTTCAGCAGAGGAGCGGGCTTGACCTTCATATCCGCCCGGACATTGTACCATGCCTTGGGCATCTCATCTTCAGAGAGGTAAATCTTGTAGGGAATGTTGTTCTTTTCGGCTGCCATAGTGCGTTCTCCTTTCATAACTCGTAACGGGTCCGGGCGGAGAAGGCATCAAAAAAAGACCTCCATCCACAAAAGGACCTCCTGAATAGGTTCTTTTGGGACAAAAGTCTGAAACTTCTGCGGTGCCACCCAAATTGACGATAAACGTCCGCTCGGCGATGTGCCAACACACATCCTTCCTTGGTAACGGGGGAAAAGCCCGTCGGTGCCTACTAAGCTGTGCTGTTCGGCCCGCCCTCCACGGTCCATTCCACAGATACCCTCCCGCTGCCCTCTCACTGCCGGCAGCTCGCTGCGGGGAACGCACTTCTGTGTACTTACTCCGTGTCATCGGTTTTGCTTTGAACTTGAGCGCAGTTTACGCCTGACGCGGACATTTGTCAAGACTGATTTTGCAAGTTTATCCAAAAAACAGAATTTTTTAAAGGATATAAGAAAAATAATGAATAAAGTGCACAAGAATAGAGGCGGAAAACAGGTCAGCTCTGTCTGCTTTTTCTCTGGACAATCCGTGAGCCGCCCTCTATAATCAGGAACAGAGTGAAAGGAGGCGATGGATATGACCGATCAGGAAATGCTCTGGGAATACGGCGGGGACATCCTGCGTTCGCCTACCATGGCCCGGGAGCGGGAAATTCCTCAGCACGGCAGTACCACCTGCTTCGATCATTCCGTGGCCGTGGCGCTTTGCAGTATCCGTCTGGCCCGAAAATGGGGCTGGGACGTGGATTGGCGCAGTCTGGTTCGCGGTGCGCTGCTCCACGATTATTTTTTGTATAATTGGCGGGAGCACAACGATGACCATAGGCTCCACGGCTTTTACCATGCCCGGAGAGCCATGGAGAATGCAGAGCGGGATTTCGGCTTAAATCCCATTGAGGCGAATATCATCCACCGGCATATGTTCCCTCTGAACCCTATGCCGCCGAAGTATAAGGAGAGCGTAGTGGTCACCTGTGCGGATAAAATCTGCGCCACACGGGAGGTGTGGGACTGTGTGCGGACATCCCCCGCGAGAAAATTCCGCACACTGCTGAGCCGCAAATGATGCCAGCGGCGTTTTGGCGGCATTGCCGGGAGTATTTATAAAGAACCAATAGATAAACGGCATGACCCAAAGGGGGGTCATGCCGTTTATGCTGTTATCGGTTTGCTGTCCGGTGGGAAAATCAGCCCCTTTTAACGGGATGGCGAATCACGGTTTTGCGCTTTTCAGGGGCAACCCTTCTTGCGTCGGATAGATAAATTTCATGATGAAGTCGCTCGGAGCTGAAATCGTTGACAAGACCGTTTTCAGATAGAAATGCGTCCATTTTCGCAACGCTTGCCGGTTCATCGTCATAAGAGCCGAGGTGCATCATCTGAACACACAGCCCCTCGTCTATGGTCATAAATTCCACCGGGGAGCAGTCTAACTTTTTCTTTTTAGACGCCGTCTCCACAGCCCAGTGGACATCTGCCTCCGTCACAAAATCCGGCAGACGGAGCACGGAAATCCAGTTGAATGCGGATTTATTCGTATAATCCGCGCTGTCCGTGCCCTCCTGCCACCAAAAGCCCTCCAGCGGCGGGACAACATACTCAAAGAAGCCCTCAATCTGATGCTCTGTTTTATAGCTCATTTTCAGGGTATAGGCAACGGAATACAAAATTTCAATCGCCTGTTTGTACGCGCCGCCCTCCTCATTGGGGTCGCCGTGGCCCCGGACAGCGATATAGTTGGCCGGAGGAACGGTAATCAGCTCCGGTACATTTTGGGGCATATAAAGCGCTTTGTATGCCTTCTTGAAATCAAAAGCCATGATGACCTCCACCAATAAAAATCACAGTCTGCGTGTTCGGTACTTTTCAGACAAAAATTGTACCAGCCTTGCTCCCAGCCAGCCTGCCAGCGCGCCGACTGCGGCACCGCCCAGTACATCGGTGGGCCAGTGAGCGTAAAGGTACAACCGGGAGAAGGCGATGAGAAGCGCCAGCACCAGCGCGGGCCTCCAGAGGCTGCTGCCCGCTCGGTTCAGTGCCAGCATGGCGGCAAAGGACGCCGCCGTATGCCCGGAGGGGAACGAGGCATCTGTAGGCGGTGCAATCAGCAGCGACACCGCCGGATTGACCGCAAAGGGCCGTATCCGGCCGATCATGGGCTTGAGCCAGATGTTGCACAGCAGCAAGTCCAGCACCAGCGCACAGGCCACGCAGGCCCCGGCTCGTCTGGTTTTCGGAAATGCCAGCAGCATAGCGGCCAGCAGAATCCAAATCTCCCCATGGTCACACAGGTGCGTTACCCATGGGAGCATTGTGTCTAAAAGCCCGCAGCGCAGATACGCCTGTATCCAATTCAAAATCGCCAGCTCCGCAGCCTGCACGTGTGCTCATCTCCTTGCCAGTCAACAATGGAGCTATCATATCATATTCGCCGTAAAATGAAAAGCGGAGTTTACCGCCGTATCATAAAAAGCAAATCTCCGAGTGCCAAAGCACCCGGAGATTTGTTATGAATTTAGTATTTGCGGGGAGAACCAGTTAGCTTCTCCCGCCGCTGTTGGAGGTATCCTTCAGGAGCACATCGTGTGCGCCGCCCTCGACAATAGAGGTGGCGGAAACCAGCGTCAGCTTGGCCTTTTCCCGCAGCTCGGGAATGGTGAGCGCGCCGCAGTTGCACATGGTGGAGCGGACCTTGGCCAGTGTGGTGGCCATACCGTCTGCCAGCGCACCGGCATAGGGAACGTAGGAATCCACGCCTTCTTCAAAGCTCAGCTTGGCGGCGCCGCCCAGATCATAGCGCTGCCAGTTCCGGGCGCGGGCGCTGCCCTCGCCCCAGTATTCCTTCATATAGCTGCCGCCCACCAAAATCTTGCTGGTGGGGGATTCGTCAAACCGGGAGAAGTAGCGGCCCAGCATACAGAAATCCGCGCCCATGGCCAGTGCCAGCGTGATGTGGTAATCCTGCACGATGCCGCCATCGGCGCAGATGGGGACATAGATGCCGGTCTCCTCAAAATACTTATCCCGCTCGGCGGCCACATCGATGACGGCTGTGGCCTGACCGCGACCGATGCCCTTGGTCTCGCGGGTGATGCAGATGGAGCCGCCGCCGATGCCGATCTTCACAAAGTCGGCTCCGGCATCTGCCAGGAAACGGAAGCCCTCGCCATCCACCACGTTGCCGGCGCCTACCTTGACCGTGTTGCCATACTTGGAGCGAATCCACTCAAGGCAGTGCTTCTGCCAATAGGAATAGCCCTCGGAGGAGTCCATGACCAGCACGTCCACACCGGCGTCCACCAGTGCGGGCACCCGCTGCTCGTAGTCCCGGGTATTGATGCCGGCGCCCACCACGTAGCGCTTCTGGCTGTCCAGCAACTCCAGAGGATTGCCCTTGT
>ENA-ORCM01003625-ORCM01003625.1-human-gut-metagenome-genome-assembly--contig:-NODE-3625-length-9915-cov-3.095345_pt1 | contig 9915 bp, 1 predicted proteins | sample MGYA00242906_ERZ507928 | MGnify/ENA primary metagenome ERZ507928 (study PRJEB26167, sample SAMN06115497) | human gut metagenome | host: Homo sapiens | place: China:Shanxi | collected 2015-05-07 | study... | reverse complement strand
ATAACAAACTAACTCTTCTTTTAAATACAGAAGAAAGCATATTTCTATGGATAGGAAGTGAAAATTTGAATGAAAAACAAATGATTTTAATAGGCATACTGGTTGTATTTTTTATCGCATTTTTGGTAGTCGTAAATCTGCTTGACAACAAGTCGCTTAACGGAATAAAGGCAAAAAAAGTCGGCAATGGACAGCACGGAACTGCGAGGTGGGCGACAAAAGCTGAGATAAAGCGTACTTTTATCCCTTTGCCATTTGAGCCTGAGAAATGGCGTAAAGGTGAAAATCTTCCTGCTATTCAAGGTACGGTGATTGGGTGCAGAGGTTCGGGCAAAAAGGCTGTTGCTCTTGTGGATGACGGTGATGTGCATACTCTTATGATCGGCGCCGCAGGAGTCGGCAAGACCGCTTACTTTTTGTATCCGAATATAGAGCTTGCCTGTGCTTCGGGAATGTCGTTTGTCAGTACAGACACAAAGGGAGATGTGGCGAGAAATTACGGAACTATCGCCAAAAAGTATTACGGCTACAATGTTTCTGTGCTTGATCTGAGAAATCCCACACGCTCGGACGAGAACAATATTCTGCATCTTGTCAACAAGTATATGGATATTTATCTGTCTGATAAAACCGACCTTTCAGCAAAGGCAAAGGCTGAAAAGTACGCAAAAATCGCAGCAAAAACTATTATCAATATCGGCGGAGGTGACAGCTCAAACTATGGTCAGAACGCATTTTTCTATGACGCAGCGGAGGGCTTGCTTGCCTCGGTTATCCTGCTTTTAGCGGAGTTTGGCGACAAAAACGAAAGGCATATTGTTTCGGTTTTCAAGCTAATACAAGACCTTTTGGCAAAGTATCAGCCTGCGCCGAAAGCAAAGCCTAAGATGTATTTTACAAAGCTTATGGACAAGCTCCCAAGCGAACACAAAGCCAAATGGCTTGCAGGAGCGGCGCTCAACGCTTCCGATCAGTCAATGCTGTCTGTAATGAGTACGGCATTATCACGATTAAACAGTTTTCTTGATTCTGAACTTGAACAAATGCTGTGCTTTGGAACGGCGATAGACGCCGAGAAGTTCTGCAATGAAAAGTCTGCTATCTTTATTGTTCTGCCCGAAGAAGATACAAGCAAGTACTTTATGGTCAGTCTGCTTATCCAACAGCTATACCGTGAGATATTAGTCATTGCAGATGAAAACGGCGGAAAGCTTAAAAACAGAGTTATGTTTTACTGCGATGAGTTTGGCACATTCCCAAAAATAGACGGTGCTGAATCTATGTTCTCCGCAGGACGTTCAAGAAAAATATCAATCGTTGCGATAATTCAGTCCTTTGCACAGCTTGAACAGAACTATGGCAAGCAAGGAATGGAGATCATCACCGACAACACTCAGCTTACCGTGTTCGGCGGATTTGCGCCAAACAGCCAGAGTGCAGAGGTGCTGTCAAAAGCGTTGGGAGAGCAAACTGTGCTAAGCGGTTCTGTTTCGAATGGCAGGGACAAAAGTCAGTCCTTGCAGATGATTGGACGTCCTTTGATGACGGTGGACGAACTCAAAAGTATGCCGAAAGGACAGTTTATCGTTATGAAAACGGGCACTCACCCGATGATTAGCAAGCTGAAGCTGTTCTTCAAATGGGGGATAAAATTTGAAGAAGAATACAAACTTCCCGATAAGACCGCCCGTGCCGCTCCAGTCAAAGAGCCTATCAAAGTGTTTAGTCCTATAAATTTCCACGATGATGACAACACTTGCGACATTGTCATGCCAGCACTAAGTTCAGGTAGTGAGAAATATCCGCTCGGGTCCGTATACGTAACCGGATTCGCATTCGCATACAGATACTTGTGCAAGCTTATCGGATCGTAAAGGCTTCCCTGATAGCTGTCCATGCTTATGAACGTGCCCGTGCCCGGATTCATGTATCTTGCTCTCAGGTAGTATAGCCCCGTGTTCGCATTATACTGCTCGCCCGTGTAGAGGAAGTCGTTCTCAGTGCCGCCGCTCTTTTTCAGGAGGCTGCCGTATGCGTCGTAGGCATACTTGTCTGTGATACGTCCCGCTTCATTTGTAAGAAGCCTTGTGCTGCCAAGTCCGTCATACAGATAATACCATACTTCCCCGCTTCTTTCCATCGACATCAGCTCGCCGTCGCATCTGGTGTATGAAGCAGTCTCTTTGCCGTCCGCATCCATCTCGGCTGCCACATATGCAAGACTTCCGCTCGTGTCGGTCACGTAATATACCGTGCTGTCTTCATTGACTGTCTTCGATGTGCGGTTGCCTGCATAGTCATAGGTATAGCTCTCTATCGTGACGCTGTTGCCGCTCTGTACCGTCGCCTTAGTCAGACGGTTCTCCGCGTCATAGCTGTAGGAAGCCGTCTTTCTGCCCGCCTGCTCCGTCAGGTTTCCGTTTGCATCGTATGTATACGTGATGGTTCCGTCATCTGACTTCTCGTTTACGAGCTGGTTTAAGGCGTTGTAGGTGTAAGTAGTCGTACCTTCAGTTATCTCCACCTCGTCAAGCTGCGTGTCCGCAAGCTCCGTGATGTCACCCTTAACCTTGGTTTCCTTTGACGTGCGGTTTCCCGCACTGTCATAGCCGTACTCGTTTGTAAGTTTGTTGTCTCCGCGTTCTATGACCTCTTTCGTCAGGCGGTTCAGGCTGTCGTACTCATACGCGATGTCAGTCTCTATGCCGTTTGTGATGTCAGTCACACTGAGACGTTCCCCTGCCTTGCCCAGACCGTAGGTATACTTTGCAAGCGTCACACCGTCTGCGTTTACTATGCACTCTTCCTTGAGCCTGCTGCACGCATCGTAGGTGTATGTCATGACATTTCCGTTCGGATAGCACACTGCGCTTCTGTTGCCGAGGGCGTCATACTCGTACACCGTCGCCTGACCGTTCCTGTCTATGACACGCGTCACGCGGTCCATGATGTCGTATTCGTACTTTGTTCCGCCGAATCCGTTGTCCATGGACGACAGCCTGCCGCACTTGTCGTAGGTATACGTCAGCTTATTCCCTGCTGCGTCTGTCTTTCCTGTGAGTCTTCCATAGCTGTCATAGCTGAAGCTTACGGTTCCCATGCCGTCCGTGACCTTTGTGAGAAGTCCCGCCTTGCTGTAGGTGTATGAAGTCTTTTCTCCTGACACGTTCTTCTCCGTGAGGCGGTCCATATCGTCATAGACATATGTCGTGACATTTCCCGCACAGTCTGTGTACTTCGCCACGTTTCCTGTTTCATCATATACGTATGAAGCAGTTCCGCCCAGAGCATTCTTAACCGTGGACACCCTGCCGCCTGCATCATAAGTGTAGGTGGTGGTGTTCCCAAGCGCGTCCGTAACCGTTGCCAGATTGCCGTTTCCGTCATAGCCGTAGGTGTAGGTTCCGCCGTCTGCGTCTGTCACGCCTGCAAGACGGTCTGCGCCGTCATAGGCATACTCCGTCTTACTGCCGTTCTGGTCTTTCTGCTCAGTGATTCTGCTTCTCGCATCGTACTTAGCAGTTACGCTGTTGCCGTCCGCATACGTAGTCTTTGTCACGTTGCCGTTGTCATCGTATTCATATGACGTCACGCCGCCAAGCGCGTCCGTCTGAGATACAAGTCTCGAAGCCTCGTCGTATGCGAACACGGTTGTGTTACCAAGTGCGTCCGTTACGGAAGTATTCCTGCCGCGGCAGTCGTATGCATAGGTGGTCTTTCCGCCGCCTGTGCCTGTAACTGACGTCACGTTGCCTGCTGCGTCATAAGTGTATGTCTCGCTTGTCCCGTCAGCGTATGTTTTCTTCGTAAGGCGGTTCAGCTTATCGTACTCCATCTGCACTGTCTGCCCGCTTCGGTCTGTCGCCGACGTGTTGTTGTCGTTTGCGTCATAATCGAAAGTCTCACATGTTCCGTCCGGGTATGCAGTTTTCACCGTGTTGCCGAGGTCATCATATTCATACGTGATTCTGCGTCCCTTTGCGTCGGTTGATGCTATCATGTTTCCATCCGCATCATACTCATATGCCGTCACGTTTCCGGAGTTGTCAACGCTCTGGATAATGTCTCCCGCCTCGTTGTAGTTGTAGGTGCTTGTGAATGTGAGCGTCTCACCATTCTCTATCCGGCTGACCGTCACCGAAGTGCACCTTCCGTCTTTATCGTAAGTGTATGATGCTGTCTCGCCCGCACCGTTTGTGGTGGAAGCAGCATTTCCGTCCGCATCGTATGTCACCGTCTGGACGGTTCCTATCCCGTCAGTTACTCCCGTGAGTTTTCCGTCTGACGAATATGTGTATTCCGTATCATTGCCGTCAGCGTCAGTCAGGCTTGTCAGTCTGCCATAGTCATCGTACTCCATTGCCATGACGGTCTTGTCCATCATCTGTATGCCGGACACAAGGTTATCCTGTGTATATTCACTTGAAACGGCTGTGCCGTCTGCGGCGGTTACCTTTGTCACGTTGCCTGATGAGTCATAGTCATAGCCTGTGGTATTCCCGTTTGCGTCCGTTGTCGAGAGAAGATTTCCCATGTCATCATAGGTATTTGTCGTCTTTCCTCCGCATGCATCCACCGTCTGGAGTATGTTGCCGCTGTCATCGTAGGTGTATACCGTGGTATTCCCTCTGCGGTCCTTCACCGCTTCCGTTCTTCCGTCCACATCATAATCGTACTCTATTCTGTTCTCGTCCGCATCTATGGTCGCAATAAGCCTTCCGTCATCGTCATACTCATTCCTTGCCACTGCTATGCCCATCGGGTCGGTGATTGATATCAGGTTGTGCTCCGCGTCGTATGTGAAGCTCACCGTGCGGTCTGCACTGTCAGTCACGCTTATAAGGTCGCCCGCATCGTCATATGCGTACTTCGTGGTGTTCCCGTTCGGATCCGTCGCCGCCGTAACACGCTCTTTGCTGTCCCTGTCAAATATGATGCTTTTTCCGTTTTCCGCATGGTATCCGTTTTCATCAACCGTTATTACGTTGCCGTCGGTGTCAGCTATTTTGTATACGCCGCCATCCGCCGTCATGTACATCTGCACGCCGTCCTTGTTGGTGAGCTTGTATTTCAGGTCGTCAAACATGCTGTCCTCGTAGAACATCAGCCCGTTGCCTGTAAAGTATGCAGTCGTATCGCCTATAATCTCGAGCTTCACCTTCTGGCTTGTCACGCATTTGTATGATACCGTCACCTCGGATATCGGCACGAGCGCCCTGCGCTCCGGTGAAAGCGATACTTCAAATCTGTCGCTTGTCCCGTCGCCGTATGTCACGGTTACGTCATGGCTTACCGTTTCGCTTATCTGGTATGCTGTTGAGAACAGGGAACCCGACTGTGTCATCTGGTACCCGTTTGCTATATCATTTGTCTCGTACAGCTTCATGCCTGATATGCCGAGCGTCCAGCCGATACCGAAGTCGCCCTGCTGCTTATTCCTGCTGTCGTACATGCGGTTTACAGTCACCGTGGAACCGCCCATCTTTGCCGTTATGTCGGTAAAGCCTATGTTCATGGCACCGACCTTGAGACCGCCTTCTACCACGTAATCATTTTCAAGTCTCGTCCTGTTGCCGCCCTTGTCGCATACCGTCAGCCTTAAGGTGTACTGTCCGTTCATAAGCATGGTTGTGTCAAGTCGTCCCAGAGTACCGTCCTTCACTTTCTCTGTACCTTCTGAGAGAAGTATGTATGTGTCGGAATCTGTCATGCGGTATTCCAGCTTCCAGTAATCAAGCTCCGTCTCATCATATGCCGAGCCTGTTATGTCCACAGGCTCCGTAAGCGCCTCATCTATCGCAGGCGATGTTATCTCCGCTACGGGAGCCTTCTTGTCCTTGTCGTTGAAGAGGTTACAGTAAGCAGTCACCTGTCTTTTCTCGCCTGCTGTGTCCGTTCCGACTGCGGTTATCCTAACTTTTCCGGACACTGCGGACGTAAATTCCGTCTTCCTCGTTCCGCTTGCTATCTCCTCTTCGCCCTTATATATAACCAGAGTACTCTCATCAATATCCGACGGCAGTGTCACCTGTACCTTGACCGCAGTTCCTATTGCAGCCTGACTGTATGACAGGCTGACAGAGAACGGCTTGTCCTGCGTCTCCGGCTTCTGTTCTTCTCCGCCGCCTTCTTCTTTTCCTTCTTCTTCCTTTCCGCTGTCTTTGCCTATCTCGCCCGTGTTCTCATTTTCAATCGAAGATGTCCCCACGGTATACCCAAACGACGCCGATGCAGTTCCGCTGTTGCCATTTGTATCCGTGGCAGTGAGCGTCAGGTAATAAGTTCCGCCCGATAGCTCTGACGTGTTTATGGAGCCAAGTATGCCGTCTGTTACCTCTTCCGTGCCTTCCGATATGGTCACCTTGTCGCCGTACCCGCCCAAGCTGTATGTGAGCGAGTATCTGTCTAAATTTCCTTCCGCGTTTACACTGCCCTTTATATCTATCTGCGACTTGTCTTCGGACAGTGATATCGAGTCGATGGAACCCGAAAGGGCGTATGACGATGTACCCGTACCCACCTCGATATACAGGGTTATGCCATAGTAAGAGACATTTCCCGCCGCATCCTTTACGGTAAGCCGTATATCGTATGTGCCGGCAGTAAATTCCGACACGTCAAGCGTTCCGAGTACGTCATCTGTCACTGCCTCGCTGCCCTCGGCAAAGACGTGATACTCATCTTCACTCTGCGCGCGGTACGAAAGTGTATAGCTGTCAAATTTGGTTTCATCATCAGCTGTTCCCTTTATCTGTATATTAAATCCAAGCTCCGAACCCGAATTTGGTGATGTAATCTCTGCCACAGGCGGCGTAGTGTCCCTGTCGTCCACCACGGTGATGGTGATTTCCTTCTCGGAAGTATTGCCGCCGATATCCGTGGCTACCGCCTTTACTTTTATCTCACCAGCCTTGTCAGGAGTTAATATCACTCGTCCAAAAGAGCTGAGCACAAGCTCCCCGTCTATATACATCTCATACGAATCCACGCCGTAATCATCCAGCGCATATCCGTCTATCAGAAGTTCCTCTCCCACTTTTATCTCTGTCTTTGCTGTGTCTATATACACCGTAGGCGGAACCGTATCATCAATCTCCTCGTATACTCCCGGCTCAGTAGTACACACAACCGCCACGGCAGGGAAAGACAGCGTCCCCTCCGCATCCTTTACCTGATACTTAACCAGATATGTGCACCCTGCTGCAAGCCTGTTCGGAAGCTTGCCCTCAGTCCATCCCGCGTCTTTTACATTCTTGTAGCAGAAATATTCCTCTCGTATACCCTGTGTGCTGTCATCAGTGTGGTCTGCATCATAAGCCTCATAAACTGCATTTGCAATACATTCCGAGCTGTCCTCACTGTCTTCCGAAACCGTTACGGAAACCGACGCAGCAGGGCGTGTCTGTACAAGAAGCAGCCTGTCATACTGCTCCGTATCAGACCACAGGCGGTACCCGTCCAGAGCATCGTTGTCACCCGTCGGATTGTCCCTTACTGCAAGCCGTATGGAATATGCTCCCGTATTTTCAAACACCGTAATAGGCTCGTCCACTTTCTTTACTATATTTTCAGCCTCACCTGACGACGACGTGAAAGCCGACGGATCGTATTCATACTCCCACTGTTCTTCATATATCTCATCATTTTCGGCATCCTGATAATAACCCTTGTAGGTGATTATATCATCTGTTGTTATGTATTTGTCTATGCTGTAGTCCTTGCTGAGTACAGACTGCAGTATGTACGTGTTTATCGTGTCCATCTTGGAAGATAGGTCGTCCAGTGATACGTACATGCCGCCCGTATTCGCGGCATTTAAAAGTCCGAGATACTGACTTTCGTTTGTATCACTGCCGATTCCGGCAAATGCCGCCTGATTTCTTATGAGTGCAGCCGCAAGCTCCGCCATGGCGTCATCGGAAACCAGTTCCGGCACCTCAGCGCTGCTTATGTTCAGCACATAATGTGACGCCCCTGCCCTCCAGTCATATCCGTCTACAATATCCGAAAGGCTGCTTCCAGTCATTGTCTCCATGGTTATGTTCTTGAATGTGAAGTATGACCTCTGCCAACAGTCGTGCCATGCCTGACTTGTGATAGGTCCAAACCCATAGCCATAATCGTTTTCAGGCAGAACAAAGTTATCTATCACAAGAGTGTCCCCATCCCACACCGATATGGTGCTGCTGTCAACCACTATCTTGAAATGATGTTCCGCATACAGATTTGGTATGCTGTAGGTCCTTAAAAGCTGACCGACATTCTGCACCCACTCTACACCGCCGTCTCTGAATCTCTGAAGGTTGTCGCAGTCTATACGGACGAGTTTAAGCCCCGACCGAGTCACAAGTATACAGAATCCCTTTATATAATTATCATCATCGGAAACCGTTGTGTTGAACAGGAAGCCGCCGCCCTCCATGCTGTGCCAGTCGGTGTTATCACGCTGCAAATCGAATTCAAATGTCTTCTGCCCAGGATTGTCATTTGCTATATAAAGAAAATCCTTCTTTGGAGAACTGTAATATCCTATCATCTTGATGGCATCTTCTTCATATATGATGTGCTCTGCGTAGCCGTCGCAGTTGTAGTGTCCGTATTCCTTCCACGCAAATGTGTCCTGCGCGGTATATGTGGATGTGGACACAGCATCCACCTTGGCGTCTATCCCGTTCTCTGCAAGCAGAGTCTTAAGCTCATCGGCTTTCTCCGTATAGACAGCCATGGTGTCAGCATCGGTCTCGCCGACCGTGAATACTATATCAGCCGACTTTGACTTTTCAATATCAAGCGCTGCCGTCGGCGCCTCATTGCCTACTTCAAACACGCACTCCGAAACAGCCTTGCCCGATGTATCATCATGCAGATACGCATCTGCCGTCAGGAGCTTTGGTATTGTGTCGTCAAAGGTCTCGTACACTGTAATCGATACCTTATATCTGCCGACGTTCTCTGTCGTGTAATCAACAGCCGCCTCATTTTCGTCGCTGATTACCGTGCCCTCAGATTCGTCAAACTCTCCATTGTTGTCCTTATCATAATATATCGTCCACACACGTCTGCCTATAGTATCTCCATCCGGTGACACCGAACTGTCGTCTATGTGCACATATGTCTTCCCCTCTTCATCACGCATAAAGTATTTATCCGACAGTTCAAAATCAGCGCATGGCGCTTTATCCTCCTCAATCACCAGTTCTTTTGTAACCGTGTAATTGACCTTCCCTGTTGTCACGGTGACAGACACCATATAAGTGCCGGCTTCCCTAAAAATCATCTCCCTGTGGAAATAATCTGAATTTTCTTCATCCACAGCATAATACTGTCCGGCATCTTCCCCGTCTCTGGTTATGCTCCAGACCGTATTCTCTTTCTGTATGTATTCCGTGTTCATAATCTCCTGCACGGACAGGCTGACCCTGCGGTTTTCTTTCTTTGTACCATCTGCCGCTACATCAATCTCTGGCTTGAAGATGAAATCAAGCATGTCCAAATCACACGGTCCTGCATTTATATTTACTTTTGTTCCGTTTATACATACCTGTTTTGCTATGATGCGACCATTCAGGTTCAGTTCGTTTGAATTGATACATACACAGCCGTTTGGCGCGTACAGAACGGCATTCATTGATATCCCGGAACCATTGATGGTAATGTCTCCGCTCTCTGAGGCAATAAACAGCCTTGAGCCGTTCGCTGTGCTCATGCTTCCCGCATTGTATGTAACCGCTCCCGTTGCATATATGATTCCCTGTCCCATAAACTCTGTCGTATTGAATGCGGCATCGCCGTTTATATAAAGCGATGTATCAATGATTATGCTGTCGCTTCCAAACTGCGTGGAAGCGTCATAGCATACGCCGTTTGCTGATGTGTATTCGGTCAGCTCTTCTGTGATATCCGGCATCTCTATTC
>ENA-ORCM01003621-ORCM01003621.1-human-gut-metagenome-genome-assembly--contig:-NODE-3621-length-9927-cov-2.802335_pt1 | contig 9927 bp, 9 predicted proteins | sample MGYA00242906_ERZ507928 | MGnify/ENA primary metagenome ERZ507928 (study PRJEB26167, sample SAMN06115497) | human gut metagenome | host: Homo sapiens | place: China:Shanxi | collected 2015-05-07 | study... | reverse complement strand
AAGACGAATCTGCATGTCCGGAAGCTTCTTCACGATTGCGATTGCATCTAAGTTGATGGATGTTGCTAGTACCTCACAATGCTGTTATATGTGCAATTCAGTATGATATACACTGTTGTATAAGTGAGTAATTAGTTGGGAAGTCTTAATTCCATGCCAGCATATAGCGGTGTACTAATATCCATATCGTTAAACTCTGCTAATTCAAGATATCTTGTACCATCTCCTAATGCTCTTTCTGCAACCTGCCAGAAACCTTCTCCTGGTTCTACTATTGCCGTTCTTTCTTCTGTCTCCTGTGGTGCTTCCTCTGCCGGCTCTTCCTCACTTTCTGCTGGTGTATTATCTTTAGGATAATACTTAGCTTCCATGGCCGCCTGATAGTCTGCATAATTATATCCTTCAGCTTCAAGTCGTTCTTTACGCTCGTCACCATCACCATACTCTCCGCGATAAATTGCATCAATTACATCTTCGTCAAGTTCCTGTGATGGCTGCTCAATGTTTTCTTCATCTTCTGAATCATTAACCACACTCCAAACATAATCATTGAACACTCTAAGTCCAAAATCATTGATAATCGCAAGTGTTGTTTCATAGTAATCTGGAGCTGTAGCATAATTATAGCCAACCCAGTTACCATCTGCATCTCTATCCGTATTATTGACAGCATTTGTGAGACCATATAACTCACCTTCAACCGTATTAGCAGATGTAGCATCATTATAATTATCCCACTGCATTAAATCCAAATATCCATATACAGCTCCCATTGTGTTAGGATATTTTGCAAATCCAGCTTTAATATTAACATATGTACCGTTAATAAACTCTGTTGTATCACATTCAATGTCTGCACCCTTGATTCCAAAGAGAGTGCTTGCATCTAAGTTCCAGCCAGATTCTTTAGCAGCCTGTGCTAAAATAACAGCCGGACTAATTGTCTTCTTTCCTTCTCTTCTATACTTAACCCATGCATTGCACACCACAGGTGCAAGAGTGTTTATAAAGTTGTTTACATGCTCATACTTTGTGTTAATTGTTGGAAATCTCATATTATTTATCCTCCTTAATTTCTGCTTTTACTGTAACAAGCTCATCATCATCTGGTAATTCATCTGTATACTTTCCTAGAAATGTCTTAACATATAACCATAGTTTTCTCACTGGCAACCCACATAACGCCATATTCTTTAAGATACTTACTGCTTCATATGCAATATAGAGTAATGCTATAAATCCTGAAATTCCTATGCTGTTTCCTATATGCTGCCTGATTTCCTCCGGAAGAAAGCCAATCATGTTAAATCCGGTTATATAATCAACGAGAACGAGTAATATTATCGATATTACCATTGCACTCTTTCTTATTGCTCCATCAATCCCGAAACAGCTATTAAACTTATGTTCCTTTATTGCTCTTAAAACACCAAATACTGTATCGATTATCACAGCTATTATAACTAGCTGTATTAATTTGTTATGTGCTGCTGCCATATAAATTGTTTTAAATGTTACCATTTTTATTTTTCCTCCTTATTCTGTTGCATCGGTGCAACTTGCTCTTTTTTCTATATATGTTTCTTAAGAATCGTTGAACATGTAATCACCTTCTTTCTTGCTTAATGGCATAAAAAAAGCCAGCCTCATGGCTGACTGATTTTTGCTTTTCGTTTAACACTAATTTAACGAATTTCCGAGCTAATGATGTGACTCACATTTTTAATATTGAAACTACTGATGTTGCTGGCTCATATAGCTTTACAGAACCCTTAACTAACTTTAATTATGTTGCATTTACTTGGACTGCTGGATATTCTCGTTTTAACATATTCCCGGTTATCCCTCTGCTTGCCATGCAGAATATCGGTTATGGAATTCCACTTAACTATAAATTTAAAACTGGGTATGAAGCCTCTACAATTTTATACATTAATAGTACAGGGACAACATTTAGCTTTTTGGAAAATACTGTCGAGAACATCGGCTGGTCATTTAAACATTTTCGCGCCTACGGAATAGGCAGAATTAAATGATTAAATGATAGTAACTCCTTGATATTCACTATTAGTCCAAATGAAATGATATAAGTTATGATTGTAATAAGTATGTACCAATATAGATATATAAGCACTATTGTTTACGGCAATGGCGTTGTAGAATCCCCAGCTTCCATGCATTACTAACCCACAATATGCCCCGTCTTTGGCGAAAAAATCCTCTGAAACAGCTGTCCTGAGTGCTTGTTCTAGTGTGCCACTGCCACTTATATCTTTGCAGATAAACGGGCGAATATGAGAAGCATCTGCATAGACATTATTGATACGATTGCTATTAATATTCGTTAAATTAGTGTTAAGCGCAGACACAGCTCCCGTAACTGTTCCATCTCCTATCTTGCTAATATCTTTCGAGCCCATTCGCACAACGAGATTGTTTACAGCTCCAATTGCAGTTTTAGTCCATCCGACAAACTTAGATACATATTCTTTAATACTTCCGCCATTCGGTCTGTTATTAGTGCTCCCGATATTTGCTGTAACAGTTCTCGTCGTTAAGTCCAGCATTCCATTTTCTAAGGCTGTAATATCGTTAACTATGCTTGTTCCAGCTGCCATGTCTATATCATTAACAACTTTTTCAATATCCGCTGTATTGTCTGCCTTATCTAAGCCTAAGTTAGATTTAGTTATATTTACATTGCCTTGTCTGTATTTATCCTCATTTTCTCCTTTTATCCCCGTTACTGGTGTACCTGCTAATACATCCCATTTGCCATCTGTTGTCTTATATATGTTGGATCCAAGCGGAACTGTTTTGCCCTCACCTTCCATAAAATCACTTGTTGTTACAAATTCATTCGCGATGTTATACATCCAGCCTTCTTTTACTTCGTCAAGACCTGGTAAGTTTTCAAACAGTACTGTTCCATGTGGCTGTAATGCCCCTTTTATTCCTTCGCTTATCTCTTTAGCCTGTTCTGCATATCCTTTAGCATTATTCATATATGTTTCTGCGTCATTTTTACATTCTGTAGATGATGCGTTAGCTTCTGCAGCTTTTGCAGCCGAAGTTGCAGCTTCCTGTACACTCTGCTCTATTTCTGTTTTATACGTTCCTTCTAGTAACGCTTTAAAACTTGCTACATACTCATATTCTTCAGATACCTGCTCCTTATCAGACTTTATCTGCTGTAAAATGCTGTCAAATGTTTCTGTATACTGCTGTTTTATCTCATCTGTAGCATCTTCTATCATATCTTCAAAATCCTCATAGGTACCAAGCTGTTTCACTTCCCCTGGTGCAAAACAGATATATAGCTTTCTGCTTTTTCGTCCTGTTCCAATCGTAACCGCAAATTCACCAGGCAACATCTTTGTTGCATCGAATTCCTCCGGCTTTCCTCTTCTCATTGTTATTGCCATTACTGTACCTCCTTAATTTCCTTTTATTATTCTTTCAAGTTCATTTATTCTATCATTTTGGCTTTGAAGTGTCGCAATCATATCTGCTATCAGCTCCTCATATCGAAGACCATATCTTGCAATACCTTCATCTTTTGTCCGTACTCCTGTGTGTGCATCTTCTACAACATTATAATCTTTATTGTTTATCGAGCTGTCTATAAAAAATCCCCAGTCGTCATCACCCATAGCATCCTTAGCTTGCTGCGCAATGAGCCCGTGATGGTATCTGTCAGATGTACCGTTTTTTAATTTGTACTTTGTCGGCTTTAATTTGTATATAAATTCAGCAGATTTATTTATATCAAGAGTTTCTATATCCTTCTTGACATTTTCATCTGAATCCGTCGAACTTGCAACCTCTCCATATATACCTCCTTTGACATGCAAACTGTATTTAATCCAGCCTGCACCGAAAAGATTGTATTCATAGTTGACTGGTGCTGAATGTGTATTCTCATCGTTAAAAATATAAAATGCATTAGCAGTTGTGTCACACCAATTTTCTATTCTCGCCGTTTTCCCTTTTTCGCCAATCTGCATATCATTTTCTACAACCGCCCCCTTATTAAACCAGCTTGGACTGTCTCTTCCTAGTACTACAGACACATTTCCTTGTGCATCAACAATGTTAATTATATGTCCCTCTATATCTACATACGAACCATCTTCATTTGTTATTCGCATCGATCCAGCTCGAAACTCATTTGTAACCTTTGAACCTGATTCTGTCGTATATGTAAACCTTATTACCGCACTGTCATCAGTCGTTGATATGTCTATCTTCCCGCCTGTTATTATTGCGTTAGCACTTTTTATTGTTCCTTCAAAGCTTCCATTTTTGGTTGCCAATCCATCTTTATCCAGTGTTGCTACCAGATTCCCTTTCGCATCATATACAGCTATCGTACCATTTGTATTATTATTTCCGCCTAAAACGAGCGTTCCTCCCTCTATATAGTCTGCAGATATTTTGTTAGCATATATAATGTTCATAATCATTTCTGCATTAATTGTTAGTCCATAAGGATATGTTTTGCCGCCATCATTGCTAATGCCTATTGCTCTCATTGTTATCTTAATAATTAACGAGCTCTCTTTAAGTGTAGGCTTATTATGTAAATATGCTATAGTGCTCCCATCCGGTTGTACTTCGTTGGTTTCTTACATTCCAGAAGATGTAGCAAGTTCCTGTGCTAATTTTTCAACAGCTTTTTCCCTGGCATTCTTTTCCTTTCTCATAGCTTTTTTTATAATTGCTTCTGTAGATGATTTACTTTCTGCGTTCTGTTTACTTGTTGTTTTAGAGTCACTACTTACAGACATCTTACCGCCCAAAGTTGCAGATACATTACTTACTATTATTGGGTATGTATATCCTTTGTAATCACTTATGTAACCTATATCTCCAGCTTCAACAGTAGGATCATACATTACTGTAAAACTACATTTTCTAAATGTCATTCCCACTGCCTTATCCATAATAGCTTCTGCAGTAGCTTGTGCGATTTCAGCTGTGGTTATAAAAGGATTGTCTGCTATTTCTATAACATATCCATCTGTTCCATAACTTAATACATTATCATCTCCATAACCTATCCGACATCCGCTTATTACTGTATTATTGGCATATACTGTAGGTGTATCTTTCAACATATAAAAATGATGATACGTAGATAAATCTCCATAATTGCCACCATCGAATATATCGCCTGTTACATAATCTTCTAATGTGCCACCAGAAGCCACATCTCCTGTTTCATAGTCTTCAAGCAGTCCGCCATCAAGATCTGCTGGTATCTTCTTATACCAATTAAGTTCCAATGCTCCTTCCTTATTACACTGTGCATAACTACATGCAATCTGTGCAATATAAGATACAGCATCTAAACATGTCATATCTTCATCTTCAGGATTACTTATAATTATATCTTCATTTGTAAAACTATTAGATGCTAATGTCACGCCGCAATACTCACATATTTCTCTTAATACATATTTAGCTTTTGTCGGCCAAGGAATATTAACTCTATTAAGCTTCTTTTCAAAAAGAGACATATTGTCCAACAAAGACAATGTTACTGTTGTGGATTTAATCTGTGGATTTTCCATGTTAAATACACCTTTTTTTGTATATTCAAATGTACCATTATCCAGTTCCATACCCACATACAATATACATTTAACCCGTTCCAAATCGTATCTGGACAGCCAATCTCCTGTATTATCCACCACAATCTGGGCACTGCCTATTACAGCAGCACCCACATCGAAAGAATCTGTAGAGGAAGTTCCATTTGTATACGATATTCCATCAGACATAAGTTTTTTTGTTCCTAATGTAATAGTCTCTTTTACGGATCCATCATTATTCATAATCAACAGTTCTGCTTTAGGTATGTAATTATGCATATATTCTCGTATCTTTTCTTTAAACTCTGTACTTATATCTGTTATCATTTTAACCTCTTTCTATCAAATCTACAGATACTTCTGGATATCTTATCTCGTCCCCAACAGTCTTTACAGAGTATGCTATAGCTCCTCTATATACCTGCATATCTATATCCAAATCAGATATTAATAATGGGAAGAATTTTCTCAAGCCATTCTCCCCATCTCTTATACCATTCTTCAATGTTTTAAATTCATTCTGCGTAAGCATCTGCCATTTCAGACTAACAGTTATATATGCACCTGTTATGTCTCCTACCATTGTTCCAGCTAATGTTCTTCCTGTATCACTTGTCCACAAAAGCGTATCATTTAGAGAAACAGAGGTTGGCGATGGTAATAAAATGTCACTTGCTACTATATCTAAATTTGCCATACTATCACTCCTCTATTGTTACTCTATTGTAGCGTCTGTTATAGTTACTTATTGCACGTTTAACAATTCTTCCAAGTTCTGCCTCACCGACTTGCATAATAAGATCTCCATCTGCTGTCCTATCAAGTATCTGCATTAACAGCTGTATTATCATATCCAGCTTGCTTTCAAGCGCATCATTTGTTTTACTCATCACAGCTTCAACAGCTTTATATGCCTGTGCATATATCTTATCTTCTGGCGCCACAATCTCACCTTGATGCCTGTTATCGCCAATCATGGCAAGCTGTGGAGTGTTTGGTTTAACATATCCGCCTTGCGCAAGGTATTGAATCTTGGAAAAGTTAGCTTCCTGCAAATTAAAACCAAAGTCTTCTCCGCCTATACCAGGTACCCAGTTTGGAACTTTAAAGCTTAGTTTATTTATACCTTTTACAACAGCATTAATTCCCCTCTGCATTCCTGAGAGTAATCCATTAATTAAGCCAATCACCATATTAATAGGACCTTTTGCAATATCAGCAATTCCGCTAAATATGCCATCAAAAGCCGTAACTATACCATTCCAGGCACCTTCCCAATCGCCAGAAAAAACGCCCTTAATAAACTGTATAACGCCTTTAAACACAGTAATTGTATCGTTCATTAAATCAGCTATGGTTCCAACAACAACTCCAACCTTATTCCCTATAGAATCAAATATAGCTATAAATATTGGTCCTAATAGTTCAGATAAAAATCCAACTACAGGTGCAATAAAGTTGTTATATATTGTCGTAGCACATGTAACTATCTCACCAACAAAATCCAAGAAATTGGCCAGCAGTGGCTGTAAATGTTCACTCCATACTCTATCAATTACATCTAAAGCATTCTCCCAGACTGGCTGAAGCATATTATTCCAAATATCTAAGAATACATCTCCGGTAGTCTTAACAGCCGCTTTTATTCCAGTAAATATCGGCTCTCCCCATTCGTTCCATGCCCCTGCCATTGTATTAACCAAGCCAATCCATACATTTGATATAGATTCAATGGCTGGACTTACACCTTCGCTCCATAAAGAATTCCAAGATGCTTTAAATGTATCAAATATTGTTTCATTTAAAGATAGCGTCTGGGATGCAAAATCCGTCAGCATTGGTAATCCAACAGAAACAAAATTTGCAAGTATAGGATATGCTGCTTTATTCCATACATCCGAAAAGACTGTATTAAAGCTATCAAATAATCCATTTAATATACTGCCATTAGTGTCGACCCATGTTACAAGATAATTTGTAAATGGACCATTAAAATAATTTAACAACGGCGGTCCTAATGCTTTTATATCATTAAACGCACTTGTTAGGTTTTTCTTGGCTGTATCTGTATTTTTTGTAAGTCCATCCCATATTCTTGACATAGATGGAGAAAATGTCGATACACTCCATTTGCGGAGTTTATCTAATTCTTTCTTTGCCTTATTTACAAAATCACTAATTGCAGATGTTGCATTAGATGTACTTCCACTCACATCTGGTACAAGGTCAACACTTCCGATTCCTGAAGATGTTCCACCTGTACTACCGCTTGAATCAGAACTATCATCTGCTGGCTCTGTCAGCTTATTTATCTGGTCAAAGCCTGCAAGCGACTTTTCTATATCTTTAGCAGTCTTCTTGGCTGCACTTCCTATATCACCTACATTATCCGCTGCGCTGGATGCATCATCTCCTATACCAGCTATATCCGAACTTATCGAACCCATAGAGGTTGATACATCTGCTCCTGTGAGCATTTGCACAAAGCTGGCAAAGCCATCTGCAACCTTCTGTAATCCTGCCAGCAAGTTGTTAAGGCCACGCAGAATAGGTGTAAACAATGCTATGAAGCCTTTACCAAGAGAAGCCTTTAACTGTTCGAATCTGAGTGATAAAATTCGCGTCTGATTTGCCCAGGAATCCTGTGTCTTAACAAAGTCTCCTGTGGCATTGGACAGTGCACTAGTAACATACTGATAACTGAGCATTACTTTTTCCTGCTCTGTCATCTTCGCTGTAGTCTTACCGAAGCCATTATTAAGTGCATACTGGTCTAAGTTCGTCTGAGTCATTACAACACCCAGGTCCTTAAGTGTCTCTGTTTCACCAGTCCAGATGGATTTCAGCTTTGTATATGCTTCATCTGTACTCAAATTGTAAAATGATGCAACATCACCTGTTAATCCGGTAACATCTTCTGCCATATCAAGTGCAGCCTGTCCTGTAATACCCATTGCATTACTCATCTGGCCAAATACACCCATGTACTTCTTAGCCGATAATTCCGATAAGCCGAAGTTAGTCATAGCATTAGAAGCCCACAAATCCGCCTGATGGCTTAAATCTCCAAATGCTGTATCCACAACATTCTGTACTTCTGTAACATTAGAACCAACTTCTAAGCAGTCTTTCGTAAACTTAGTAAAAGCTGCTATACTTAATCCAGCAGCTATTTTCTTTCCCATACCAGAAAAGATGGATGTTGCCTGCTTTGCTGCCTTATTGGAAGCACCTGTAAGCTGATTAACTATCTGTGAACTGTCTATGCCAAGTTCCAGAGCTATCTGTCCTACTACATCCGACATACTCCCTCCTTTCCGGCATTTAAAAAGACCACTTTCTACTTTGAGAAAGCGGTCTTAGCCCAATTTTGGAAGTCACTCCAATACTTATTGTAATTTGCAGGATCTTCCATTAATTTTCTATTCCTTCTTAATATCCAGTCATTACGGATTTTCTTCTGTTCCTTAGTGAACTCCTTTATAACCTTAGAATCTTTTTCTGCTCTGATTCCTACAATTCTCCCAAGTGGTGTTTCAGGCATTATTCCTGACAATAAAGAACAGAATTCAGCCCATGACATATCATCTTCTGTTCGCAATCGTATGCCATACTGGGACAGGAAGCTGGCTTCTATCAGCTCCCAATCATCCCATATATCATAATATACCTCATTATGCTGAGGGTGTCTGCTCCTCGCCGTACGTTCCCATAGCAACCTGCATGATTGTATTATACATTTCCTTATATTCAGGAATAGGAAGGTCTAATGCCTCAATCTTATCTGAAGCATCTTTTCCTACAAGCATTTCAAGGCCTTTAATCATAAATGCCATATCGTCCTTGTTTTCCTTGCTTTCTGCTTCCTGTGCCATAGCCTGTATATTAAGAATTGTACTCTTTCTGTTATTAACAGTAACAACCAAATCTTCTGTAATACGAATCATAGGTAACTGGTTCGTAATCTTCATAGATATATCTATTACTTTAAAATCTGTTTTTGCCATTATTCATATCCTCTTCTTTCTTTAAGCTGCTACATATGCTATATATGTCGGCCTACCGTCAGACTGTGCTTCCCATTCAAGTGCATCAATGCTTGTAGAATCTCCACCAAGAGATGTAACATTGATTACTGCCGGTATAAGAAGCTGGTCAAGGTTAGGGAATATAACAGATACCCATGTGTTGCAATCCTGTCCCGTTTTCATGAAACGGCTTGCCACATAATCATTTCCTTCATCCCCATAGTTACGCTTACCACCGAAAGACATATTAAGTGACTTACCTGTCATAAGTCTTCTTACCCAGCCTTGCTGATCCATTGGAT
>ENA-ORCM01003619-ORCM01003619.1-human-gut-metagenome-genome-assembly--contig:-NODE-3619-length-9935-cov-5.540373_pt1 | contig 9935 bp, 6 predicted proteins | sample MGYA00242906_ERZ507928 | MGnify/ENA primary metagenome ERZ507928 (study PRJEB26167, sample SAMN06115497) | human gut metagenome | host: Homo sapiens | place: China:Shanxi | collected 2015-05-07 | study... | reverse complement strand
AGCCACCAGAAACGGTCACACTACCGCCCGAAACCAAGATGCCGCCACCGTGACCATCCGCCTCGCCGTACGTAGCGTTGCCAGAGATGATTCCACCCGTAAGCTTCAAGGTGGCTCCGTTGTCAGCATAGACGCCGCCGCCAGAAGCTGCCTTGTTTCCCGCGACCACACCGTCTGTCATTTCGAGGCTGGCTTTCGCGCCCGTTATGCACAGACCACCGCCCCAGCCACCACCGCTACCGTTGGTGACGTAACCGCCAGAAATATTGACGGTGCCTTGAGAGAAAATAACGTGACCGTTGTTGCGCAGGGTACGAGGCGTTGTGATCATGCCACCCTCAAGGTTGAGCGTGCCCCCTTCCTCAACGGAAATGACTCGATTTACATAGCCCTTTTTGCATGCAACGATAGCGCCGAAATCGTCAACAGTGTGCTTGTAGGTCTTTTCGCTAGTACCAAGACCGTTAGGCGTGCTTTCAGTTACGAAGTATCTGAGTGATTGTGGAGCACTTTCATCATTGAACTGCATCTCTGTTAACTGACCAGGTTCAGCACCGGCAGCTATAGTCTTGGAGTCATTCGCCTCACCTTTAACAGTTAGCGTAAAGCCATTTTTAATTGTGATAAATGCACAAACAGGCTCGGCCCGGCTCTGGTCACTGTTACCGTTACTGTAATAAAGCTTGTGACCCGCAAGGTCGATCGTAGTGTTTTGGTCGATGGCGATCGGCGAGCTCGAACTTATATCAGCAGCCAGACGCAGCTCTGCGGGCTTGTTCGGCGCGGTAAGGGCAAGGTACGTTGCCAGGTCTTCGTCACTCTTCAGCAGCGTGTACCCATCCTTATCTATTTGAAGTCCCGGAACCTCACCTTCATTTGCAACAGTAGCGACCTTATAGACAGACTGTCCATCATCTGCGGGCTGTGCAGCGCTCTCGGCTCCCGTGTCATCAGACGACGGGGCCGCCCTGAGAGCATCGGCGTTAGTCTCGCCGTTCTCGGCCTCGTCACTATTCTGGTTTTCGGTATCCCCGTTGTTGGTGTTGTCTACATCAGTAGACTCACTTGAGGAACCCCCCCCCATCACAGTTTCCTCGGCAGAAACCGTCTGGGCATCGTTGGCAATGGCCTGCGAGATCGGGGGCATGACGAGCGACAGTACCAGGCTCAAAACGGAGGCTCCGCACAAAACGCCTGCCAGTACACGGCGCGTCGCTTTATTACTCTGCTTAGATTTGTCTGAATTCGCTTTCATCGATGTCTCCTCCCCAAGAGACCGCGATCTTGCTCTTTCACCATCAAACTTGGGCGCGCAACCTATAATTGCTCGCGCTCGATATGCATATTATTACTCTTTGTTTAAACAACGCAAGCCTAACAATGTCAGTTTTGCTTTACGGTGCCTTAACTTCTTGACAATTATTCAAACTATGCATTGTTTTTCGAGGGTTAAATTTCGGAAAGACGCTGGTAAACTCGTTAGCAAATCTAGATAAATGACACTTTATCATTGTTTGTACAACACTTTGTTTTAACCCGCTCAATCTGTGAACGGTCAAAATTGCACCGTGAATGGCAGTATATCTACCTGCAAATATTAGTTATGAGCTAATTGGTCAATTACTGCACAACCAGCGTGTGCCGACATGTTCATACATCGACACTTGAATGACATCGCATGTTACCGGCTGCAAATCTCCTCGCTACAAAAAAGCGTCCCAACAATCGACTGTTGGGACGCTTGGAAAACCACCACAAAGGCGCTCTGCCCTCTTTGTGGCTGCCCCCAGGCGCTACAGCAGATGCTCCTGGATAAAGACCGCGATGCCGTCCTCGTCGTTGCTCGCGGTTACAAAGTCCGCGGCGGTACGGGTGGCGTCGCTGCCGTTTGCCATAGCCACGCCCACGCCGGCGTCGGCCACCATGCAGGTGTCGTTGTCCGCATCGCCAAACACGCAGATGTCCTGGAGCTCCATGTCGTTGAGCTCCGCCACGCGCACAAGGCCGCGCGTCTTGGACACGCGCGGATCCATGAACTCGTAGAGCCGCTGCGTGGTTTGCAGAGCCGCCGCCTTAACAGTGTTATCGGCAAACGTCGACGCCCGCTCAATCACCCGTGGCATTACCTCGGGCGCCATGGTAAACATCACCTTGGGCTGCGGCTCGCGCAAAAACTCGGCAAAATCGACCACCTGGTAGGGCACGCCGTCGACGCGCGACAGGTGCTCGACGCACGCGTTACTCTCGGGCACGTAGAACACGCCGTCTCGGGGGCAGACGGGCGTCGCCGGAAGGTCCGCCATGTGCTTGCAGATGCGCGCGATAGTCTCGCCCGGCAGCGGATAGCTCAGCTCGTTGATGTCGTGCGCGCGGTCGATGACCTCGGCGCCACCGCAGCCCACGAGCACGTCCACCAGGCCTTCGATGCCCCAGAGCTCGTACATGGCCTCGGTCGCGTGGGCGTCGCGCCCGGTGCACAGGCCAAAGAGCACGCCGCGCTCGCGCAGGGCGCGGATCGCCGCCACGGTGCGCGGGGACACCGTGTGCTGGCTCGTGAGCAGCGTGCCGTCGATATCGCAGAACACGGCTTTGATGTGGCTGAAGGTGGTGTCCATGGGGGCCTTTCTGAGTAGCGCGTCGGTGTGGGGCGTATTCGCGAACGGCGTACATGGTATACCAAGGCACAGGCGCGGCCCCTCAAAGCAAAACCACCACAAAGGTGCCTGGCCCCCTTTGTGGTGGAAGTGACGTTTGCGGGCCAAACCATCACAACATTCGATGTTTTTTGGCAAAATCGCGATTTTCATCGAATGTTGTGATGGGTTTTACTGCCTTGCGGCACGATCCAAGTGATTGCGTCCAAACAGCAGCAACGCCGCGGGGACTGCCGTCACGACCATGCCTGCTCCGATGAGCGTCTGCTGCACGCCAAACGTCGCCGCCAGCCACGGGGCAATCGCCAGAGGGGCCACGCCGGCGAACATATTGCCAAAGCCCATGACCGAGTTCACACGGCCGAGTTGCTCGAGCGGCGCCGTCGTTTGCACGATGGTGTTATGAAGCGGGTTGACGACACCCCAAGCTATGCCCAGGGCGATCTGGCCGACAAGGGCCACGCCCACGTACGGTGTCCCCACATAGAGCAGACTTCCCAGGCCCACGGACATAAGCGCCACGAGCAGCGTTTTAAGGTTGACCAGGTGCGGCGGCAGCCGGAGCGCGAGTACGGCGCCCAGCACCGCGCCCACGCCGCAAGCCGACGAGAGCCAGCCCATCCACTCAACGCCGACGTGCAGAACATCGCGATAGAAAAACGACTCGAGCGGATCGAAGGCTCCATAGCCAAAGTTCGAAAGAAAAATGATGCAAAACAGCAGGGCGAGAACGCTGTTGGTAAAGACCGTCTTGATGCTGGCTGCGAAGGTGACACGGGCGGACGTGCTGGGGTTGGAGCTTTGTCCCGCACGCCCCCCCTTCTCTGCCGAATCGGCATCCGCATCCCCGGCGACATGGCTGGTCTGCGGTCTAAAGCCCCAGCCGGCGACGAGCGCCAGCACGGTAAAGAGCATCATGAGCACAAACACCCCGCGCGACGACGCAGCAGCCGCGACAAAGCCGCCCAGCGTGGGGCCAACGATGATACTCACATTTGAGAACATGGCGATGGCGGAGTTGATGTCTTTGAGCTCGACAGGATCGTCGGTGAGGTAGGCCGGATAGGACGTGGCGATGGGCTGGGCGAATCCCATCGTAAAGCCCAGAAACACCGCGCCGAGCAGGACGACGCCGGTCGCGCTACCAAAGGCGATGATTGTCGTGCCAGTTGCGAGCGTGCCGACGATGCTCAGCAAGAAATGGCGGCGCGGACCCCATGCGTCGAGCGCAGCGCCGCCCGCAAAGGATCCCAGGATCACGAAAACGTTCATGAACAGGACGGCCAGCGATGTCGCGACGACCGAGGCATCGTCCGCATAGGTAAGCGTTCCGATGACGCCGATAAAGTAGCTGGTCTGAAACCCGGTGTAGATGAGAAAGCGCATCGCTACCAGGCGCTTGGCCTGCATGGACAGCGAAGGTTGAGGTTTTGAGAGAAGAGATGCGAGCATGGAGACTCCTTGTTTCATACGAATACGGGCGGTGGGCATTCGCCACCGTCTGTCAAATCAATCTATCCGCATGAAACATTAAGGACGCATCAGGACCCTTCTCTCCGTTTTTCGCCCGTCATGAACTACTTGGTAGATTGTAAGGCATGTCCCACACATCTACCAAAGCAAAAACCACCACAAAGGTGCCTGGCCCCTTTGTGGTGGTTGCGACGTTTACGCTGGTTGAGACTTGGCTAGGCCAGGTCGGCGCCGTTGGTGGCGATGACCTTCTTGTACCAGAAGAAGCTGTCCTTGCGGCTGCGGGCGAGCGTGCCGTTGCCGTCGTTGTCCTTGTCGACGTAGATGAAGCCGTAGCGCTTCTTCATCTCGCCGGTCGAGGCGCTCACCAAATCGATGCAGCCCCACATGGTGTAGCCCATCAGGTCCACGCCGTCCTCGATGGCAATCTCCATCTGCTTGATATGCTCGCGCAGGTAATCGATGCGGTAGCCGTCGTGAATCGCACCGTCCGCCTCGACCTCGTCCACCGCGCCCAGGCCGTTCTCGACGATCATCAGCGGCACCTGGTAGCGGTCGTAGACCTCCTCCAGGTAGTAACGCAGGCCCTCGGGGTCGATCGCCCAACCCCAATCGCTCTTCTTGAGGTACTCGTTGCCGGCGCCACCAAAGATGTTGCCCTGCTCCAGCAGCACCGGGTCAGCCGTGGCCGTGGCGCTCATGTAGTAGCTAAAGCTGTAAAAGTCGACCTTGCCGGCGGCCAGCGTGGCGGCGTCCTCGGGCGAAACCTCCACGTGCACGCCTTCGCGGCGCCACACGCTGGGCGCCCACGAGGGATACGCACCGCGCACCTGCACGTCGCCGCAGTAGAAGTTCATCTCGCGCTGCTGCTTTTGTGCGGCCAGAACGTCTGCCGGATTGCACGTGTGCGGGTAGCAGGCGTTGCCGGCGATCATGCAGCCGATCTTGTTCTGGGGATCGATCTGATGGCCCATGGTGACGCACTTGGCGCTCGCCAGGAACTGATGGTGCAGGGCATCGAAGCGCGCCTGCGGGTCGTCCCAGTCGCAGTCGCCAAAGGCCATGGGCGTGTCGGTTGCCTCGGGCACCATGCCGCCGCCCATCACGCCGCCAAAGCCGCCCATGAGCAGGCAATTGATTTCGTTAAAGGTGAGCCAGTAGCGCACCAGGCCCTTGTACTCGGTCATGACGGTGCGGGCGTAGTTGAGGTAGAAATCGATGAGCTTGGGGTTCTTCCAGCCTCCGTAGTTTTTGGACAGACCATAAGGCAGCTCATAGTGGCTAAGGGTGACCATGGGCTCGATGCCCTGCTCCTGACAGGCCTGGAACACACGGCGGTAGAACTCGATGCCGGCCTGGTTGGGCTCGGCCTCGTCGCCGTTGGGGAAGATACGGCTCCAGTTGATGGACATGCGGTAGCACTTAAAGCCCATCTCGCCAAAAAGCTTGATGTCGTCGAGATAGTGATGGTACATGTCCACGGCCTCGTGGCTGGGATAGTGGTACTGGGGCAGAATGCCGTCGGTAATGTGGCGCGGCTCGGAGACCGTGCCGCCGGTCATGATGTCGGGAACGCCGAGGCCCTTGCCGTCCTCGTTGTATCCGCCTTCGCACTGATTGGCGGCAGTGGCACCGCCCCACAGAAATCCATCGGGAAAAGCCATGTTGGCTCCTTTCGTACGTGTTGGGATGTTGCGTGGACGCCGAAGCGGCGTCCACGAGGTAATTTGCGTCCCGATCGGAGTTCGCGTTGAGTCGGCCGCCACGAAACCGGCCCATCTACTACGTTTAGTCGTGAACCCCCGACCACGCCGCAATTATCAAAAATAAAACCGCAGGTAGACGGCTTGGCGGTTTTCGAAAAACCACCGTGTGGTTGGCCCCTACCACTTAAACGTAGTAGATAGGCCGGTTTCGTGGCGAGGCATGTTGCGGGACGCGCACGGACCGACCCATCGAAACTATGCCGGCTTAAGATATGCGGACGGAGCTGACGGAGACGACGTTTGCCCAGATAAAACCGACCAAAATAAACCTGTCCCTTATTGGCAGGTTCAAAACCATGCCGGTTTACGGGGCAGAACCAGTGCCCCTTGAGCATGCCAGAAACGGCAAGGACAAAACCGCAGGTAGGAGGCTTGTCAGTTTACGGAAAAACGGGGTATGGTCAGCACTCACCGTTTCAGCCCCGTAATCCGGCATGGTTTTGATTTTGGGCAGTCGCTCGGACGAGCGCATGGCATCTAGCCCCTTTGAAAAAAACCGGCGGGGCGCTCCCCCCCCCCCGCCGGCTTGGTACCGAGTCTTTGTCGTTTGGGCTACTTGGCAGCCTCGGGCTTGTAGGTGGCAAACTCGATCGCAAAGCCCACGGCGGCACCCACGAAAGAGGCAACGATAGCCCAGATCATGTGGTTGATGCCGTTAACACCGGAGGGGTCGATGAAGGACAGCCAGTTGAAGACGCCCAGACCACCGGACATGTACACCACGGCGCCGGAGAGACCAATGATGAGGCCGCCCACAGCAGAACCGATGCTGGCGTTGATGAAGGCCTTCTTATCGGGCAGGGCGACACCGTAGATAGCGGGCTCGGTGACACCAAAGAAGAAGGCGGAGATCATGGCCGGCAGCGCGATACCGCGGAACTTCTCGTCCTTGTTCTTGAGATACATGGCGAAGAGCACGGCGCCCAGCGAGAAGGAGTGGGCGATAACGGAGCCCAGGATGTAGTCGTGGCCCAGAGTGGACAGGTTGACCAGCGCGATGGGCACGAGCGACCAGTGGAAGCCAAAGATGACCAGGCACATCCAGAAGGCACCGACGAGGGTGCAGCCCAGGAGGGAGCCGATCATGGGCAGGCCAAACAGCAGCGCGAAGAACTCACCAAGCAGGTTGGTGATGAGCGTGGCGATGGGGCCAATGACCAGATAGCCAAGGGTGACGGTAACGGTGACGACGATCAGCGGGGTGAAGAACATCTTCATAGAAGCGGGCATCCACTTCTTAACCCAGTGCTCGAGGGTGGAGCCAAACCAGACCATGAGCAGGATGGGGATAACGGAGCTGGTGTAACCCGAGGCAGGCATGATGAGCGGCAGGCCCAGGAACGTGGTGTACCAAGAGAAGGTGCCAGCAAAGCCGAGCTCGACGGAGCCGACAACCTCGCCCGAGGTCAGGGCAACCATGGTGGGATACACCAGGGCAAAGGCGATGGCCATGCCGTTGAACTCGCTCATCTTGAACTTCTTGGCCGCGGTAAAGCCAAGCACCACGGGCAGGAAGTAGAACATGCCGTCAGCGACGGTGTAGAGCAGCGTGTAGGCGCCGTCGTTGGCAAAGCTCGGGACCAGGAAGGTAGCGAGCGCCAGCAGGCACTTCATGATACCGGCAGCGGCGAAGGTGCCGAGCATGGGGGCGAAGATGCCCGAGATGAGGTCGATGATCACATCGGTAACGCCCTTGGGAGCGGCATCGTCGTCATCGGCGTCGACGGCGCCGCCGTCGCTAAAACCGCCGGCCTTGAGAACGGCGTCGTAGACGTCCTCGACGATGTTGCCCACAACAACCTGGTACTGGCCGTTGGCGTGCATGACCTTGATGACGTTGGGCAGCTCGGAGATTGCCTCGTCATTGGCCTTCGACTCGTCCTTGAGCTTAAAACGAACACGGGTAATGCAGTGTGCGACGCATTTGACGTTGGACTTGCCGCCAACCAGCTCTACGATCTGGGCAGCAAGATCGTCGTATTTACCTGCCATGATCTGTCCTCTCTTTTCCAAATTTCGACAAAAATATCCCCTACCGCGAGCCGGTACCTTGCCCGCAGTTAGAAACCAAAAAGAATTGTTGCGATTGCCGCCGGGCTGGCGGCTTTACTCACTCGGTCTGCGAAGCCGATCGCAGACGGTTGATATGCATCATCAGATACAAGAGCTCCTCGTCCGAGCAGCTCTGCTTGAACTCTTTCTCGAACACGCGGTTGATGGCGTACGCACACTGGTAGGCCTCGGGAAAATCGCGGGCGGCCTGCATAAACAGTGAGGAGTTCTCGGTCTGCGTGCAGCTGCCCTTAACAAGGCGGCGAACCAAAAAGCGCAGGTGCGCAAGAAAGCGAATGTAGCAGTACGACGCCGTGTCGAGCGAGCAGCCGAGCTGCTTTTCCACGGAATGGGTTACCTCGTCAAGCACGCGGGTGCTCTTCATGATGAAGTCCATGTCCTTGGCGCGGCCCATGCCGTCGACCTCGGCGTTAACGATGTGGAGCGCGATGCTCGTGGCCTCGTTCTGACCCAACTTGGCGCCGGTGTGCTTTTGCACGATGGCGAGCGCGGCCTGACCGATTTCGAGCTCACGCGGGTAGATGAAAGCCACCTCATGCTCGAGCGGGTTGGGAGCGCTGATCTGGTCGTCGTCGCGCTGAACGGCAAACTGCAGGTGATCTGCCAGGATAAAGGGCAGGCCACCGGACAGCTTGCAACCAAGCTGCTGGGATGCGAAGCAGGCAATGTCGCTTGCCGCGAGCAGAACGTCGTCGGGAAGTGTGCCGACCATATCCTGCAGGCTCTCGGGAACGTTATAGAATTTGCGCTGGATGAGCGACTCATCGGCAAGCTCGTAGGGCATCTCGTGAAAACCGATGCCCTTGCCAAAGACAACAACCTCTCGGCCGTCATCGCTGGCGGCGAGAGCAACGTTATTGTTGATCTTCTTTAAAATGAGCATGAAAAAACTCCTCGGACATCGGCGCTAGACGACGGGGCGATATTCCTCGTCTTCTATTATGCGCAAGTGATGCCTCCCGAGGAGTAACAAACTTGTGAGCACGTGGGCGATTGTAGGATGAAACTTGCATGCAGCGTAAGCCCCATTGGTGCGAAAGTCCGCTGAACGGTAGGAAATCGCCTGTAAACGGCAAAACCACCACAAAGGTGCCTGGCCCCTTTGTGGTGGTTTTGGCTGATGCCCCGATGTTACTCGCGCGGGGTGCCGTAGGGGTTGTACAAATCTGCAAGAGCAAATGTGCCGGTAGTAGCATCAAAGTCGAGTTCGAGCACACAGCAGTTGCCAATGCGGTGCTTCATCTTGAGCGGCTCCACGCCCACGCCGCGCATGACCTGAGCCGCTGCGGCGCCATGGCTCACGCACAACACGCTCTCATGTCCAGGGCGCTGCATGAACTCGGTGATGGTCGCCATCATACGCTCGCGAAACTCGACTTCGCCCTCGCCGTCATACTGCTTGTAAAAATCGCCGTACGGCAGGCGCGGATTCAAATCCTCGCTCGCGCCCTCAAATTTGCCAAAGTTCCACTCCTTAAGGCCCTTGACGCGCTCGTAAGGCTGACCGGGGAACGCAAGCTCAAGCGTGTCGCACGCACGCTCGGACGTCGAACTGTACGCATGGTCAAACGTAAGGCCACGCCCTCGCAGGGTCGCACCGACAGTTTTAGCCTGCTCGATTCCCAGCTCGGTGAGCGGCGAGTCACACCAGCCCTGCTTGCGACGAAGCAAGTTAAAGAGCGTTTGACCGTGACGCATAAAGTACAGTTTTGACATGAGGCCTCCGTGATCGCAATCGTTTGTCAGCGATTATGACACCTTGAGCTAACTTTAAGTCAAAGCTTTTTTGCAAAAACCACCACAAAGATGCCTGTCCCTTTTTGGCATGTTATGGCAGCGCAGCGAGCCGGTTCCAAGTGCCCTAGGTCGCCCCGAAAGAGGAGCGACGCGTACTTTGGTACGCGAGCGACGGCTTGAGGGGCGAGATGGGGTGCTTGGGGCCGGCGCAGCGTCAAGCCTTAAAGGTGGT
>ENA-ORCM01003616-ORCM01003616.1-human-gut-metagenome-genome-assembly--contig:-NODE-3616-length-9939-cov-28.386433_pt1 | contig 9939 bp, 6 predicted proteins | sample MGYA00242906_ERZ507928 | MGnify/ENA primary metagenome ERZ507928 (study PRJEB26167, sample SAMN06115497) | human gut metagenome | host: Homo sapiens | place: China:Shanxi | collected 2015-05-07 | study... | reverse complement strand
GAGAAAATAAAGTGCAATCCAAATGATAGAAGCCAGTAACGCCCCAGCCGTGCCGGGAGCAAAAGGAGAAAAACCGGAGCCAAAGCCCGTGCCTATAAAAACAGGTAGAAAGGGAGGACGCTTCATTTATTACTAATTACTAATTACAAACTACGAGTCGGTTGTGTCACGAGTCCCCCAAACGAATGGGGAATTTGTACAATAAAAAAGTAAAAGTTGAGGTTGAGCATCCACCAGTCTTTATAGGATGGTAAATCTCAATCTCAACTTATTATTTGGGGTTACTGATTAAGCTAAGTAATCAGGTTCTTTTTCACCAATCATGTTACGCAATGTCTGTTTTACCATTCTCCATTGTGTAAACAAGTCGTGTTCGGGCTGATGTTCGAAATCGTGCATCGGGCTCTTGCAGAAGAATGACAACCAAGTCTGGATGCCACACATACCTGCACGCATTGCCAAGTCGCTGAACAACACAAGGTCAAGAGCGATAGGAGCTGCAAGGATAGAGTCGCGGCAAAGGAAGTTCACCTTGATTTCCATCGGGTAGCCCATCCATCCGAAGATGTCGATGTTGTCCCATGCTTCTTTGTTGTCTTTGCGGGGAGGATAGTAGTTGATACGTACTTTATGATAAACATCTCCGTAGAGATCAGGATATTTTTCTGGTTCGAAGATAGTGTCGATTACAGACAGCTTGCTGACTTCTTTTGTCTTGAAGTTGTCCGGATCATCGAGCACTTCACCGTCGCGGTTACCGAGGATATTGGTAGAGAACCAACCGTTCACACCCAGCATACGGGTTTTGAACATCGGAGCCAATACGGTTTTCATCAATGTCTGACCACTCTTAAAGTCTTTACCGGAGATAGGTACATTCTTTTGTTTAGAGAATTCCCACATAGCAGGAGTATCCACACACAAGTTAGGAGCACCCATTACGAACGGAGCGTCTTCTGCAATAGCAGCATACGCGTAACACATACTCGGAGAAATCACGTCTGTATTGTTTTCCTTCATTGCTTTCTCTAAAGCAGCGAGTGACATGTGTTCGTCAGACAGCGGAATGTAAATTTCAGTACTTGCAGCCCAAAGCACCACTACGCGTTCGCAGTTGTTAGCAGCTTTGAAGTCGCGGATATCCTGACGAAGTTGTTCTACCATTTCCCAACGGGTAGCAGCCTTCTTCACGTGTGTACCGTTCAGACGTTTTGCCCAGTTGTGATCGAAAGCAGCCGGCATCGGTTTGATAGCTTCCAACTCTTCTTTTACTCCATTCAGGTCTTTTTCTTTCAAAACCTCGGCGTACATAGCAGCTTCGTATGCGTTGTCCGGGAAAATATCCCATCCTCCGAAAACAATGTCTTCCAAATTCGTCAAGGGCACAACGTCCTTGATGAGTTTTTCTTCGTTGTTCTCCATGCGCATTGTGGCTAACTGTGTAATAGATCCTATCGGTTTTGCCAGTCCCTTGCGAGAGGCTAGTGTACCTACAATCATCGTGGTAGCTACCGCACCACCCACTCCAACTACCAATACGCCAAGACGCCCGGTAGCGGGTTTAATTTCTTGTTTCATTTCTATTCTATTAAAATTAAACTAAAATTGATGCAAAAATAAGATTAATTAATTACTAATACAGTCTTTATTTGTCATATAAACATTGCAATTAGCAGGATTTAACTTTTAAAAGGTCATGTGGAGACTTATTCTCAAGCCTGATCTGTCAATCCCGGGCGAATCACGATAAGTGAGCCTCCAGATATAGTCCAAACGTAACACCTTGAAAATGTTTTCGATACCTACACCCGCCTCCACATAAGGTGTTTTTCCCATTGTTTGTGTGTTCTCTATCGGAAAAGCGAACAAACCGTCACTCAAAGCCGGGTTGTTTTTATCGCTCAAATGTCCATATAATCCACGACAGGAAACTATTTCCCTCCATTTAAGTTTTTTCAACAACGGTACCCGGTTGAACAGCCATCCGTTGAGGAAATAAGTAACATCCCACGAGAAATACTCATCGTTCATAAACTCCATCGCATTCATCAACGAGTAAGATTCCGGTTGGATGGTATAAGAAAGGTTGGCATTAGGCATGATAAGCAACGGGAAAGGTACTTTATCCCACACTTTACCTGCTTTTAGTATAACGTCCGTATAGCCGAACGCGGAAAACCAGAAGCGTTTCTGAATACCGGCTTCGGTATGATTGTAAGTGTAATCGCTGCCCAACGCTCCTTTTCCGGCAATGGTATGAGACAAGGTAAACACCGGTGCATCCAACGATACGGGAAAACGGTTCCATTGAGTCTGGAAGAATTTCTCATTCGGAGCATAACGCAACTTCAACTCTGCGGCACTGATAGAGAAATCTTTTACCGGGGTGTAGGTATCTCCTTCTTTCTTTAAAAAAGGAATCAGGTAGGAGGACTCATCTTTCCGTGTACGCGCTGTCAACTGGAAAGAAAAGCCGGAATAAAACTCATTGGTATAGGTCATCTCCGCCTGCCGGAAATAGCCGATACGGTCGTCCTTCTCACGTTTCAAGGCCAAGAACACATTGTCTTTGCTTGTATACAGGTAATTTTGTCCATACTGGTTCACATCTGATTCGTAACGCAATTTCAATGAATGGATGGGAAATTCATTGGCGTATTCTTTCTTCTTCTTGAAAGAATATTCCAGTTCCGCCAATCCTTTCACTCTTTCATCTTTAAACCCGTAAGCCACATATCCTTTGCCAAACAGGTGCGGATTGAGCCAGGCGGTAGTCATACCTCCGGCACGGATACGGGGGCCTTCCAATGTGTTACCGCTGATAGTGGCATTCATCGGGCCGATATAGAAAAGTGGCGCTTCTTTGGAGGTAGGAATATATCCCGTGAAGAGAATGGAAAGCACTTTCTCCGTCCAGTAATACACCGGATAACTGCGTAATTGTGTCATCAGGCGGTCTACCGAGTTTTCCTGCTGGGAGATGGCGGCTTGCGGACGATTCTCCGCCCAGAATGTTTCGGGACGCGACAGGGCTTCCGTCTCTTCAATAATACGTTCGGGTTTGGTGAAGGCTTTGTCGGCTTCGGCAGTCGGCGTAAAGGTGTAGTTGCTGTAATCCGCTACCCGGCGGGCAAAAATACCGTCCTGTCCTTCGGTCAGTTTAAACTCAACAGTGATAATTTCATGATCGAGCAGGCGTGTGCCGTCTTCAGCGCGCTTAAATTCCTGTTCGAGCAACATGTAGTCTACAAAGTTCAGGTTTATCTTTTTGGGAAAGTTGAATACGGCACGTTTAACAAAGTAAGTAGAGTCGAGCGTCACATACAGGTGTCCGTTGAAACCGAAAGACTCGGAATTAAAAGGCGTGAAAGCAAGGTCTGCACAAGGCTCTCCGGCAATCTGCAACGTGTCCATCAGGTAATATTTATAAAAGCCTGTACCGATACGGGACAAGGGACTGACAAACTTATTCGTAAACAGGGAAATGTTGTTTTCGTAGATATCGACGTCTTTAAAGACTTCATTGATGGCTGCCTGCATCCCTTGTTTAGAAAGAAACTCATCGACACCGGCCTGTTTGCGCCCTTTCACCCATTGCTTCTCGGAACGGGGAGATTTCCGGTAATAGTCTGTGGCAAGCAGTTCACGGGCTGATACCGTCAGAATCGGTTTACCGGTAACGGCAGAAGTATCTACATATTCCGTCAGGAAATCAAATTTACGATATAGCCATTTTTTCTGTTTCTCTTCATCGAAGTTATTCAACGCAAAGGTGGTCTTTTCATAACGTTCGCGTTGCCAGAAGTCTTTCTCGTAGGGAGAGTAGTTGTCACGGCTTTCAATCATGCGGCGGACAAATTCTACGGCGGGATTATCTTTCTTCCGGTAGTGCTCACGTTTGGGTTTGACTACCACTTCACCAAGCGCGTATTCGGTAGGCGCAAGTGCTACTTTATAGGATGCATTACGGGCAGGGCGAATGGTGCGGACATAGTCATTATATCCGATTACAGAGATTACAAGCACTGCTTCGGAGCGGTGGGTTTTGAAGTAAAAGCGTCCGTCGCTTCCGGTAGTAGTTCCTTCGGTCGTGTCTTTTAAGCGTACAGATGCATAAGGCAAAGGTTCTTTGGTCAGAGAATCAGTCACCACCCCTTGTACCACATACTGCGCACTGAGCGGAATACTGATAGCCAATAAAAGAAAGAGCGTCAATGTGCCTTTTTTCATTAATCTCATACCTTAAATCCTATTGAATTGAGCGGGGCAAAGGTAGGAGTGATTTCAAGACAAAAAAAGGTCTATTTGACGGAAGAAATGTTCTTATTTGACACAATTAGGGGAAAGTAATACGGAATCGGGTCAGTCCGTCGGCATAGGTTCGCAAAGAGAATGTGCACCCATGACGCATCAGTACTTCGCGAATAAAGATGAGTCCGATTCCCTGACCGTTCGGTTTGGTAGAGAAGAAAGGACTGAACAGTTTAGCTTCTGTTTCTTTGCTGATTCCCTGACCGTTATCTATCACTTCAACAGTGGCCGGAGCGAGGGTGCGGACTATTATTTCCCCATCGGCTTCAATGCTTTCCGCTGCATTTTTGATGATATTTACGAGTACTTGCTCAAACAAAGCGGCATCCAGCATCACATCTTTCAGACTTTCGTCTATTTCCATGCGGAGTGTGATGCGACGGTCATTACACATTCCTTCCATAAACCGCTTGCAGGTGAAAACCAAATCATTCAGATTGACAGAAGAAAGTGTCGGTTCGGGAATTTTCACCACATCGGCAAAACGGGTAATGAAACGACTCATCGAGAAACAACGGTCGGTACATACACGCATCACGTCGCAGATGTCTTCCATTCCTTCTTCGCTGGAAAGGGCTTGTTCTACCGTATCCAGTGTGGAAGTAATGCCGGCAGTCGTGTTGTTCACTTCGTGGGCAATCATGCGAATCACTTTCTCGTATGCTTTCTTTTCCGCTTTCATCACTTCGTCGGTGAGAGTTTCTACCAAGTAGAAAGGATGCTGAAATCCACGATCAATGAAAGAAGAATGAGTACACCGGTAGATATTCGAGTCGTTCAAACGGACGGTTACCTTCTCTCCTTTCGGGAGGTTAGCCAATTCCACCGCTAACGGAGAATCGATCTCTTTCATCTTCTTGCCTTGTACGTCTTCCAAACGAACACCCAGCATTTTCAAAGCCATCGGATTCAATTCCGAAAGGTCTTCATCAAGGGAAGTTATAATCACTCCCATCGGAGAAGCTTTAATCAGCAAATCAAGAAAATTATTCTGTTCACGCAGGCGGAGACGTTCATTCTTGAGCTGTTCCATCATGCGGTTGAAGATATTCACCACACGATCGGCCTCATATTGACCTACAGGGCTAAGACGGCTACTGAAATCCTGCTCACGCAACAGTTCCATACCGCTTCCGATTGTATTCAACGGCTTCACGATCTTACGATAGAAAAAGGTCATATAAATGAGGATGAAAAGTATCAGCCCCTCCCCTATGTAGAAAAAGATTGTATTCAGTTGACTGGAAAGGAACAGCAATACACTACCTAATGCCAGCAGCAGAAAGACTAGTATGTAAAAGAATCCTTTTATACGCACGTTATCTGTGGTTAACGGTTAATCTTAATATTATTAGGCACGTGCCTAAATTTATCACATTGTTATATTATATTTTTCGAGACGACGATAGAGTGCTGCACGGCTGATACCCAATGCCGTAGCTACCTGACTCAAATTTCCTTTGTAACGGTCCAACGCCTGGAGAATGGTCTGGCGTTCTATTTCATCCAAAGTCATACCAGCCAGAGCTGCGCCTTCGGTCACTCTTGCGTCATCGTGGCGAATATACTGCGCATCAAAGTCGGAAGCATCAAGCAGCGGTTTACCACTTACCAGAATGGTACGTTCCACCAAGTTCTTCAATTCACGAATATTCCCCGGATAGGGCAAACGGCTCAAGAATTGCAGGGCATCGGCAGAGAACTCCGTACGGGGCAATCCGTTGGTTACCGCCTGACGGTCGGCAAAATGACGTGCCAGCAAGGGAATATCTTCACGACGTTCGCGCAAGGCCGGCAGTTTCACTGTTATCAGATTGATACGATAGAAGAGGTCTTCACGAAAAGTACGTTCGCCTACCATTTTGCGCAAATCGGCATTGGTGGCTGATACCACCCGGATATCCGTCTTGCGCGGACGGCTGTCGCCGAGCACTTCAAATGTCTGATCCTGCAATACACGCAGTAACTTCACCTGGCACGAAGGGTCGAGATCACCTATTTCATCCAGGAAAATCGTCCCTTTGTTTGCCATTTCGAAACGTCCGATACGGTCTGCGGAAGCATCGGTAAAAGCTCCTTTCTTGTGCCCGAACATTTCACTTTCGAACAGGCTTTGAGAGATACCTCCAAGATTCACTTTCACAAAGGGATGTTTGGCACGCTGACTGTTGATATGAATGGCCTCGGCTATCAATTCCTTACCTGTTCCGCTTTCCCCTGTAATGAGGACAGAGGCATTGGTCTTTGCTATGCGGGCAATCGTATTCAACACATCCATCAATCCCTGGCTACGCCCGATGATGTGGCTGCGGTCGAAAGAATCGCTCTGTTCCTGCGTTGGTTCCTGTGGAGTGCCCGAAAGTTGGAGTGCCGTTTCAATGCGTTGCAACAAGGCGGCATTATTCCAGGGCTTCGTTATGAAATCAAAAGCTCCTGCCTGCATTCCTTGCACGGCAAGTTGGATACTTCCCCAAGCGGTCATCAATATCACCGGTGTTTCGGGACGGAATATTTTTACTTGTTTGAGTAGGGTCAAACCCTCCTCACCCGTTGTAGAAAGAGTGAAGTTCATATCCATCAGGATTAAATCCGGAGCTACGGAACGTACTACTTCCATAGCTTCCCGTGGACCGGGAACGGTCTGTGCTTCATATCCTGCCCGCTTCAACATGAAGCTAAGCGAAGAACGCACTGCGCTGTCGTCATCAATTATCAGAATCATAGTTATATTTGAGTTTTACCCAGTCAATTAACAACTTTTTCTCACACTCCAAAGGTACTAATAAATAGTTTGCTACCAAATGATTGATATATAAATCACGGAATGCACGCCTCAATAATACAAGTTACGTAATAAAGCTGTTTTCTTATTATTGTATTTAAGATTTTCCACTGCACTAAATAAAGATTTTCAGTACAGTAATTTATAATTGTTTATGCAGTCGAGTAATTATCCAGTTACAATGGGACAAAAGTCACCTTATAGAGTGATAAATATCATCTTATAAGATGACTATTGTCACTCTATAAAATGACCACCTGTCTCCGAAAGGATTAAAACTCTTAAGATACGAAATTAATTCGTAAAAAGCAAGAACGGAATAGAAAATAATACTATTTACTGCAAGTTCCTCCATAAGATTCAAAAGCTTTTTCCTACCCTTTCTATTGCCGGATGATTTCATCAAAATCAGCTTCAAGTTCGGTATTGGTACGAAAATCCCATAGCGTCAGACTGCGAATCTGATAATAGTAATACCAATAATAATAGAGTTCGGAAATATGTTTCTGTCTTGCCTCATCTTTAGAGTTCTGCGCATCATTCAGGTCTAAGGTATTAATTTTGCCTATCAGGAAAGTTTCAATACTGGTCTTATAACGTTGCTGTGCAATTGCATCGGCTTCCTTCGCTATGTCCAACTGCTGCGCCTGATTATTGAAATGCTCCACCAACAAAAAGATATCCTGGTTGAAGTTGATCTGTTCCTGGCGGATCTTTGAAAGCACCACATCCCGGTTACTCTTGGCTACCCGGACTTTCCCACGGCGTTTTCCCCAATCGAGAATCGGAATCTTAACGCCTACCTGAACAATCTGATTATCCTGCAGGTTCCTGTAAACGGCCGGAAAATTCCGGTTCTCACCCGTATATCCTACGCTTGCAAACAAATCGACACTACGCAAATTTCCGCGTGCGGTAGCTACCTCATAGTCGGCTTCCAACTGGCGGCGACGGATATTCTGTGCAAAAGAATTACGTTCCAATGCTTTATTTAACACCTGATTGTACTCCATCCTCGGGCCATCCACAGCTTCGGGAAGAACCGGGTTTAGTACTTCATCCTCTCCTACTCCCAAAAAGGCACGGAGCTGGAACATCTTGGCATTGAGATCACTCTCTGCTTCCGTCAATGCTGCTTTCGCATTCAAAGCGGAGAGTTTCAACTGCAAGAGTTCATTCTCGGAAATTTGCCCCATTTTGCGTTTGGCAAGGGCTACTTCATAAAGGTGGTCGGCGTTTGTCTGGTTCTGTTTCGCCGTGCCAAGATTTTCTTTTGCCAACAAAAGATTAAAGTAATAAGTGATGGCACGCATCGTCACTTCTTCGGTAGCAGTGATAAAAGCTGCTTTCGCTTCGGCATAACGAACCGGTTCGATGCGTCTGTTCCACTTTATATTATTGACTCCAAAGATGGGTTGTGTAAGTTGTAATGTGACAGGAACCGACATAAAATGCCGGTCTCCTCCGGCTCCCAATTGCTTGATATAGTCGAGAGAGGAAGTCAGCGAGAGTTTACCACCGGTAAGCCAGATGTTTTGATCGATAGAAAGATCACCGGTAAGCCCCAATGTGTTATTACGGACGAAACCGTAAGAACCGTCCGAATTTTGATAGGAACTATACGATTTGTTATAATTGGGCAGGGTTCCGGTCAAGTTGACTTCCGGCAGAAGATCAGCACGAAAGGTACGAAATTCCCAATAGGCCGTTTTCAATTCATTCAAGGCAACAGCAGCGTCAACAGATTGAATACGCGCCATAGCAATAGCTTCATTCAAGGTTATTTCCCTTTCCTTCTGTGCCGACAATGCCAACGGCAGGCAAACGGCAGCAAGAGCAAACAATATACTTTTCTTTTTCATTATACACAGTATTTTCCACTATGAGAGAATCAAACGATGTGCCAAAAAAGTAAAGTTTTTATTATCAACAGATTAGAAAATAAGAAAAGTGTCCATTTTCGGACACTATGCCCAAAAGTGAACGTTCGATTATTCGCAGTAGTTAGGAAGGCGCACAGTGAAACGAGTGCCTTTACCTACTTCGGAGGTGACGGAGATGGTACCATTCAGACGTTCGATGATGGTCTGACAAATACTTAATCCCAAACCTGCTCCTTGGGTGAAATTATCGACTTTATAGAATCGTTCGAATATATGACGGATACCTTCTTCAGAAATACCGACTCCGGTATCCTCCACAAAGATGCGGGTGTAGCCGGGAACCTCATCATCTTCATAGCCGAAAGTAATGAAACCGCTGCTCGTAAATTTAGCAGCGTTATTTATCAGATTATTCACGACTTGCTGCAAGCGTACATTATCTGTCGTAAGATATTTCTTATCACTTTCGGGCATACGCAACACCAGTTCTACTCCCGGTGGCATATTCAAGCGTTGAGAATCATGGACGGTCTTTAATAACAGCGGCAGGTTATGCTCGGCGAACATAAATTCCATGGTTCCCGATTCGATACGTGACAAATCAAGAATATCATTAATCAAAGCCAGTAACAGGCCGCAATTCTTATTAATGGTTCCGATAAACTGGGCAATCTCTTCGCTTGTAAAACCACTCGTATCGCTTAGCAAATCGGAGAAACCTACAATCGCATTCAGCGGAGTCCGAATCTCGTGACTCATGTTGGCAAGGAACGCCGATTTCAGTTTGTCAGCCTGGAGGGCTTTATCACGAGCCTCTCTCATCTCCTGCTCGGCAGTCTTATATCGCTGGATACTCTGGCAAACACCTAATATATTGTACAATGAATCTTGTGTCAATCCCGTGATTACGGAAGAACGATATTCCCACCATTCATACTCTCCGTTGACATTCCGCTGACGGAA
>ENA-ORCM01003610-ORCM01003610.1-human-gut-metagenome-genome-assembly--contig:-NODE-3610-length-9949-cov-14.135231_pt1 | contig 9949 bp, 6 predicted proteins | sample MGYA00242906_ERZ507928 | MGnify/ENA primary metagenome ERZ507928 (study PRJEB26167, sample SAMN06115497) | human gut metagenome | host: Homo sapiens | place: China:Shanxi | collected 2015-05-07 | study... | reverse complement strand
ACCGTGATCTCCTCTGATCTGGGCTACGAGCTGAAGGACGCTACCGTCCAGCTGCTGGGTCATGCCCGTCAGGTCAAAGTGACCAAGGAGAACACCACCATCGTGGGCGGTGCAGGCGACAAGGACGCCATTGCAGCCCGCATTGCCCAGATCCGCAGCCAGATCGAGGCCGCCACCAGCGACTTTGACCGCGAGAAGCTGCAGGAGCGTCTGGCTAAGCTGGCCGGCGGCGTGGCTGTCATCAAGGTCGGTGCTGCTACCGAAGTCGAGATGAAGGACAAGAAGCTGCGCATTGAGGATGCACTGAACGCTACCAAGGCAGCTGTGCAGGAAGGCGTTGTGGCTGGCGGCGGTACCGCTCCCATCAATGCCATCCCCGCTGTGCGCGCTCTGTGCGACACGCTGGAGGGTGACGAGCGCACCGGTGCCAAGATCGTGCTGAAGGCTCTGGAGGCTCCTCTGCGCCAGATCGCCAAGAACGCCGGTCTGGAGGGCAGCGTCATCATCGACAAGATCATCTCTGCTAACAAGCCCAACTACGGCTTCGATGCCCAGAACGAGGTCTTTGTCGAGGATATGATCGCCGCAGGCATCGTGGACCCGACCAAGGTCACTCGCTCCGCTCTGGAGAATGCAGCTTCCGTCGCTGAGATGGTGCTGACCACCGAGAGCCTCGTGGCTGACCTGCCGGAACCCCCGGCTCCCGCTGCACCTGCCGGCGGTGACATGGGCGGCATGTACTAATAACTGCCTAAAAACCGCATGAATCCTTGATTTTTGGAGCGTGCAAAAGCGGATTTACGCCAAACTTACGCCACTTACGCCAAAAATCGAAGCGCACTATAGGGTAACAAAATCGGCACTCGCTGAAAAGCGGGTGCCGATTTTTTGCGTCTGGGAGTATTGAAGAATCGTGAGCCTGCTGGTGGATTCTGCGAGAGACAGACTGTCAGCGGCTTTATTGTTGACGAAGAACAAAGGTAGGGATACAATAAGCCAAAATCCTAAAATGCCAAACAACCCAAGTGTCTGAAGGAAAAAGAGAATGCCATTGTGGATGCGTTGGAGCATTTTAAGATGGTATAAAAAGAAATCCCACGATTTACAAGCACTTGCCTGCCTGCAAATCGTGGGATTTTGTTTTAATGTGAATTGTTCGACTCAAGTTTTCTTTGTTGGCTCAAAAGAACTAGACATTAAAAAGGAAGTTCATCGTCCATAGGTTGTACATCAATGGCTGAAAGCCTTTCATAGATGTTGTCAAATATGATTTTTTGCTTTGATGGAGGAAGACTTATTATTAATTCATAAAAATCAGCTACGATTTGAAATCGGATGTCAGTGCGTGATTTGTACTTGTATCCCCCAGTGACAAAACAATTAATTAGTCTACTGTTGTCCTGAATGTAGTTTTCTAAGGAAGAGCATCGTATCAGTTCTGATAATTTTGATAATATAACTGAAACATCAGTAATGGGAGAATATTTTGCGATAAAACAAGTGATATGGCTAGACAATGCATCTGCAAGACAGCGATATGAATCTTTTTGATCATCTGTGAAGTTTATTTCACCTAGAACGCCAACTGATACATCGCTTGCGATTTCATGAAACGAAGTGTATCTTTGACTTGGGTTCACTTTTGTCATCTTTTCGAGTATATGCTGAAAACGAAAATCTGCGGAGTCATCTTTTAAGATGTGCTTGAATAGTACTCCTACAAAATATATTTCGGTTTGTTCATCATATTCTTGCTTCGATTGTACTTCATATGGCATTTCTGTGGCAGGCCAGTTAAGCAAAATACTGTTTTGATTTTTTGTTGTATTGCTTAGTTTCTTTCCGAACCCAAAATCAATGATTTTAACATTCTCATTTCTATCAATAAGAATATTAGCTGGCCGAATGTCTCGATGCAATATGTTATGTTGTTCGAGGTATTCAAAGGCTGAGATTACCTCTGAAAATATAGCATTCCAATCTTTTCCCCATCCATCCGGTTCGAATCTATCAATACTAACGCCATCAACATATTCCATTTGAAGGTAACCTGTTTTAGCTTCTGGAAAAAGATAATAATTGTATATCCGTACAATATTAGGATGTGATATGTTGAAAAGGATAATAATCTCGTCAACAAATCTTCTGTAATCTTCATCAGTGAATTGAGAATCTTTTGGAACATATTTCTTTATTGCAAACTGAATGCGAGTTGTTTCGTCAAGAAATAAATGAGTGTCTCCTGTTCCACCACTACCTAGTGGTTTTATGTATGTGAAGGCTTTCTTAGAGTTGAAAGTAATAACGTCACCATTGTTCATATCAACATCCTCCTGTACTGAGGAAGATTATAGCACATATTGGCTGAAATTTCCATAAAAACATACGGGAAGTGCGATTTTATTGTTGATGATTGCTATGGATATATATTATATAAAGAACAGCCGCCCAGCGACCTTACGGTCTCGCTGGGCGGCTTATTTTTTGCGTTTCCAGAGCAATTATTCTTCGTAGCGGTGCATCTCGTTCTGTTCTTCTTCGGTCAGGCGCTGGCGCTGTTTGCGAGCCTCGTCCGAGGGGTCGATGTCGGTCAGCCCCAGCAGGTAGTCGGCAGAGGTGCCGTAGAGCTTGCAGATGGCAATCAACATTTCATGGCTGGGAGAGCTTTTCTCTTGTTCCCAACAACGAACAGCAGACAACGTTGCATGTAGCTTGTTTGCCATGCCCTGTTGTGTGTCGCCGTTTATTTTTCGCAGTTCAGCCAGTCGCTCTCCAATCATGCTTTTACATCCTACCTTTCTATCACAGTATAGAGAATTTTCCTACTTTTTCCTAAATGCAATAATATTATTAGCACTTTTTAGGGAGAAAAGGGGAAAAGCGGTAGGATTGTTACTAGTAATAGGCAAAAGTAGTATGAATACTACTACTTCCGCCGCAACGCTAAGGCAAAGCGAGGGATACCCCGTTGGAACAACTGATCGACTTTCACGCACCGGAAGTACAGGCGGTGCTGGATACGCTACTAAAAGATAAATCCACCGGTAAAAACATCATCTGGGCAACCGACCCGCCGGAGGAGCTGCAAACGGTGATGTATGAGCCGGTGACGGATAAATCGCCCATCACCGCGCAGCAGCTCGGGCTGACCCACTACGAGGTGGTGCTGCCCCGGATGATGAAGCAGACCGACACCCAGCAGCAGCGCACCCGCAAAAAAGGCGAGGTGTTCAGCCCCGCATGGGTCTGCAACAAGATGAACAACGCACTGGATGCCGACTGGTTCCGTGGGCTGGGGGCAGGAGAGACCGCCGGGCAGTTCACGGTGGAGCTGCCCCAAGGCTGGCAGACGGTGGAAACGTCGGTGCAGTTCCCGGCTTGCGGCGGCAAGAACCCGGCATGGGTGCAGTATGTGCAGAGCCGCCGCTTGGAGGTGACCTGCGGCGAAGCCCCCTTTCTGGCGTCCCGGTACGATGCCGCCACCGGCGAGATGATCCCGGTAGCCCGGCGTATTGGCATTCTGGACCGCAAGCTGCGTGTAGTAAGCGAGAACGCCGCCACAGAGGACGAGTGGCGCAAATATGCCACCCATGCGGTGCAGTCCACCTACGGCTACGAGTATCAAGGCGATAATCTTTTGTTGGCGCGGGTCAACCTTCTGCTGACCTATGTAGAGCATCTGCAAGCCCGCTGGCAGCGCAAACCCACAAAAGAAGAGTTACAGCCTATCGCCAACATCATCAGCTGGAACCTGTGGCAAATGGACGGCCTGCGCCTGTCTGTGCCCGGCGGCAAGCCCCAGCCGGAGACAGAACAGCTTGACCTCTTTTCCATGTTCGGGGCGGCAGAGCCGCAGCCGCCCACGGTATCCTGTAAAGTGAAAAACTGGCGCAAGGGCAGCCATGGAACCACCCAGAACTTTGAAACCATTCAGGAAGGGAGTACCAGCATGAAGTTTGATTATGTCATCGGAAACCCGCCGTATCAGATAAGTGATGGCGGTGCCGGCGTAAGTGCAACGCCTATCTATAATCGTTTTATCGAAGCAATCAAAACTACACATCCCGGCGCAATTTGCTTGATTATTCCTGCAAAATGGTACTCCGGCGGTAAAGGACTGGATAAGTTCAGAGAGGAAATGCTAGGAGATAGACATATTTCAACATTGGTTGATTATTCTAATTCGCTAGATGTTTTTCCGAATGTAGATGTTGCAGGTGGCGTTTGCTACTTTGTCTGGAAAGAAGCATATAACGGTAAGTGCAAGTATACAAACTATCGTAATGGAAAAGCTACAACAGCATACAGAGATTTGAATGAGTTTCAAACATTTATTCGCTATCCGGTTGCATCCGAAATAGTCAAAAAAGTAAAAGAAGATGGAGAATTAACACTGGATAAAGTGGTTTCCAGCAGAAAACCATTTGGACTTGCAACAACAGCAAAGCCAATGAAAACCGGTGATGTTATACTACGATACAATGGAGGACGTGGCCCATATAAAAGAACCGAAATAAGGGTTGGAACAGAAATGATTGACCAATGGAAAATTATCATTTCTCGTCTTACGGCAGAACACGCAGGACAACCAGCCAAGGATGGAAAGTACCGTGTCCTTTCGACGATGGAACTTTTGAAGCCGGGAGAAATATGTTCCGAAACGTATCTTGTGGCAGGAGCATTTGATTCAAAAGAAGAAGCAACCAACTATATGGATTACTTAAAGACGCAATTTGTTCGATTTCTTATCTTACAAATTGCAATGACGCAGCAGTTAAGCAAAGCGTCATTTGCATTTGTTCCTTGTCAGGATTTTACAAGAAAATGGACAGACAAACAACTGTTTGAAAAATATGGTTTGTCTAGTGAAGAAGTAAACTATATTCAAGGAATGATAAAGGAGATGGCATAATGGCTGGTATAACCCTGCGCACTGCCCGGCAGGTGGTGCCCATGATCTACGCCTATACCACCCCGGAAATTGCCCGGCACAACGGCTGGACGAAGATCGGCTACACCGAGCAGTCGGTGGACAAACGCCTGAAACAGCAGACCCACACCGCCGATGTGCTGTTCCATGAGGAGTGGCGGGGCAATGCTGTCTACGATGACGGCAGCGGTGAGGTGTTCACCGACCACGATTTCCACGCCTACCTCCGCAAGCTGAACGTGGAGAACGACCGCAAAAACGAGTGGTTCCATCTGGATGGGCAGCAGTCCCGGCGGTATTTTCAGGATTTCCGCATGAACCGGGGCAGGGTAAAGCTAGATGCCGCCATCCCCTACACTCTGCGGAAGGAGCAGGCGGAGGCCGTGGCACAGACCAAAGCCTATTGTCAGAGCCACTCCGGCGGGGAGTTTTTGTGGAACGCCAAGCCCCGCTTTGGCAAGACCCTCTCCGTCTACGATTTCTGCAAGCAGGTGGATGCACAGACGGTGCTTATTGTCACCAACCGCCCCGCCATTGCCAATAGCTGGTACAGCGACTATGTGCGCTTTCTGGGCAGGGAGTCCGGCTATCTCTTCGTCAGCCATGTGGATGCCCTTGCCGGGCAGCCCCATGTGCTGGACGAGCAGGGCTATCTGGATGCCGCCGCGCAGGGAGAAGAGCTGTATAAGCGCATTGAGTTCGTCAGCCTGCAGGACATGAAAGGCTCGAAATATTTCGGCGGCGAGTACGACAAGCTGCGCCATCTGACCGAGCTGAACTGGGATGTGCTGGTCATCGACGAAGCCCACGAGGGCGTGGATACCTATAAGACCGACCTTGCCTTTGACCGCATCCACCGCCGCTTTACGCTGCACCTGTCCGGCACGCCCTTTAAAGCGCTGGCGAACGATAAGTTTGCCGGGGATGCCATCTTCAACTGGACCTACGCCGACGAGCAGGCGGCCAAGCGGAGCTGGCAGGGCGCACCGGGGCAGCAGAACCCCTATGCAAACCTCCCCATGCTCAACCTCTACACCTACCAGATGTCCGAGATCATCCGGGACGAAATTCAGCAGGGGGTGGAGATCGACGGCGAAACGCAGGAATTTGCCTTTGACCTGAACGAGTTCTTTAAGGTGAAGCCCAGCGGCAGCTTTGAGCACGATGCCGAGGTAGACCGCTTTCTGGATGCCATGACCACCCAGAACAAATTTCCGTTTTCCACCCCGGAGCTGCGTGCCGAGCTGAAGCACACCTTCTGGCTGCTGAACCGGGTGGACAGCGCCAGAGCGCTGGCGAAAAAGCTGCAGGCGCACCCGGTATTCCGGGACTATGAGGTGATCCTTGCCGCCGGTGACGGCAAGCTGGACGACACGGACGAGAACCAGAAGAGCTTTGACCGGGTAAAAGCCGCCATTGCCCACCACGAAAAGACCATCACCCTGTCGGTGGGGCAGCTGACCACCGGTGTCACCATCCCGGAGTGGTCGGCGGTGCTGATGCTCTCCAACCTGAAAAGCCCGGCACTGTATATGCAGGCGGCGTTCCGTGCCCAGAACCCCTGTCTTTTCCACGAAAACGGCACCTTCCGCCGCAAAGAGAACGCCTATGTGTTCGATTTTGACCCTGCCCGCACCCTGCTGATCTATGAGCAGTTCGCCAACGACCTTTCACAGGACACCGCCAGCGGCAAGGGCGACACCGAGGAGCGCAAGGCGCACATCCAGAATCTGCTCAACTTCTTCCCGGTCATCGGCGAGGACGAGGAAGGGGAGATGATCCCGCTGGATGCGGAAAAAGTGCTCAGCATCCCCCGGAAGATCAAGTCCAAAGAAGTGGTGCGGATGGGCTTCCAGAGCAACTTCCTGTTCCAGAACATTTCCAACGTGTTCAGTGCCCCGCAGGAGGTGCTGGACATTCTGCAAAACTTCCAGCCTATCAGCGAAGCCAAGGCAAAGCCCATTCAGATCACCCCGGAGACCGGCGCAGACCTCTCCCTGAATGACAAGGGCGAGGTGGATCTGGACGAGGGTTACGTCATCGGCAAGGCAGCGGATGTGTTCGGGGCAAAAATTTACGAGAGCACCCCCGCACTGGACACCGCCTTGCAGGACCTGACCGATGCTCCGGCGAAGGAGGAGCATCTGGAACCCCTGAAAAAAAGCATCACCAAAGAGATCATCACCCCTATGGTGGAGCAGGCAAAGCAGGAGTATGGTCGGGACCTGAAGCTGTCCGACCAGAAGCGGTTTGAGAGCACCGCCAAGGCAAAAATGGACGTGGCGGTGAACAAGGTGGTGGACAACTACCGCATCGACCAGAGCCAGTTGGAGACCCAGCGCACCCAGCAGCTGCAAAGCTGCACCACCGCTCAGCAGCGCCAGCAGGTGAACCGGGAGTTTGACGCAAAGCAGCAGCAGAGCACTGCCGCCCTGATGGAGACCCTGCAATCCACCATCCGGCAGACGGCGCAGGAAATGCAGCAGACCATCGTGCGCACCGTGGAGACCAACCAGAAGGAGCAGGAGAAAAAGGGCTACGAGGACACCGTCCGTGACCATCTCCGGGGCTTCTCCCGCACCATCCCGTCCTTCCTCATGGCCTACGGCGACGAGAATGTGACGCTGGCAAATTTTGACCAAATCATCCCGGACAAGGTCTTTCAGGAGTTCACCAGCATCACGCTGGAGCAGTTCCGCTTTTTGCGGGACGGCGGCCCCTACCTCAACCAAGCCACCGGCAAGCAGGAGCACTTTGCCGGCCACCTGTTCGACCCGGTGGTGTTCGATGACTCGGTGAAGGAGTTTCTGAACCTGAAGGTCAAGCTGGCGGATTACTTTGACGAGAGCCGCACCGAGGATATCTTCGACTACATCCCGCCCCAGAAAACCAACCAGATCTTCACCCCAAAGTGGGTGGTGAAAAAGATGGTGGACCTGCTGGAGCAGGAAAACCCCGGCTGCTTCGATGACCCTGGCAAGACCTTCCTGGACCCCTACATGAAGTCCGGCCTGTACATTACGGAGATCGTCAAGCGCCTCTACCGCAGCGAGAAAATGCGGCAAGCCTTCCCGGACGATAACGCCCGGCTGGAGCATATCTTTGCTAAACAGGTCTATGGGCTTGCGCCGACTGAGATCATCTACCGCATTGCCATCAGCTACATTCTGGGTTTTGCAAAGGATCACGGCATCACCGCCCACCATATCCGTCAGGCGGATACGCTGGAATTTGCCAAGGCGGGCACCATGGAAAGGGAACTGGATAAGATTTTCAGAGATTGACAAATAGAATACAGCATAAAAACCAAAGGCGGCTGTCTGCATGGGTGCAGATGACCGCCTTTTTGTGCTATACGATTACGAAAACGGACGAATTTGTCAGTTCTCGTTACATCGGAGCCGGACGAGCTGTCCGTTCAGGACAGTTTGCCCGGAGCAAGAGTGCAGAGAGGTGCGGGTCGCCTGCGGCGACTTCAAAAGGCCACTGGCCTTTTGAAGCACCGACCGAGCCGACAGGCGAGACCAGCTCTTTGCAAGGGGCAAGGGTGAAACCCTTGCCCAGCGATATGATGCTGTGCGTCATATCCTACTGGGTATATTATCTGGCGCAAAATGGCGGCAGATCCAGCAGCTCCGCTGCTGCGTTTTTCCACGCCAAGCTGTTGAAACGGAGATTAGAAAAATCATTTATAGTCAGATTATTTACATATAATAAATGGGGGAAAGGAAATGTTTATCGTGACCGTTGACGGTATCTTTTTACTATTTAAAAATATTTTGAAATAGCCTTGTGTAAAGAATACATGTGTGATATAATCTATTTAAAGATTGTTTGAAATAGATTGGAGCGTGATCGCTTGGCTATAAATGAAGTGTTAGCTGCTTTAGCAGACGATACACGTCGAAAAATTCTGCTAAAGTTACAGGAGGGTAAAATAAGTTCAGGAGATTTAGCAATCTCATTGGATATGACACCACAGGCGTTGTCATACCATTTATCGAAGCTAAAAAAGGCAGACTTGATTTATGAAACTCGATATAAAAATTATATTTATTACGAATTGAATTTATCTATCCTTGATGAAACAATTATGTGGATAAGTAAATTACGTGGAGGTCAACAATGAAAAAGAAAAAAATCATTTTTTATAGTCTTATGTTTTTGCCATTGATAGTTGTTTTGATTGCCTTACCGTTCTTACCAGAGCGAATTCCAGCTCATTATGATTTCAATAATCAAGTAACACGTTGGGGCAGTAAATACGAAACATTAATTTTCCCTGTGATCACAGTTTTATTTGGCTACTTTATGCTTGGTATGGCTAAATCCTCTTCAAAACAAGAAGAAAATGGGAGTAACAACGAAAATGTATGTATTGTGGCAGGAATTGTATCTCTTACACTTTTTAACGCTATGACAGGTTATTTCTTGTATGCTGATTTCAATTCGATTGAAAATCTGTCTTCCATTGCACTTGATTTGAATCAACTTGTATTTGGACTGCTTGGCGTTGCAATGATTATATTAGGTAACATTATGCCAAAACTACGAATGAACTCAGTTGTAGGACTGAGAAGCGTATGGAGTATGAAAAATGAAACAACATGGAAAAAAGGCCAACGCTTTGGAGGTATTTCATTTATCGTAAGTGGTATTATTATAATCATGGTATGCTTTTTGACGAAAGGCATTTCTTGTTTTTGGTGGACAATGAGCATCGTAGCAATTCTTTTGATTGTTGACACCTACTATACCTACACATTATCAAAAAAATACTAATGCCGCAATCCGTGATTCACGAGATGCTATATATGAAACACCCTACAAGACTAAAAATCTTGCAGGGTGTTTTCTTGTGTTCTAATTTATGGGAACCGGCTTGCGTGTAAGTGAGTTGTATGGCCTGACAAGAGCAGATATCGACTTTGAACGACACTGCATCCATGTGCGGCGGCAGCTTTGCCGGACGGCTGAAAAGCCCTACTTTGTCACACCGCCGAAAACAAAAAGCGGTAT
>ENA-ORCM01003607-ORCM01003607.1-human-gut-metagenome-genome-assembly--contig:-NODE-3607-length-9956-cov-2.933698_pt1 | contig 9956 bp, 6 predicted proteins | sample MGYA00242906_ERZ507928 | MGnify/ENA primary metagenome ERZ507928 (study PRJEB26167, sample SAMN06115497) | human gut metagenome | host: Homo sapiens | place: China:Shanxi | collected 2015-05-07 | study... | reverse complement strand
ATGGGCGCCGGCGCCCAGCAGGCGACCTTCCGCAACCCGGTCATTGCGGGCGACATGGCCGACCCGACGGTCATCCGGGTAGACAACACCTATTATGCGACGGGCACCTCGTCGGAATGGGCCCCCTACTACCCGCTGTTCCGCTCCAAAGACCTGGTCAACTGGCGGCAGATCGGGCACCTGTTCGAGCAGCAGCCCGCATGGACGAGATCCTCGTTCTGGGCCCCGGAACTTTTCCACCGCAACGGCAAAACATACGCTTATTATACGGCACGCCGGAAAACCGACGGGACGTCGTATATCGGCGTCGCCACGGCCGACAAACCCGAAGGCCCCTATACCGACCACGGCCCAATCGTCGAGTACGGCACCGAGGCGATCGACGCATTCGTGCTGGAAGACGCCGGCGAGCTGTATATCTCGTGGAAAGCCTACGGACTCGACCCAAGACCGATCGAACTCCTGGCCTGCAAAATCTCGGACGACGGGCTGCGCATGGCGGGGGAACCCTTCACGCTGCTGCGCGACGACAAACGGCAGGGCATGGAAGGGCAGCACTGGCTGAAAATCGGCGATTACTATTACATCGTCTACTCCATAAACGGCTGCTGCGGCCCTGGGAGCGACTACGCCGTGGCGGTCGCCCGCTCGAAAAACCTGCGGGGCCCCTACGAGCGTTACGCCGGGAACCCGATCCTGCACGGCGGCGGCGATGTCCAGTCCATCGGGCACGGCACCATCACGACGACGCCCGACGGGAGGATGTTCTACCTCTGCCACGCCTATCTGGCCGGTGAGAATTTCTTTCTGGGACGCCAGCCGATGTTGCAGCAGATCGTCCTGGGCGATGACCTGTGGCTTCATTTCCGGGGCGGGGAAACAGCATCCCTGACGCAGCCGATGCCTTTTGCCGGCATGGCACAGCAGCCCGTATTCGATTTCGCAGATGACTTCACGGCCGACCGGCTCCGACCCGAATGGACGTGGAACTATCCTTACGCGACGCCCGAGATCGAGCTTGCCGACGGGCGCCTCTACCTGGGCGGCCGGCCCAAAGAGGGCGTAAAAACCGGCACGGCGCTCTGCCTGAGGGCCGTAAGTCCCGACTATACGCTCGAAACGGCACTCTCCGACCGCAACGCAGGATGGAGCGGGCTCACCGTTTACGGGGATGCAGCGAACCTCCTCGTATGGGGATTGCAGGGCGACGAGGTATTGTTGAAGCTCTACAAGGACGGCAGGGAAACGCTGCTAGGCAGCTCCGGGCAGATCGGGTCGCATCTGCCGGTCTACCTGCGCATCGAAGTACGGGGGAATGCCCCCGCGGCATTCGGGTACAGCACCGACGGACACGCCTGGAAACAAGTGGAGAACCTGCCCGTAGGTGCCGAAGACCTGCTACAATGGGATCGCGTAGCACGCCCGGGATTGTATTACCAGGGGCCGGAAGGCCAGGCGGCCGAATTCGAATACATGCGGATGACCAACCGCTGAGAGAAATTGCAGCCCCCTTCCGCAAGGCAAGCCCGCTGCGGAAGCACGGCAGAATCCCGGCTGGAACTTTCCGATAAAAAGAGCCGCCCCGAATTGTTCGGGGCGGCTTTCTCTTCCGGGACTGCGCCCGTCAATTGATATTGGGCAGGAAAGAATAATTCTTCGAATAGCCGAGCATCTGCTCGACGTAGTTCGCCGGATAGGAAATTTTCACATCGACCACCCTGCCGTCCTTTTCGACAAGTTCGAACTCGGGGTTCACGAAGCCGCCGTAAGGTTCGATGCCGAGTGCATAGTAACGGTCGCGCACCTCCCGGTGCAGCTGGGGATCGACCTGGACGGCATACCGCTCGACAAGCGCCTTGCCGGCCTCGTAGTCGCCTTCGGACTTGATGCGCTGCACCTCGCGGAGCATGTCGCCGAACAGTCGGCGCAGTTTTTCGTAATCGTTGACCACGACATAGGTTTTGCCGTTTTCCCGGATCATTTCGATCACGTTGTCGGCCTTGCCGCGCTCATAGCACCACTCGCAGATCAGCTTGCGGTTGCGCATGTGCGACTCCTCGACGTTCTTGCCCGGCTCGATACGCGCCAGCTGGGTCATCATGCCGTTCAGGATATATTTCGCATAGCCGGCCTTCGCCACGTCGAACGAGGGCACCAGCCCCAGTTCCACCATCTTCGGGTCACCCAGGTAGTAGAGGCCGAAGAGGTCGGCACGGGTCTCTTCGAGCGTTGAGCTGTAACTCTTCAGCTCGTTGCCCTTCACACCCGGTGCCAGCTGTCCCGAACCGTGCCCCAGACACTCGTGCAGGTCGGTATGCAGGTCGTCGGCCAGTTTGCCGTACTTGTCCATCACCTCACGATCCCCGGCACGCAGCACGAACTCCTCGTTGAAGCCGTTGCCGTGGGCGGCCATGTCGTAGGCATAGGTGATGTTGTCGATCGTGACCGACTTCGAACCGTATTCCTTGCGGATCCAGTCGGCATTGGGCAGGTTGATGCCGATGGGCGTGGCGGGATAGCAGTCGCCGCCCAGCATCGCCACCGTGATGACCTTGGCCGAAACGCCTTTCACCTTCTCCTTGCGGTAGGCGGGAGCAACGGGCGAATGGTCTTCGAACCACTGCGCGTTATCCGAAATCACCTCCGTACGGTGGCAGGCCTCCTTGTCCATGAAATTCACGATGCCCTCCCACGAAGCCTTGCGGCCGAGCGGATCGCCGTAATCCTCGATAAAGCCATTCACGAAGTCGACGTTCGACACGGTGTCCTTCACCCAGCCGATATTATAGCGGTCGAACTCGCGCAGGTCGCCGGTCTTGTAATATTCGATCAGCGCAGCAATATTGCTTTTCTGCGGTTCGGCGGCTACGGCCTGCGCTTTTTCGAGCCAGTAGACGATCTTCTCGATGGCGGGCGAATACATGCCGCCGACCTTCCATACGCGCTCCTTTAGGACGCCGTTCTCCTTCACCAGCTTGGAGTTCAGGCCGTAGGAGATCGGTTGCGGGTCGTTGTGATCGACCATGTCGGCGTAGAATTTCTCGACCTCGGCCTGCGTCACGCCCTCGTAGTAGTTGTTCGACGAGGTGGCGATCAGGTCTTCGCCCGCCGTCTGGTTCAGGCGCGTTTTATAGAGCGCCGGATCGAAGATAGCCTTGCAGACCTCGCCGCGCAGCGGGTTCAGGTCGCCGAACTTCTCCTCGGGGATCGTCTCTATCACGTCGAGCAAGTAACCTTCGGTGAACCCGGGGACGAACTTGTCGTTCGAATAGTGGTGATGAATGCCGTTGGCGAACCACACCTTTTTCAGGTATTTCTCCAAGGCCTTCCATTCGGCCGCCGAGCGATCGCCCCGGTAGTTCTCGTAAACCGTTTCGAGCGTACGGCGCACGGCGAGGTTGTATTTGAAATTCTGGTCGAAAAGGATGTCCCGGCCGCACTTGGCAGCCTCGGCGAGGTAATAGACCAGTTCCTTCTCCGCAAGCGGAAGTTGCTCGAAACCGGGGACTTCGTAACGGATGACCTTGATGTCGTCGAAACGGTCGACGATCCACGGGGCTTCGCTCTTCGATGCCCCGCAGCACGAAGTCAGTGCAACAGCGGTAACAGTCATAGATGTCAGTGTAACTAAATTTTTCATGTCGTTCGGGTTTGAATTTCCCCGAAATATACGGTTTTTTTGCGAAAAAGCCGCATACGGACGAATATACGCATGGACACATATACAATATGTGCCGGCAAACGCACCTCCCCGCCACACCCGGCGGCGCCCGTTGTGCGGACATTAGCCTTCAAAAAAACATACCAGTTCGTACCAGTATGACGGATTTTTTATTTATATTTGCCACAAGGCAGGCACTATGCCGGATAAATTCGGAAAAACAACATAAACCCACATCGATGAAACCTATCAAAACCGCACTTCTGGCCTTGCCGTTTCTGGCCGCAGGGTGCAACCGGGACTCCGGGACTGCAAAAATCCGGCCGTTGGAGGCCGGAAGCGTCCGGGTCGAAGACGCCTTTTGGAGCCCCCGCTATGAAAAATGGGAACACGTCACCGTCGGCGACATGCTCGACAAGTTCGAAGGGAACGACCCGGCGCATTTCGCGTGCGGCGTCGACGCTTTCGAAAATTTCGACCTCGTAGCCTCGGGCGCCCGCAATATCGGCCGCCACGCGGGGCCGCCGTGGTACGACGGGCTGGTGTACGAGACGATCCGGGGGATCTCCGACCTGCTGGCACAACGTCCCGACCCGGCGCTCAAAGCCCGTGTAGACGGTTACATCGCCCGCATCGAGGCGGCGCAGAAGAGCGATCCGGACGGGTTCGTCGGCACCAACACCCAGTTGACGGAGGACAACCATCGCTGGGGCGCGAACGGCGGGTTCCTGCGCATGCAGCACGACGTCTACAACGCCGGCATGCTCATCGAAGCCGGGGTACACTATTACGAAGCCACAGGGGACGACAGGCTGCTGAAAGTCGCCACGCGCATGGCGGACTACATGGTGCGAACAATGGGGCCCGCCCCGAAAAAGAATATCGTCCCGGCGCACTCAGGCCCCGAGGAGGCCCTGGTAAAACTCTACAAGCTCTACCGCGACCGCCCCGGCCTTCGCGCGCAAACCGGGGCGCAGTCCGCAGCCGGCGACTACCTCCGGCTGGCCGAGTTCTGGATCGGCAACCGCGGCGTGCACTGCGGCTATCCGCTGTGGGGCACATGGGGCAACGACAGCGCGGAGCGGTGGATCCACAAGGAGCTCTACACCGCAGAATTCGGCCCCGAAGCGCGGCCCGCATGGGGCGATTACGCGCAGGACTCGATCCGCGTATTCGACCAGCCCGCCATCGTCGGGCACGCCGTGAGGGCCACCCTGCTGGCGACGGGCATCGCCGCGGCGGCCTATGAGAACGGCAATGCGGACTACATCGCCACGGCGAAACGCTGGTGGGACGACATGGCCGGGAAAAAACTCTTCGTCACGGGCGGTGTCGGGGCAGTGCATTTCGACGAAAAGTTCGGCCACGACTACTACCTGCCCACCGACGCCTATCTGGAAACCTGCGCCGCCGTAGGCGTGGGGTTCTTCAGCCAGGCGATGAACCAGCTCACGGGCGACGCGAAATACATGGATGAATTCGAACGCGCGCTATACAACAACGTGCTGGCTGGCGTCGCCGCCTCGGGCAGGCAGTATACCTACCAGAACCCGCTCAACACCGACCGCAGCGAACGCTGGGAATGGCACCCCTGCCCCTGCTGCCCGCCGATGTTCCTCAAGATAGTCTCGGCGACCCCCGAATTCATCTACGCCCGGGACGACAGGACGGTCTATGTCAACCTGTTCATCGGCAGCGATGCCGACATCGCGCTCGGCGACACGCAGGTGCATGTCCGGCAGCAGACCCGATACCCCGTGGACGGAAAGGTCGTCCTCACGCTTACGCCCGAAAAGGCGGCACGCTTCACCGTGAAGGTACGTATCCCGGGCTGGGCCCGCGGCGAGGAAAACCCGTTCGGGTTGTACGTATCCGAAAGCCCGGCCGCGCCGGTGCTCTCGGTGAACGGCACCCCGGTCGAAATCCGCCTCGACAAAGGGTACGCCCTCCTCGACCGGGTCTGGAACCCCGCAGACCGCATCGTGCTGGAACTTCCCGTCGCGCCGCGCCTCGTCCGGGCACATAAAGCCGCCCGGGAGCTGGACGGCATGGCCGCCATCGCGGCCGGGCCGCTGGTATACTGCATCGAGCAGGCGGACAACGCGGATTACGCCCGGCTGAGGCTCGACACGGCCGGCAGCATGGAACTCGGATACCGCAGCGACCTGATGGACGGCACGCCGGTCATCACGGGAACGGCCATCGACGGCAAGGGCGCGAAGAGCACCTTCACGGCCATCCCCTACTACGCCTTCGGCAACCGGGGAAACGGCGGCTACCGCGTCTGGCTGCCGACCCGCTGACAACCCGAACAGCGCGGGCACAAAAAAGCACCGGAAAGGTTCGACGCCTTCCGGTGCTTTTTATTCCCGGCCGCCATCCGGCCGCCCGTTCCCGGGATCAGAAGTTGTAACCCAGCGAAACGAAGAAGCTGCCGTTCTTGGCCTTGACCTCGTCGGCATCCTTCAGGATGTTCAGCAGGCCCAGGTCATACCCGAGGCTGACATTGTAATGCTTCCTGAATGTCACGTTGACACCGAAGCGCAGGCCCAGGTCGGAGCGTTTGAACATCGCTTCCTCCTCGGCGCCATCCCCCAGGTCGGTGGACTTGAACAGGTCGGCCTTCTCGCCCTTGAACTTCGCCTTGCCATGGATACCGAACCCATAGAAGACACCCGCCAGGGGCTGTATCGAAACGCTCCTGACGTTGAAATGCCAGCTGACCACGACGGGCACCTGCAAATAGAGCATATTGAACTTCACCTTCCCGGACAACTCCTCGTCGAACCCGAAGCCGAAATCGGCCACATTGACCGCTCCGCCGCGCCCCGTCAGATAAAGGCCCGTTTCCAGATAAAGCGGAAGCGCCCGCAGCAGCGGCTGCTGGTAGGCAAAGCCCACATTGTACGACGCACGCGAGTCGAACGAGAAGCTGTTACTGCCCGCGCTCAGGTCGATGCTGGTCACATTCAGTCCGGCGCGCACTCCTATCACGCGGCCCTGGCCGAATGCTGACATGCCGGCGGCAACGGCCAGCAAACAAAGAATAAATTTCTTCATAACTTTAAAATTGTACCCCGGTTCCCGTGAGGCGTTTAAGTTTGGATTGCCGGAATAGGGAACCGCCGCACCCGTTTCCATTCCGGAACGGGAAGCGGGTACCCCGCCATTGTTTCACCGGTTGTAAATATAGGCGCATTATGCGATATCCGGAAATAAAATCAATGAATTTCATCCCTTTTCACACGGAAACCGCATTTTACAGAACCGCATCCGCATCCGAGGCCGGAAAACCGGGATTTCGGAACGGCATGGTGCGCATAAGAAAAAGATACGGCTTATTTTTCCGACTTTTTTCTTCGTTATGTCTGATGGAATTTCTACCTTTGCCCGCACAACTCGCATCAAGAAAGGATGAAAGTATTTGAAAGTGTCAAGGAGCTCCGTGCAGAGCTGGACAAGGCGGAGCAGTCGGGAATCGGCTTCGTACCGACGATGGGCGCCCTGCATGCAGGACACCGCTCGCTCGTGGAGCGTGCCCGGCGGGAAAACAACACCGTCGTGGTGAGCGTCTTCGTAAACCCCACGCAATTCAACGACAAAAACGACCTGAAGCATTACCCCCGCACGCCGGAGGCCGATGCCCGCCTGCTGGAAGAGGCCGGGGCGGATTTCGTGCTGATGCCCTCGGTCGAGGAGATATATCCCCAGCCCGACAGCAGGCAGTTCGATTTCGGACTGATCGACAAGGTGATGGAGGGCGCCACGCGCCCCGGCCATTTCAACGGCGTAGCGCAGGTCGTCAGCCGCCTGTTCGACATCGTGCGCCCCGCACGCGCCTATTTCGGGGAAAAGGATTTCCAGCAGATCGCCGTCATCAAGTCGATGGTGGCCCAGCTGGCGCTCCCCATCGAGATCGTCGAATGCGCGATCATCCGCGGCGAAGACGGGCTGGCCCTCTCGTCGCGCAACACGCTGCTCGACGCAGCGCACCGGGCCGCAGCGCCGCACATCTACGCCACGCTGCACGCCGCAGTGTCCAAATCGCAGGAGATGACACCTGCCCAGCTCAAGGCGTGGGTCACGGCCGAGGTGGAGCGCAACCCGTTGCTGAAGGTCATCTATTACCAGTCGGTCGACGCACGGACGATGCAGGAGGTCGCCACCTGGGACGACTCCCCCCGCATCCAGGGCTGCATCGCCGTACAGGCGGGAGATATTCGTTTAATCGACAACATCCGTATCCGATAATGAAATTCCAGATTGAAGTCATCAAATCCAAAATCCACCGCGTGACGGTCACACAGGCCGACCTGAATTACGTGGGGAGCATCACCATCGACGAGGCGCTGTTGGAAGCCGCCAACATCATCGAGGGCGAGAAAGTCCAGATCATGGACATCAACAACGGAGAGCGTTTCGAAACCTATGTCATCAAGGGTATCTGCCTCAACGGCGCCGCCGCACGCAAAGTACAGGTGGGCGACGTCATCATCATCGCATCCTATGCGCTGATGGATTTCGAGGATGCCAAGCAGTTCAAACCCTGGGTCATCTTCCCCGACACGGCTACCAACCATCTGATCGGATAATGCATTCGGAGCTGCGGACGTAAAAAATCTCCCTTAAAGGGAGATTTTTTTGCTATAAATGTTTATATTTGTCGAAGTTAACGCTCTTTTTTCATCCCGGATAATATGGACATAGCGCTTTCCGTACTCGCATTCCTGTTCTCGATCGTCGGCATCATCGGCTGTATCGTCCCGGCCCTGCCGGGCGTGGTGCTCAGTTACGCAGGGCTTCTGTGCGCCTACTTCACCTCCTATTCGCACATGTCGGCTTCAGCCATATGGATATGGCTGGCCATCACCGTGGCCGTCAGCGTGGCCGATTATTTCCTGCCCGCATGGATGACCCGCAGGTTCGGCGGTTCGCGGGCGGGCGCCATCGGGGCCACGGTCGGCGTATTCGCCGGGTTTTTCATCTTCCCGCCCATAGGCATCATCCTGGGGCCGTTCGTCGGCGCCGTGGCGGGGGAATTGCTCAACGACCGCGGGGACTTCCCGAAGGCAATCCTCGTAGGCTTCGGTTCCTTCCTCTCGTTCGTCGTCGGCACGGGGCTCAAGGTCGTGGCTGCCGTCGGGATGCTCATACACGTCACGGCCGACACATACCCCGCCATACGGGACTGGTTCGCAACTCTATTTTAACCCTTTCGATAATGAAAAAACTCCTACTCTTTGCGGTAGTCATCGCAGCGATGCTGGCCGCGGCTTGTTCTAATTCTAAGTACAAGTACGAAACAGTGAAGGGCGATCCGTTGAACACCAAAATCTACACCCTGGACAACGGGCTGAAAGTCTATATGAGCGTCAACAAGGAGACGCCGCGCATCCAGACCTACATCGCCGTGAACGTGGGCGGCAAGAACGACCCGGCCGAGACCACCGGACTGGCGCACTATTTCGAACACCTGATGTTCAAGGGGACGCAGCAGTTCGGCACATCGGACTTCGCAGCCGAGAAACCGATGCTCGATGAGATCGAAAACCTCTTCGAAGTTTACCGCAAGACCACCGACGAGGCCGAGCGTGCGGCGATCTACCACCGCATCGACTCGATCAGCTACGAGGCTTCGAAAATCGCCATCCCCAACGAGTACGACAAACTGATGTCGGCCATCGGCGCCAACGGCACCAATGCTTTTACGTCGCAGGACATGACCGTATACGTCGAGGACATCCCTTCGAACGAGATCGACAACTGGGCCAGGATCCAGGCCGACCGGTTTAAGAACCCCGTGATCCGCGGCTTCCACACCGAGCTGGAGACTATTTACGAGGAGAAGAACATGTCCCTGACGCAGGACAGCCGCAAAGTCTGGGAGGCCATGGACGCCGCCCTCTTCCCCCACCACCCCTACGGCACGCAGACCGTACTGGGCACGCAGGAACACCTGAAGAATCCCTCGATCACCAATGTCAGGAATTACCACAAGACCTATTACGTGCCCAACAACATGGCCGTCTGCGTATCGGGTGATTTCGATCCCGACGAAATGGTCGCTACGATCGAAAAATATTTCGGCGACATGCAGCCGAACCCCAACCTGCCGAAGCTGCACTTCGAGCCCGAACAGCCGATCACGGCTCCCGTCGTGAAGGAAGTATACGGGCTGGAAGCCGCCAATGTGATGCTGGGCTGGCGCCTGCCTGGCGCGAACGACAAGTCGACCGATATCAGCGACATCGTGGGTTCGATCCTCTACAACGGCCAGGCCGGCCTGATCGACCTC
>ENA-ORCM01003606-ORCM01003606.1-human-gut-metagenome-genome-assembly--contig:-NODE-3606-length-9956-cov-31.838546_pt1 | contig 9956 bp, 5 predicted proteins | sample MGYA00242906_ERZ507928 | MGnify/ENA primary metagenome ERZ507928 (study PRJEB26167, sample SAMN06115497) | human gut metagenome | host: Homo sapiens | place: China:Shanxi | collected 2015-05-07 | study... | reverse complement strand
AAGGCGGAGGCCATGATAGCCGCAGCGGAAGCATCCCGATAGGTCTGTTCTTCTACCGGAGCGTCGAAATCCCAGTAAGGAATACCGTCGGCAGGCAAACGGCGGAGCAGCATATCGGCGATATGCCCGGCTTGCAACAGATAATTCTGATACCCCGTCAAGCGGAACATCATCGTATAGCTATACAAGGCCCATGCTTGTCCGCGGCTCCAGGAGGAATCGTCCGAGAAGCCCTGCACCGTTTGCTTGCCGCGCACTGCACCTGTTTCAGGGTCATAATCCACCAGATGATACGTGGAATAATCATCCCGGAAGTGATGCTGGATAGTGGTATTGGCATGCGTACAGGCAATGTTCTGCAAAGAGTCGTCGGCATAGGCTTTCGACATGGACAACAGCAGTTCAAGATTCATCATATTGTCAATAATCACCGGGAACTTCCAGTCACAGCCTTTGCGCACAAAGTCCCAGCTACGAATCACACCGGCAGCAGGATTGAAGCGGGTTGACAAGGACTTGGCGCCCTGATAGAGCACTTGTTTATAAGCCTCATTACCTGTCAGCCGGAAAGCATTGCCATAACTGCAATTCAACTGGAAACCGACATCATGATCTCTGGTCACGTATTGTATAGAGTCGAGTTTCAGCGTGTTCTTCTCGGCCAGTGTTTTCACTGCGTCCTTCCGGGTATATTCGTAGATATACCAAAGGGAACCGGGATAGAAGCCGCTGCACCACCAATAGATATTTGAGGGAACAAACTCACCGTCGGCAGAGAGCGTGCGGGGAAGTGTCTTTTCTGTCAGGCGGGTGTCCATAGTCGTGTATTGTTGCTCCGCAACGGCAAATACACGGTCAATCAATGCCTCCATCGGCTCCTGCTTCGTGCAGGAGGCCAATGTCAAAAGTCCGAGTATAGATATTAATAGGATTCTCATACGTTCCATTCTTTTTTATTTAGGGGACAGGGTTGTGGTAAATGTGGCGGTCTGATTGGCGGTGACCGTTGCTTCAAAGCCGACCATATAGGTGCCCGGATTAGCCTGGTCATAAGAGTTCTCACTGGTGGTACTCCATTGCTTGTAGGTAGGCTTCACGCTTCCGCTGGCTGTGAGATACATCACTTTGCTTCCGTTCGTTAGTACAATGCGGTTACTTTCCACCGTCGGAACGGCAGGCGTCACCATACACCAGCGCACTTTGGCGGATTTATCTGTTCTCGCCTTGATCTCATCCATAACCACTAAATCTTTATCGTTCACGATTTTCACGGTACGGGTAGCGGACGCCGCCTGATCGGACACTACTTCAGTCAGATCGAAAGTGGCTCCCAATTCCGTAGCGGTATTGATAGTAGTAGTCAGTGTAGCCACCCCATTTACCCGGTGACGGGCGTCGTTGATTGAAATCGTGCTATGATTCAAGTTATTCAGGCGGAATACATCCCAACGCATCGAGTTCTGTCCCATATCCCAAAGATTACCACCCAAAGCTGACAATTTCGACTCGAGCGTTGTATAACTTTGCAGACCGAAATCCATCGACCAGCGCACTCCATACGCGTCGTACACAAACGAACCAGCATCCATGTGTCCGTGGCTCGAACCTGCCTTTCCACCTTTGATTCCGAGGTATTTATCCGTATCGGTGTACGTCCAGTCGGTATGTACCATCACCACGGGCGTTTCCCCTTTTCCACTCCATAATTTATTGGAAGGAGCGGAGATTGCGTCCAGATTCAGATTATTGGCAAACGCCATAATCATCGGTAACAGGCGGTTTTCGGCACAGGAAGCGTATTCACCGTTCTTCAGCATTTTCAGTTCATTATATAATAAGGATGGATTACTGTATTTATCGGCAAACCACCACGAAGCCAATGCCGCGGTAGAGGAGGGAGCACAGTCGGAATAATTAAAGAACTTGCTGTTCAAGCCTGTCATATACAGCATATACTCTGCCGTCTTGGAGAATCCCGGTGTATCGGAAAGCCCGTTATCCGTGCCAAGCGTACTGTTGAGGGCGGCAAGCATCAATACCTGATAGAGCGTGCCGTAACACCAGTAACCGCTGCCCTCCGGATAGTTGCCGTCGGGAGAATACATCACTTCCAATGCAGGTTTGTTGGATTCTAACGCCTTTTCAATCATGTCCTTTGCTTCGGAAGGATTGTTTTCATAGGAAGCCAGTGCCGCACAAACCAGTCCGCCATTACAAACCTGGTTCCAGTTGTTGGTGGCTTCGTAGAAGTTGAGGTTCCAGTTCTTAGTCTTGTGCCTGTTGGAAGGCAAACTTCAACAGTGCGTTGGCCGCTTTCGTACGGGTGGCTGCACTTAGTTCGTTGTAAAGCCAGTCGTAGCCGAATGCAACAGCTGTAGCCATTTCGCCCACATCGAGAAAGTGGCGTTTCGAGTTCCAGTCGGGAAAGTTGCAGACAGCGTTCATATCCGTTTCCGCTTTAGTCAGGTATTTGGCATCGCCGGTCATCCGGTAGGCATAAGCACAGGTGAAAATACGCAGTAACGCGTCGCGGGACACATCGAGGATACGTTTGTTGCTGGCATCCAATTTATAAGTCAGTGCCGTGGCGTTCATCCCTTTACTGTTGCATACACTCATAATGGTATTATGGAGCAAGGTCAGATTGGCACTCGAATTGGCATCCACTTTGGCTTTCAACGCAGTGAAGGCCTCGGCGTTCATCAACAGGCGGGGATGATTGTCCGCAGTCAGTTTGGAATAATCCAGTCCGCCCTCCGGCTCCGTGGGATTCGGTTTCTCATGGGTAGATCCCGGACGGAATCTGTTCTCATCTTCATCGGAACAACTAACGGCTGTTCCTACAAAGAAAGCTATGATGATTGTTTTAAAAAGAATCGTTTTCATGGTTCAATGAATTTATTTGTATTACTACTTCAAAGGAATAAGTCGTACTTTCAGTTGCGAGGCACGATTGGCAGGAATCACCGTCTCAAAACCCACGCGGATGGTTCCCGGATTGCGGAAATCATATTCATGCGGGGGCACGTTCGACCAGGTTTTCATTTCTACTTCCGTATCGGCATCTACCGTCAATAGCATCCGTTGTCCGTCTTTGGTTAATTCCATCCGGTTCTTGCCCGTTATTTTGGCTTCCGCCGGAGTGACCATGATCCAGGATACGGCAGCTTCCTTGTCCCCCGTCTCCAACCGGTCGGTTACTTCCAGATGGTCTTTCTGATCCAATATCACGGTGCGGACGACTTTCTTCACGCTGTTGGCAAACACACTCGACAGGTCTACTTCCGCCCCTTTCTGTTTCTTCGACTCGAAAGTACGGGTGATCGGAGCATTACTCTTTACCAAATGGCGTTCGCCGTTAATCGTCAGGGTGTTGTGAGCGATATTGCTTAGCCGGAATACTTCCCAGCGTTGTCCGTTCTGCGACATATTCCACAGGTCTACTCCCTTACTTTCGAGCGTGATGTAACTCTGCATACCCAAGTCCATCGCCCAACGCACCCCGTCTCTCTCGAAGATAAACGAACCGGCATCCATGTGCGCATGAGAGGTAGAAGGCGAACCGCCTTTCACTCCCAGATAGGTATCTTCCTTGCTGTCCCATCCGCCACGGTAGATAAACACAGGCGTATCTCCTCGACTGAACCAAAAGTTTCTCTTCGGCTTGCCGATATACTTCAAATCGAGCTGCGAACAGAACACCATCAGGCTGGGCAGTAAACGGTCTTCGGCAAACGGCATATCCGGCCGGTCGAGATACTGACGTTCGATCCACAACAGGGAAAGGTCTTTCGCTTTGCCTGCAAACCAAAACATCATCATGTTGCACTCCGCCTCTACCGGAGAATCCGAGAAACAGAAACAGTCTCCACCCGGAGCCGTCATATACTGCATGAAACGGGCAGACTCCATGAAGCCGGGGGCTTGGGAGAGCCCATTGTCTGTGCCGAAAGCACTTTCGAGCGCAGCAATGAGCATTACCTGAAAACTTGTCCCGTACCCCCAATATCCGAACCCTTCGGGATAACCTCCGTCGGGACCATAACCTACCATCGCTTTCGGATTTGTCTCCATACATTTCTCAATGATGCCTTTCGATACTTCCGGAATCTCTTCAAAAAGAGCCAGCGCGCCATACGCCAATCCACTATTACATACGGAATTCCAGTTGTTCTTGGCTGTATAGAACCAGGCATGACGGGTGTTCTTTGCCGCGTCGAAGCCTTTCGCGATGATTGCTTCGCGCACTACCCGGCGGGTGTCGGGCTGCAAAGAATCGTACAGCCAGTCATAACCGATAGCCAATGCCATTACCATCTCACCCACATCCAGGAAATGAGTGGGGTTCCAGTCGGTGAAACGACTGACGGCCAGCATCTCCTGTTCCGCACGGTGAGCATATTTCTTATCTCCCGTCATACGGTAAGCGTATGAGAGGTAATAGATACGCTTCAATGCGATGCGCGAAATCGCCAGCAGGCGTTTGCCCTCCTTGATACGTTCCACAGGTGGTTCCGTAAGTGTCCGGTCGCAAAGTTCCATGATCCGCTGGTGAACAGTGGCCAACGGGGGATACTCCGCAATGGCTTTCCTGATGGCTTCTTCTCCTCCCGCCGGCAATAACAACCGGGGATGAGGCGCTATCTTGCCATAATCAAACTGTTGCGCAACTACACCCGTGCAACCGGATACAAAAATGAGTAATAGTAAAAGTATTTTCTTCATCCTTATTCAAATCTTTATGATTAATACGCCCAACCGCTTCGTTTAGTCAGGTTCGGGTTCTTTTGCGTTTCAGAGATAGGAGCAGTCCACGGCCACATGTAATCGGTGTAATACCAGTTATACTCTACCATATCGCCCCACCAGGACTTGCCGCCATTCACGTCTTTCCCCTGGAATTTGGTTTCTTTGTAGGTTCCCCAACGTACTTCATCGAAGAAGTTGATTCCTTCCAGACAGAATTCCACGCGACGTTCATAACGTATCCTTTCGAGCATGTCTTCCTTTCCGTTCACTGCGCACGGGCCGCTTCCGCCCTCTGTCAGTGCAGGCATGTGGGCACGGGTACGTACTTTATTCACCAAACGGATGGCTTCTCCCAGTTGATCGGTCTGTGCCAATGCTTCGGCATACTGCAACAGTACATCGGTATAGCGAATCAGCGGCCAGTCGGTATGGCAACGGCTCCGGCTAATCAAACGGCCTTTCTCAAACTCATTGTACTTGCGATAGCAGTAGAAAGCAGAAGTACGTTTATCGAGCCAGAAGTCTCCGCCATTCGTTCCCTGTTCCTTCAACGGCCAACGGAGTTGTTTACCGATCTGGTTAGCATCTCCTGCATAATTAGGCTTGTAACAGTCCACCGGCACATAAGGAGTGACGACGGTCTGTTGCAGACGCGGGTCACGACTGTCATACGCCTTTTTAATACGGGCTTCATTACCGCTGTTCAGGTAATATTTCTGATAAATATCTTCGCCAACCCGTTTGATAAGGGCATTTTTTTGTGAGGACATAGATTCCAATCCGTCACGGCAGAAAAAGATTTCACGCTGTTGCGGAGTCAGCAAGTCCCAGTCTTCCAGGCCGTCTACTTCCGACCATTTGAAGTCCGATCCGTCGGCGTTCTTATAGTAGTCCACAAAGTCTGCGGAAGGTTTTATTTCCGTCCAGCCATCATACGTATCGCGGGCACCGGTCATTTGCTGAATGTTATCACAATAACCGGTTTCTTCGCTGAACTGGAGCGAGAAGATCATTTCTTTATCCTTTTCGTTTTCATATTTGAAGAAGTCGGCATATTCGCCTGTCCACAAGCCATAACCGCACGCTTCCACTTCTTTGAAATCGTTGCCTGCTTCCTTGTATTGCTTCTTCCACATATATACCATACCACGCAGGGCATAAGCGGCTCCTTTAGAGGGACGGCCGTAGTTTTCATTCAGCGTGTTATTGGGGAAGTCGGGATTGTTGATGCAATACGTCAAATCATCCAGAATGACTTGCCATACCTCATCTACCGAAGATTGACCACGGGTACAGTCTTCGTTATTGATGGGTTCCAGATAAACGGGGACGCCCTGATAAAGCATATTCAGACGATTGTACGCCCAGGCACGAAGGAAGCGGGCTTCGCATTGGTAACGCGCCAGTTTATCAGCGCTCATATCCGCTTTATGCAGATTGGCAATCGCATCGTTACACGCATGGATGATGGTGTAACAGAACTTCCATTCATACCACACCTGAAAGTCATTGGCAGGTTTGGTGGCCAGCGAAAGCAGTTCCACCGGATAGTTGTTGGAATAATAATCGGTTGCAAAGCTCATAGCTTCGATTCCCTGACGGTTCAGTCCGTCGGCACGGCGAAGCTGGGTAGAGGAGAGTTGGGTGGCATAGAACGGGAAGTAGAGTCCTGCCATTCCCTTGTCGGCAAGCTCCTCCGTGGTCCACATGTTTTCACTTGCAATCTGGTCTTCCGGAGCCACATCGAGAATATCCATGCAGGAGGTAGCCGCCAGCGCCATCGTTAAAATCATTAATATCTTTTTCATATCAGATTCTGTTTTTTTAGTTCTACATCATTAAAAGGTAATCTGTCCGCCAAAAGAGATCTGACGCATCAACGGATAACCGATGGCAGTTCCTATTTCCGGATCGAGTCCCGGATAACTGGTAATCGTCAGGATATTGTCCATCGACACGAAAGCACGGAGTTTATTAACAAAGAACTTGCTGGAAATCCGTTGCGGCAACGTATAGCCGATTTGGATATTCTTCAACTTGAAGTAGTCGCCCTTATATTCGTTCCAGTCGCTCTGGATTCTGTTATTATAGGTAGTACCGTATGTCAGGCGGGGATATTTGCCCCACTGGTTGGTGCGCGGATCGTCCGGGTTGGAAGGATCGAAGAAGTAATGGTTATCGGCGATATGCTCGATAATGCCATATCCGTGGCTGACCAGTGTCGAGTTGTAGTAATCCGTATTCCAGTTGAGGTAATGCCCGAAAGCTCCCGACCATAACATGGAGAAATCAATGTTCTTGTAAGAGAAGGCACAGTTGAAGCCCAGGTTGAATTTGGGGACACTGGTGTGTCCGGAGAAATCCCGGTCGTTGGTATCGCCGTAGTTCATATCACCGTTGCTGTCGGCATAGAGTATGTCACCATACCAAAGCTGGTCTTTGGCAACCGTCTTCATTCCTCCGAACGAATAACCGGAGTCAATCATAGCCTGCACCCATACCATATCTTCTTTCGTACGTATCATTCCGTCCTTCGGTCCCGCATGGATATCCACCGCACCTCCGGTATAGCCTTCGCCGGAACCTCTGTACACCTTATACATATAGGTTTCTCCCAGTTGGCGGCCTTCGCAGATGTAGCCTCCGAAACCAGATTCAGACACATCACTGAAGTTGTTGACATAGCTCACTTTGTTTCCCTGTGCATCATACGTCCAGTATTTCTGGAGTTCGCCTTTGAACTTCATCACTTTGTTGGCGTTGAAAGAGAAGTTCATACCCACTCGGTATTCGAAATCTTTTCCGATACGGTCGTTCCAGTTGAGGGTAAATTCAACACCACGGTTGCGCACTTCACCCAAATTCTCGGGAGCAGAGCCTACAACACCCATCGAAAGATAGAGTTCGGGATGGTAGAGAATGTCCGAAGTATACTTATTATAATAGTCTATCTCACCCGTCAGGCGGTGGTTGAAGAAGCCGAAATCAAGTCCGATGTCGGTGGTGGCGGTACTTTCCCAATGCAGCTTGTCGTTGCTTAGTTTCTTGCGTACCAATCCTTTGGTTCCTTCACCGTCGATTACAACATTGCCTGTGGCGTAGTTTGCCTGCCAGTCGTAGTTGCCCGTTGAGTTGTTACCTGTCTTTCCCCAGGAAACACGGAGTTTCAGGTTAGAGAGATAGTCCGATGCTCCCTGCATGAACGATTCTTCCGAAATACGCCATCCACCGGAGAACGAGGGGAAATATCCCCAACGCTGGTTCACACCGAAACGGGAGGAGGCATCGGCACGAAGGTTGGCTTCGAAGAGATAACGCCCTTTATATCCGTAGTTGACACGACCGAAATAAGAGAGCAATCCCCATTTGGCAGGTGCCGAGCTGGAAGAGCTGACGAGCGTCTCGTAAGTGCTTAGTTCGTTCAGCGTCCAGTCCGTAGCGCCTTTACGGGAAACGGCAAAGCTCTTGCTGTAATATTCCTGTGCAGAATATCCGAGCAGTGCGCCCAGATCGTGGTCTTTCTTGATGGTTGTATTGTAGCGTACCAGTATTTCGGCACTCTGACGCCAGGTGCGTGCGCTCGTATTGGTGATGGAAGCGTTCTCCAACGCGCTTTCGCTGACACGCTGGTCGGTGACGTAGTCCCAATAACCATTTTGGCGGCTATAAGAAGACTTGTCGGTGAATGTCGGCGAATAGTTGAAAGTACCTTCAATGTTGAGCCCTTTATAGGGAGTGATAATTCCGTAGACTGATGCGTTGAGACGCCATACGGTATTGAAACCGGTGGCTCCTGCCATCTGACCGAAGATATTATTGGCATTGGAAGATTCTTCGCTGGCTAGCGCGGCACGTCCCCAGTAGTTCGGTTCGCCGGGATATACACCCGGAGTGGTCTGATAGAGATACTTGAATCCGTTGCTGATATTAGCCATCCCGTAATCTTGCTTTTGTCCGTAGAGACGGGTGCCGACGGTCATCCATTTCACTATCTTGGCTTCCAGGTTGGTACGGAAATTGATTTTCTGCGTACTTGAGTCGAGGTTCCAGCGGTTCATGACTCCCTGATTGTCGAGATAGCCTAAGGAAAGCATGTATTTCACTTTCTCCGAACTGCCGGAGACAGACAGGTTGTGCTCTTGCGAATATCCGGTGTCGAATACTTCGTCGAACCAATCGGTGTTGGGATAAGCCACGTAATTGGGTACTCCGTACTCGTTCAACCCGTTCGGATCGGCAGAAGCAGCCCTCCAGCGGTCGATGCTTTCCTGCGAGAAGATGCCTTTGGTATTCACATTGTCGCAAGCCTCGTTCACCAGTCCCATATAACGGGCATAGTCGCTTACGAAAGAGAGGTTGTTGTAGGGCATCTGCACGACTCCCGAATAAGAATAGGAGATTTGCGGTTTGCCTTTCCCGTTTTTGGTGGTGATAAGGATGACTCCGTTGGCGGCGATCTTCAGCTTCACGGCCAGAGTGAGGCCGGGGGTGTTCTCCAGGGCTGCCTGGAGTTCCCCCATGCCGTCTCCGCCGCCGTCCCGCCAGTCCTTGGTGACGGTCAGGTCCACATTGCCCAGCCGGCGGTTGGTGACGGTGCAGACCGTCTCACCCGCGATCTCCTCGCGGTCGTATGTAGCTTCATAGGCATGGTTTCTGCCGGGGACAGTGTCGCGGGTGATTCCGGGAGCGTTGATCTCTCCCTCGGTCGGGGCGCCTTCGGTTCCAAGGACCGCAGTCGCTCCGATTTTGGTCTCCCGGATGTAGACCTGGTCCGGCGTAAGTTCTCCAATGCCGGCCCATGCGTACCAGATGGGATCTCCGTCCTCCTGGGATTCGCCCAGCGTGACGAAGGTAATCGCCTGATCTCCTTCTTTGCTGTACACCGTCACTTCCACTGGCTCCCGGTGGGCGGCGTCGCTGTCGTCCACCCAGTTCTTCTGGACCAGGATCCGATGGCTTCCTCCCGGGCCGTTGGTGACGATGGTCGTATAGTCTCCGGTGCTGCTGTCGTTCTAGGTTGCATATGCGGGCTTCCCGTTCTCCTCCAGGATCAGGTATTCATACCGGCGCCCCTCTTCGTCATACTCTGGGAGGTTCTGGAGCAGGGCTTTCCAGGCCTCAGAAAACTGAATGGAAATTTCACCGTCGATCGCATCTATGAATGCGTTTTCCTTCGTGAAATCAACATTGACGGTCCCACCTGCATC
>ENA-ORCM01003604-ORCM01003604.1-human-gut-metagenome-genome-assembly--contig:-NODE-3604-length-9968-cov-4.843696_pt1 | contig 9968 bp, 10 predicted proteins | sample MGYA00242906_ERZ507928 | MGnify/ENA primary metagenome ERZ507928 (study PRJEB26167, sample SAMN06115497) | human gut metagenome | host: Homo sapiens | place: China:Shanxi | collected 2015-05-07 | study... | reverse complement strand
CACAAACCGGCGGACGCTATCAGTTTTTGCAGCCGTTCTTTCATGCGTCTCCACTCTCCCACTGTATCCCTGCAGCCCACACCTCCGTCCCTGTGCGGTGCATGCGCTCCGCTACCTGCTGCGCCGTCATACGCGGCGCTGTCAGGCAAAAGCCATATTCGTACAGCGCCGCGTGGTCTGCCCAGTCGTCGCTGTCCCGCAGTGTCACCGCGATAAGGCGGCAGCCGCACCGCTCGGCGCAGGACACCAGCGTACGCCCCGCCGCCTTGGTATACCCGGTCTTCAGGCCGATGCAGCCCTCCACCTGCCGCAACAGGCGGTTGTGGTTCTCCATGGTGCGCTGGCCGATAGTGACGCTGCGGCTGGAGCAGATGCGTCGGAACGTAGGCTCCTCCATGGCTGCGGCGGCCAGCACTGCCATATCCCGCGCCGTGGAGTAGTGCCCCTCGGCGTCCAGTCCGTTGGGATTGGCAAAGCTGGTACGGGTCATGCCCAGCGCCGCCGCCTTTTCGTTCATCAGCGCCACAAAGCCCTTCACACTGCCGCCCACATGCTGGGCGACGGCCACCGCCGCATCGTTGCCGGAGCAGAGCAGCAATCCATACAGCAGGGTCTCCAGGGTCAGGGTCTCCCCCTCTTTCAGGTACATGGCGGAACCTTCGGTACAGGCCGCCTCCCGGCTGCCCTTCCCCCTATCCTGACGATTTCCCTGATCAATGGCCGCCAGCGCCGTCAGGATCTTGGTGGTGCTGGCGATGAGCATTTTCCGGTCCGCGTTCCGCTCATAGAGCACCCGGCCGCTGTCCGCGTCCATTAAAATCGCAGAGGCAGCAGAGGTCTCCACCGCCAAAATTCGACAAGGGAATATACTATACAGACACAGTGCCGCAAGGGTGCAGCAAAGAAACCGCCGGGTCAAAAGGCATCACGCTCCAAAGCTGAGATGCCTTTAGTATACCCAGATCAAACCGTTTCGTCCCCGTCTTTTTTATCGAAAAATTTTCCGATCTTGTCTACAATATCCGGTGCCATATCCACAATGCGGTCCACGGTGGACACCGGCGGCACCGCCACGGGCATCACGCGGGTGGTTCCGTCCTTGATAACCAGAAAGGCCACCGGGTCGATCTTCACACCGGCGCCGCCGCCACCGCCGAAATTGTTCTGGCCCGGCTTGCCGTAATCCCCGCCGCCGCTGCCGAAGCCGAAGCTGACTCTGGAAATGGGGATCAGGGTCACGCCGTCCGGCGTGGTGATGGGCGCGCCTACAATATTGTTGGCGTCCACCATCTCCCGAACCTTCTCCATCGTGGAATTCATCACATCACGCAGCGGGCTTTTCTTTTCCATGTCCATTCGATTCATCCTTTCCGACTGGTGCTTGTTTTTTCTTCTTCATATAGGCCAGAAGCCACCGCAATCCGGGAATCGCCACGGTCATGCCGATCCGCAGCAGCGTACCGATCCGGGCGGAAAACCCGACGCTTCCCAGGATTTTTGTCTCCTCTGCGGTAAAATCAACATCCAAGTGGATATGCGGCCGGGGGATCACCAGCAGCTGTTCCAGCACCGGCATCCCGGTCCAGACGGCCCCGTGCAGCTCGCCGTATAACTGCGCGGCGTCCGCGGGTTCCGCCTGTCCCCCTAAAATAACGGACACATCCAGCGGATCGATCCGCACGCCCCGGCGGGTACGGCGCAGCGCCTTTTTCAGCGGCGGCCACAGGGCCTTCCATGCGTCCCGGATGTCGCTGAGCGTGGGCTTCGGGAATGCCTTCTTCGGCTTCTCCTTCCTTTGCGTCTGCTTTTTCTGCGCTTCTTCCGGCTTTTTTTCATTTTTCGGCGGTTTTTTCTTTTCCGGAAGCATCTGAAATTTCAAAAAACCAAATCGGGCGCTGACGGTCAGCTCCTCGCCGAACCGGATCAACACGCCCACCCGCGTCAGGCACAGCAGCAGGACCACCAACAACAGGATGCCCAAGATCCACCATCCGATCACAGCCGCTGCCCCCTCTCCAAGCTTTTACACGTCCGCAGGTTCCCCGGCGTCGGTCTGTGCCGGCGCTTCCGTGTCTCCCATGGGATCTACCACCTCACCGGCTTCGTTCAGCCGCATCTGCCCATCCTCACCGATATCGTCCGGCAGCTCCGGCAGATCCTTCAGGCTGGACAGATGGAACGCCCTGAGGAACTGCTTGGTGGTTCGGTACTGACGAGGCCGCCCTGGTACCTGTAACCGACCACATTCCTCGATCAGTCCCCGGTCCAGCAGCAGCCCCACGGTATAGGAGCTGTCCACGCCCCGGATCTGATCCACATAGGCCCGTGTGGTAGGCTGGTAGTAGGCGATGATGGTCAAAACCTCCAGCGCGGGCTGGCTGAGTTTGGCCGGCTTGCGGATCTCAAATGCCTTACGGATGGCCTCTGCGTAGTCCGGTGCGGAGCAAAGCTGCCAGCTGTCATCGATTTTCAAAAGCCGGATGCCCCGGCGCTCGTAAGCGTAGTAGTCCATCAGTTTTTGAAGCAGCTGTTCCACCGTAGGCCGGTCAATATCCAGTGCCACGCAGATCCGATCCACCTGCACCGGTTCCCCGGAGGCGAACAGGATCGCCTCCAACGCGGATTCAAGTTCCTTTCTATCCATGTCAGCCACGGTTCTCCTTAAAACGTCAGATTCTCAGGCACGTCATCGCGCTCCTGCCGGACGATACAGTCTGTCTCAGAGCCTGCCAGATGCAGTACACGCGCCTTACACAGCTCCAGCACCGCCAAAAAGGTGGCCACCACCTCGCTGCGGCTCCGGCTGCCCCGGAACAACAGCAAAAAGCGGGTGATGCCGCCCTCCTTCAGCTTTTGCAGAATATCTCTCGCCTTGCTCTCCACGGGATACGGCTCATGCTGCACGATCTCCCGGAAGGCGGCCCGCGGGGGCGGCAGTTTCCGTTCGGCCCGGTTCTGGATCTCCGCCATGGCCAGCACCAGATCCGCCGGCTGATGGCTGTATTCAAACACCTTGCCCCGCTTCACCGGCTCCGGGTTCCGGGTCACGATGTTCCGACCGAATTCTCCCATAGGCGCCAACCGCTGGGCCAGTGCCTTCACCCGGACGTAATTTTCGCTGCGCCGCCGTTCCTCCAAGGATTGAAGCAGCGCGTCCATCTCGCTTTTGGCCTCGTCATCCTCAATGGACAGCAGCATCCGGGTCTTGAGATACACCAGATGGGACGCCATGATAACGAATTCGCTGGCAACCTCCAGATCCATCCGCTGCCGATCCTCCAGCCATGCGATATACTGGCCGCAGATCAACGAGATGGAAATATCCTGGATCTCCAGCTTATTCTTCCCCAAAAGAAACAGGATCAGATCCAGCGGACCCTCAAAATCCTGCATCTCCTCAGACCGGGAGTGGACCACCTTTTCCAGTTTGAATACAGGACTTTCCAAAATCAGGACACCTCAAGCAAAAAAGATATGAAACAGCGCTTCGTACACGCCGTAGATCGCGTTTCCAAGAAAATTTCCGCCAAGGCCCAGCCAACTCAGCGCCAGCAGAACCAGAATACCGTACCGCTCGTAGCGCATCAGCTGACCGTAGGCGCTGTTGGGCAAAAACATCGCCAGCACCTTGGACCCGTCCAGCGGCGGAATGGGGATCAGGTTGAAAAGCCCCATACCAACGGACATGGGGGCCACCGTAAACAGGCACCACTCAAAGAAAACATTCATTCCCTCGCTGTACGGCGCGTACAGGTAGATCACCTTGCCGATTCCCAGAAAAAGGACCGCCAAAAGCAGGTTGGACACCGGCCCCGCCAGCGCCGTGACCGCCATGCCCTGCTTGGGCTTGCGGAAATAATTGGGATTCACCGGCACGGGCTTGGCCCAACCGAAGCCCACCGTAAACATCAGCGCCAGACCCAGCCAGTCGATGTGGTGCAGCGGATTCAGGGACAGCCGGTGCATGGACTTCGCCGTGGGGTCTCCCAGCGCCAGCGCCGCCAGCCCGTGACAGGTCTCATGGACCGTCAGGCAGAGGAACACCGCCGCTACACGGAGCACCGCGTCAGTCAGCGAGGAAACATCCAGCGCCTGAAACAGATTTTGCAGATAATGCAGCATAAAACGCTCCAATGAAGTCAGATTCTCACCGTCTGGGCAGAATGCTCCAGATTCAAGTTATTATAGCAGTTTTTCCATAAAAATACAAGGGTCAAACCCCGGCAGCCCGGCGGATGCAAAAGAGCGGCGGCCCTTGCGGGCCGCCGCCGAGATTGTCAATAAAGTGGTAAATTCTCCGCGACGGAAAGGTAGGGCAGCCGTTAGCGGCTCTGCCGCTTTACGGATGCTGCATACCCCTTGCGGGTAAAGAGTGTGCGCGGGACTGCGCCCGCAGGCGCGTTTCGGAGCGCAACCGCCGAAGGCGGCTCTTGGCGCGTAGATAACCCAAGAAGGGATACACCGTCGGCTCAAGCCAAACAGCGGATACAAAGTATCCGCTGTTTGGGAGCCTTCCTCGAAACAGGCTTGCTTCATCCGCCACTGGCGGCGCTTCGCCTGTTTCCCCGCACCATTGAAATCAAATATTTTCGCCACGCTGAACGCCGGGGGAGCTATGCTCCCCCGGCGTGTACTTTAGTCTTGATCCTCGGCGTCCGCAGCCGGAACGTTCTCCGGCTGTTCATGGGTTTTCTCCCCGAACACCGTCAGGAAGGCGTCCCGCTCCATGGTCTCGTGCTCCAGCAGGTACTGGGCCACCTGCTCCAGCTTATCCCGCTGCGCTTCCAGAATATCCTGGCAGCGGCGGTAGGCGCCGTCCACCAGATTCTTGACCTCCTGATCGATCTGGGCGGCCACAGCCTCGGAATAGCCCCGGCTGTGCCCCATGGTACGGCCAATGAACACCTCGTCATTGCCGCTGTCAAAGGACACGGTTCCCAGCCGCTCGCTCATGCCGTACACCGTCACCATCTTCCGGGCGATGGCGGTGGCACGCTGGATGTCGTTGCTGGCGCCGGTGGAAATATCGTTGAGACACAGCTTTTCAGCCACACGGCCGCCCAGCAGACCCACGATCTGATCCTCCATGTAGTGCTTGGAAAGGTAAGAGCGGTCCTCCTCCGGCAGGGAAATGGTCATACCGCCGGCCATACCTCTGGGGACAATAGTGATCTGGCTCACCGGGTCCTGTCCTGGCAGCATGTGCATGACCACCGCATGGCCTGCCTCGTGATAGGCGGTGAGCTCCCGCTCGTGCTGGGGGATCACCCGGCTTTTTTTCTCCGGACCGGCGATGACCTTGATCTCCGCATCCTTCAGATCCTGCATGGTGATGAAATGCTGATCCTTCCGGGCTGCCAACAGTGCGCCCTCGTTGATGAGGTTCTCCAGATCCGCGCCGGTAAAGCCCGCAGTGCCTTGAGCCAGCTTACGGAGACTCACATCCTCCGCAAGGGGTTTCCCCTTGGCGTGGACCTTCAGGATCTCCTCCCGGCCCTTGATATCCGGCAGGCCTACATACACCTGACGGTCAAACCGGCCGGGCCGCAGCAATGCGGGGTCCAGCACGTCCGCCCGGTTGGTGGCGGCCAGGACCACCACGCCCTCGTTGGCGGCAAAGCCGTCCATCTCTACCAAAAGCTGGTTCAACGTCTGCTCACGTTCGTCATGACCGCCGCCCAGACCGGTGCCGCGCTGGCGGCCCACGGCGTCGATCTCGTCAATGAACACAATGGCGGGGGACTGCTTTTTCGCCTGCTCAAACAGGTCCCGGACACGGCTGGCGCCTACGCCCACATACAGTTCCACAAAGTCGGAACCGGAAATGGACAGGAAGCCCACGCCGGCCTCGCCGGCCACCGCCTTGGCTAGCAGCGTCTTGCCGGTGCCTGGAGGGCCCACCAGCAGCACACCCTTGGGGATCCGGGCGCCCAGATCGATATACTTCTTTGGATTTTTTAGGAACTCCACGATCTCCCGGAGCTCCTCCTTTTCCTCGTCGGCTCCCGCCACATCGGCAAAGGTGACCTGCTTATCCTTTTCGCTGAGACCACGGATCTGTGCGGAGCCAAACTTTGCCATCCGGTCCGGCCCCATGCCTCCCTGTGCCCGGACGCTCATGAGGTACCACATACCGCCGAACATCAGCGCCATCATCAGATAGGGGAGCATGATCCCCAGCCAGTCAGTCCCCTCCGGAGGGGGATAGCTGTAAGATTTGATGATTCCTGCTGCTTTCTGCTCCTTTACCAGATCGTTGAGATCGCTGTAAAAGAGGGTATAGTCATGGATCCGGCAGCGGACCGGCTGGTCGCTGCCCTTGACCTGCAGCATCAGCGTGCTGGAATCCGTAAAGCGGAAGGCTTCCACCTTCTGCTGCTCAAAAAGCTGCACCATCTCATCATAGGTCATCTCATCCCGCTGATTGAGCTGGGTCAGCCAGCTGACACATAAAATCACGATCAGCATCAGCGGCAGAATGCTGACGCCGGGTCTTCTTTTTACCATACGGGGGATCCCCCCTTTCTGTATTATCGCCGCATACAGGCGGCTGCGACGGTTCCCGCACCTGCCGGGAATCGCCGGTCATGCTCAGGTGTTTTCGTAAACGGCGGGCTTCAGCACACCGATGTAAGGCAGATTCCGGTAAAGCTGGGCATAATCCAGACCGTAGCCCACCACGAATTCGTCCGGCACCACAAAGCCGGACAGATCCGCTTCCACCGCCTTTTCCCGGCGGGAGGGCTTATCCAGCAGCGTCACGATAGAGATGCTCTTGGCGCCCTTTGCCATCAGATAGCTTTTCAGGAAGGCCAGAGTATTGCCGGAGTCCAGAATATCCTCCACAATGACAATCTCCCGGCCCGTGATGTCCTGCTGGAGATCATGGGTGATCTGCACCCGGCCGCTGGACACGGTGCCGTTCTGGTAAGAGCTGACAGCGATGAACTCCACGTCGCACATCAGCTGGGAAGCCCGCATCAAATCAGCCATGAAAATGAAGGAGCCCTTCAGCACCCCCAGAAACAGGGGGCGGTGTCCCTCATACCGCTTGTACAGCGCTTCACCCAGCTCCGCGATCCGGGTCTTCAGCTCCTCTTCCGTTACCAGAACCTTGAGAATGTCTTTCTCCATCTCACTATTCATTGTTGTTCTCCTCTGTCACTTTTAAAAATATCACCCGCACCGCCCGCTCATATCGGTCCGGCGCGAAATTTTCCTGGATAGGCAGCCCCGGCACCGCCGCCGCGATGCCGTTCACCCGCAGGACCGGAAGCCGGTCCCGCTCCTGTGGGGAAATTCCCCGCTCTCCGCACAGGCGCTTGACAGTGCGGCCGTTCAGTCGGTCCTTGGAGTCCCAGGCCGTCACAGTCAGGTCGGCGGTCTCCGAGATGGAAATGAGAACACCCTCACCGGCCGACTCTGCCAGACTAACCTGCCACTGACCGAATGTGACGATCTCTCCCACGGTAACGGCCTGCACCGCCGGCGCAGACGCCGCCTTGAAAAAGCGCAGCGCCGCCGGCTCCCGGAGGACCGTGACGCCGTAGGGCATGGAAAGCTGGCCCCGGTCCAACGTCAAAACCGCCCGGATATGAGCGGCGGTCAAGTCCTTTTCATGGCCTGCCACCGCCGCCAGCACCGCCAGCACCAGCCGTCCCCGCAGGGCCTCCGGCGCGTCTTGCAGCACGGCGAGGGGGATCATTCCGGAAACGTTTGGGGTCACGGCGCATTGGGCCAGCAGTTTTCGACACGCAGCGTCCAGAGCCGCTTCATCCGCCGCCAGCAGCGATGCCGTGCGGCTCATGTTCTCCACAACTCTGGGATTCAGCTTCTTCAAAACCGGGAGCACCTGATGGCGCAGCATGTTCCGGGCCGCATCGTCCGTCCCATTGGTGGAATCCTCCACAAAGGGGATGCGGTGTTCTGCGGCGTAGGCCGCCAGCTCCGCCCGGGTCACGCTCAGCAGCGGACGCAGGATACAGTCCCGCTTTTCCGGAATGCCAGTCAGCCCTTTCAGGCCCGTGCCCCGCAGCAGATTTAACAGCATGGTCTCTGCGCTGTCATCGGCGTGGTGGGCGGTCAGAATGCAGCCAAAGCCCTCCCGCCGCCGGATCTTCTCCAAAAATTCATAGCGCAGCTGCCGGGCGGCTTCCTCAACGGTGCGCCCGGTTTCCTCCGCAAAGGCCCGGACATCGCCCCGGCCCGCGAAAAAAGGGATCTCACGGGCGGCGCACCAGTCCCGGACGAAGGTCTCGTCCCGGTCCGCCTCCGCCCCCCGGAGCTGGTGATTGAAATGGGCAGCGGCTACCCGCCGTCCCTGCTTCTGCCCCTGCCGGACCGTCATTTCCAGCAGGCACATGGAGTCCAGTCCGCCGGACACGGCGCACAGTGCGCCGCCCTCCGGCAGCTCCACCGTCGTCAGAGGATCAGTCATCCTCATCATAGCGGTTTTCCAGCGTGGCAAAGGTGGTGTACTCCGGCATCCACCGCAGTTCCACCTTGCCAGTCTCGCCGTGACGGTTTTTCGCTACGATACACTCGGCAATATTCCGCTTTTCGGAATCCTCGTTATAGTAATCGTCACGGTACAGGAACATTACGATGTCGGCATCCTGCTCGATGGCACCGGATTCACGGAGGTCCGACAGCATGGGCCGTTTATCGTCCCGCTTCTCGTTAGCACGGGACAACTGGCTCAGGCAGATCACCGGCACATTCAGTTCCTTGGCCATGACCTTCAGCATACGGGACATTTCGCTGACCACCTGCTGACGGTTCTCGCCGCTGCGTCCACCGGATGCGGAGGTCATCAACTGCAGATAGTCGATGACTACCAGGCCCAAGCTGTCGATCCGGCGGCATTTGGCGTTCATATCCGCCACACTCAGCATGGGGTTATCGTCAATACGGATATCCACTCTATTCAATACGCCGGCAGCGGCGGCGATCTTCTCCCAGTCCGTCTCCCGCAGAGAGCCGGTAACAAGCCGGGTGTTCTCCACACAGGCTTCGGAGCTGAGAAGCCGGGTCGCCAGCTGCTCCCGGGACATTTCCAGCGAAAACATGGCCACGGTCTTTTTCTCAGACTTCGCCACATTCAGTGCTACGTTCAGTGCAAAGGAGGTTTTTCCCATACCGGGACGGGCCGCCAGCAGGATCAGGTCCGATTTATTCAGGCCGCTGATCTTCCGGTCCACAGCGGACAAGCCGGTGGACAGGCCCGGAAGTCGGCTTTCGCTCTCGCTCATCTCGTTGAGCCGGTCCAGCACATCCGGCAGCACCATCCGCAGAGGCACCATATCCTGCGCACTCTGGCCGCGGCGGACGGCGTAGATCTTCTGCTCGGCAGCTTCCAGAATGGCAGCGGCTTCTCCGATGCCCTCCTGCACCAGCACCGTGATCTCCCCCGCCGCCTGAGCAACGCCCCGCAGCAACGCCTTATCCCGAACGATGGCCACATACTCCATCACGTTGGCGCTGGTGGGGGTGATCTCCATGAGCTGCGCCAGATAGGAGCGGGTGGTATTTTCGTCATAAGTCCCGGCCTTTTGCATCTCCTCGCAGACGGTGATGCCGTCAATAGGCCGGGCGTAGGTGAACATGGTGTAGATGGTCTCAAAAATCTCCCGGTTCTGCCGCAGGTAGAAGTCCGAGGGCACCAGCTTATCCATCACGTCCTTGACGCAGCCCTCGTCGATGAGCATGGAACCTAAAACGGCCTGCTCGCCCTCCAACGAATGGGGCATCTGCCGCAGCAGAAGATCTTCGTTAGCCATGGAACTCTCCTTCCCGCTTCTCCGGAAGCGCAAGTTAGACATTCAGACATGCAATCATTTTTGTCAGGGCGTCCCCCAGGGGAGCCTCTCTTGCCCCTGCGGGGCAATTCACCTTCTGTACCTGGCAAAAACACATTGACTCAGCTGCCTTGGGCAGCGTTCACCAGTGAGCGGATCTCACTGGTGCAG
>ENA-ORCM01003603-ORCM01003603.1-human-gut-metagenome-genome-assembly--contig:-NODE-3603-length-9970-cov-4.153543_pt1 | contig 9970 bp, 10 predicted proteins | sample MGYA00242906_ERZ507928 | MGnify/ENA primary metagenome ERZ507928 (study PRJEB26167, sample SAMN06115497) | human gut metagenome | host: Homo sapiens | place: China:Shanxi | collected 2015-05-07 | study... | reverse complement strand
TATTTCTCACTTTCTGCTGCTCAGAAGCTGTTCCATCAAATCGTCCTGCGGTGTACCGTCAAATTTGGTCGTGCAGTTCTGTTTCACAATATCGAAAATCTCATACCAGAGCAAATTTGCCTGTTTCTGAAATGTCTGGCTCATCTGCACAAACGGGGAAGCAATAACGCCGCCCGTGGTCGGGTGCTTTCCCAGCAGTCCATAGGTACTGAGGGCTTCTTCACACTGTACAAATCGGGCGAATGCCTGCGAGTAGCTTTCCAGCAGCCGTTTGTTGACGTGCTTTTCACAGCCACGCTGTTTCAGCCAGAGCCATGTTTCTTTGTACACAATGTCTGCTCCCAGCGGTTTTCCGTTCTTCTGCTGGGCAGACAAGTATGCACTGGGGCTTGGCATATCCGCACCGGTCAAATCAGCGGCATCGTCCAGATCAGCTGCGTCCAATTCCGGAGCATGAAATTCTATAATATCTGCATCCTTGCCCTCTGCGATTTTGTCGGAGAGGGCTTTCGGCTTATCGCCTGCACGAACTCGTCTGCCGCCTCTTCTTGTGCCGTCCTTTGCCATCTGATTTCACCTGCCTTTTGAGAGAAAAATAGCCGAAACTGCGTAGGTTTCGGCTTGTTTGCATATTTCCGGGGTTAATCCCCCGTTTGAATCTTGGTTTTTGTGCGTGAGAGGGAACGCCGGTCTGTAAAAAATTCACAATTAGCGATTTTTATCCCCCCACCGGCAGCATTTCAGACACAATCAATACCGATAGACGGGATTTCGGTCTTCTGTCCACGTCTTGCGGTCATGGCAGGACTTGCAAAGAGCCTGCCAGTTGCTTTCATCCCACATCAGATGCGGATCACCACGGTGAGGAATGATATGGTCGACCACGGTCGCTGCTGTGAACCGTCCCTGTGCTTTGCAACGCACACACAAGGGATGCCGGCGGAGATACGCCTTGCTGAGCCGCTGCCACCTGCTGCCGTAGCCACGCTTAGCGGCAGACGGTCGGTCTGGGTGCAAGGGCTGATGCTCTGTACAGTACAAGCCGTCTGTCAGGTTGGGACAGCCGGGGTGCTTGCAGGGCTTCTTACATTTCTTCGGCACAGCAGTCACAGCCTTTGCAACTATCTGCTGTTTCTGCAGAGAGTTTTTTCAATGCTTTTTGGTATTGTTCCTTCACCCAGGCAACGCTGTCATTCAGTTCATCTGCAATGGCATCCCATGTTGCAGCGTAAAGATACCGCAAACGAAGAATCTCACGCTGGTCGGCATTGTGATTTGCCATGATAAGTTCTTCCAGCTTCCGTTTCAACCGAATCGATGCAATCAGATCGTCCCAAGCTGCCTCCACGATCTCATGTATTTCATCTTCATCGATTTCCATCGCCATAGCTTTCCAATCCTGATAAATCACACTCTGTTCCTTGATGCGTCTGTTTAGATCCATACTGTTTCTTAAAACTTCTTTTGCAAGCATATCGATTCTCCTTTATGGACACGAAAAACAGCCCTCGCAGAATTTCTTCTGCAAAGGCTGTTTCGCTTTTTCCTGTTTTCCTATTTTACAGTATACCACATATGCAAACTATCATCAAGTGTTATGAACTATCATGAACTATCAACTTTTCATCCCTGCCAAGGCTTTCCGGTGGAAACGATAGCAGGAAGGTTTACTGTATCCTATTTCTTCTGCGATCTGATTCCAGTCCTTGAATTCCAGATAACGCTTTGCCAGAATATCATGATGCTCCGTATCTGTGACGGCTTTTATCGCAGTATCAAAAACTGCTTTCAGAGCTTCCAGTTCCTTTTTTGCAGTCTTACTTCTTCCTCCAAGGATAAGATCTGAGAAACGCCGCTTTCCACGGTGTGAGATTCCGGCGATACGGGTTTGGGCAAATCAGAATAGGCAGGTGATTTGGGAAAAGAAAGTTTCTGACGAAGAACATCTGCTTCCTTTTGTTTTCGGTCAATCCTTCTAAGAAGTCTTTGTGCCTGTTTCATGTATTCTTTTGCTGTCATGCCGTGATCTCCTCCAGCATTCTTTTTACCTCCTCCACAGAACGGACGATGGCAGCGTTTCCGCCGCATTTTTGTATTTTGCGAAGAACCGATTCCTGCAAAGCAGTTGCTTTCCCTTTCTCCGTTTTTACTTCAAAGACAAAGAACCTGCCGCCAATGCAGGCGATCACATCGGGGATTCCTGCCGTTCCATACATCCCGCCATGCTCCTTCCAGCAAAAACAATTCGGCACGGTTTTCAGATACCTCAAAATCGCCCTTACGATATCCGCTTCTTTCAAACTGCTCACCTCTTACCTCTTTACTGATTTTACAGGGAAATTTCTATTATACTCATAAAAAATGAGAAAATATATGGGGATATAAAATAGGAAATATATAAAAGATTACGGGAATTCCCTGCAAAGCCTGTAAACCCTGTCAGAAAGCTGTGCAGACCTCTCCCCTGGCAAGCTACACATGACTTTCTGAAAAGCTGATGCCTCTCCACGTTCTCCGTTTTCCGGTTCTGTCTGCTGCTTTCACGACCGTGGGAAAATTTGCTTCCAGTTCGTTGTTGAAATTCTGCTGACTGTATGGAGCCATGCCGCAGCTGTCACAGTATGATTTATACCGTGCAAAGAACTCCATTCTTCCCACTTCTGCATCCATTTGCAAAGTACAGCAGTCCCGAACAAACGCCAGCACACTGTTGCTGTCTTCCCGGTATTTCTGAAGTTCCTGTGCATTTGCCTGTGTTTCGGAAAAATGAAAATGATTCTGCATCAGGCGCCGCAGTCCTTCTAAGGCAAATTGAAAGATCCCATCTGCTTCACAGCGGAACTTCTCCAGAAGTTCCGGATCTCGTCGTTCCTCCGGCACAGAATGATTGAACCGGACAATGATCAGACGGCGGTAAAAGCCCTCCGATTTGTCCCCATAGTTCTTCGGAATGCTGTTGCAGGAAAAGAGCAGCCTCGCATAGGGCTGAAAAGAAAAGGGATTTTTGTTTTTCTTTTCCACCGTCAGATAATCCTCTCCGACCAACGCCTTGAAAATGCCGTTGTCTTCAATGCCCTTTGTGGGTAACTCTGCACAGATATTCGCCCACTTGCCAAAAAGTTCTGCGGTCTTGAATCGATCATTCAATGCCTGCCATGCTACATTGGACACATTTTCTTTTCCCAGCAGCAGTTCATTCAGTACCCGCAGCAGCACAGACTTCCCGGCACCGCCTTTTCCCACAATGATAAAGCACTTCTGAGCATGATTGACCGGAATGAGAAAGTAGCCCAGCATCTCCTGAATCAGCGTCACCTGATCCTCCTCCACGGATTCATGCAGAAACTGCAGAAATCTGGGACACTTTGCACCGGACATATATCGCACATTCAGCTGTACCGTAGACAGATACTTTGCGGTGTGCTCCGATAAGGTTTCGTCCAGCACATTGTACAGGCCATTTCGCACATTGATGAGATAGGGATTGGGATTGAGTTCCCGAATATCCTTCTGCACCTGCATCTTCCATTGTCCTTCGGTATCATTGATCTGAGACAGCTTTGTGTATCTGGTCAACATTTTATCCCGTACCATATTTCTTGCTGTCAGTTCCGTGATGCTGTGATAAACGCCATTTTCATAGCAATAATACTGCTCGGCAGAATAAAACACAGGGGCATTCTGTGTCATGTATTCTGCAAGCACACCGGGCAGAAACTTCGGACCCCGTTCTGTCATTTCATACCAGTCGGGAATTTCCATGCCGGAACGATGCTTCCGTGTTTCGGATTTGTTTTGAAATGCTTTGTACAGTTCTTTTTGCAGAGCAAGCAGCGGCCTGACATCTGCATTTTTGAAACCGAAATGCTGCTTTAAATCGTAATGGATCATCGATTCGGCAGTCACGCTGTCCACATTGTAAAGATATTCCGATACAAAGTTTCGTGCAGTCTGCAAATCTTCCACCACGGCATTTTGCACCTTTTGCTGCTGTAGCAGTGCCCGAATGCCATCAATGGAAAGCGGCTGAAAACACAGAGCCGCAGGAGATTTACAGCTGCACTGTTCACTTCGCAGCTTTGGGCAGGAAAAGCCTTTCTCTGCAATGGTGCGGCAGGTCATAGGTTTTGTTCCGCTGCGGAGAAAATGCTGGATTTTATTCTGCGTTTCTTCAAAAGAATACTTCGGATACGGCTTGGAGTATTGATGTATGACCGCTGCACCACCTTCAAACACACTTAAATTGGAGATCATCGCATACCAGTCATGTTCAGAAAGTGCAGCTGCATTGTCCCGACAGTACTTGATAAAATCGCATTCTGCTTCTACAACGCCGATTCCTTTCTGTTCTCCATGCAGCGGCACTTTCGGTTGTTCTTCTGCTTCTTGCGAAACCGGCAGTCTTTCTATCAGCTGTTCCTGTGTGTATCTTCGTTCCGGGTGAAACGAGATGCACTCCACCAAGACCGGTTCTTTCTTGCAGTGATAGAATCCCGGCAGACGCATGACACGGCTTTCGTTGACACAGGCAGAATCTCCGCCGAAATGCTGCACTAGTGCCTTTTGAATGGGACGAAACAGGGACACCTTTGCCTCTTTGACAAACCAGTATGTATGCAGGGATTTTCTTGTTCTGATAACCATAGACGGCGGCAGCGGAAACGCATCGATGAGTGCCTGCTGTTCCTCGAAAGTTTTATCGTCCATCTCCACAAACTGTGCATTGATGCGAGTAATGCTATCATCGGTCTGACCGCCGGAGTTCACCACAAAAAAGATGCCATGATTTTTCTGGTTATGTTCTTTCAGTGTAGACTCCACTGCAAAGAATTTTCCTGCTTCTACAGACATTTTTGCACCGATAAAGATGCCTTCTTTCCGATCATCAAAAATACGCAGACATACGGTATCATCCGGATGAAAGATCGCATTGATCACGTCCTGTGCCGATATGTTCATACAACTTCCTCCATCTCTTCTGTGAAATATCGAATCGGCATATGCCTGCGTTTTGCCCATTGGATCTCCTGTGTCATGCCCTCAGAAATACTGCTGCCGAATACCCACAGCTGGACACATTTTGTCAGAAGCACATAATTCATGAACATTGCAGTTTGCCGGTCTTCCCCTAGGGTATCGTCCAGAAACTGTGGAAAAAGCAAATGCGGTGCAATGGGAATACTGTGATGTACTACCGCAAAACGACTGTATTTCCGGGCATTTTCAATGTTTTCATTGGTATTGCCACGATAGGGAGAACAGATATATACAAGCGGTCGGAATGCCGCCAGTCTCCGTGTCTTTTTCTCCTCGCTCTCTATTCTTTTCATTGCTTCAAATTCGGTTGGCGAGAAGTATCCTTCCTTGTTGTGTGTTTCTGCCAAGTTCATTCCTCCAGTTCCTCTAAATTGCCGAAGCTTTCTCCGGCAGATGCTTCTGCCACAAGGGGCAGATCAAACTCCGGAAACGGCTGCTGTTCCATACAGCCTTTCACAAAAGCCACTGCTTCCTGCAATCTGTCTTTCGGAATGAGAAACGTCAGTTCATCGTGAATCTGCAGGATCGGTCTCAGCCATGGGCGTGACGGCAGTCCTTCTAAAATACGGACAATTGCCAGCTTCAGAATATCCGCAGCCGTTCCCTGAATCGGGGTATTCAAGGCACATCGTTCCGCAAAGGACTGCAGTCCCCAGTTGTCGCTGCGAATATTGGGAAGATACCTTCTGCGTCCCAGCCAGGTTTCTGTATACAGTTTCTGCTTTGCGATCATCTTTGTTTCATTCTGCCAGCCCGTCAAAGCCGGATAGCCAGCCTTCAGATTGCGAATGATTTCTTCACATTCCGGTATAGATTTCTCTACGCCTGCCTTGAACTTCAATGTGCTCTGCAGTCCCTTTGGAAATAGCCCGTAAAATGTGCCAAAGTTCACGTTCTTGGCGATGGTACGCTGTTCCTTGTATTCCGGTCGATGCTTGTTTTGTGCTTCTGCATAGGTACAGCCAAAAATGACGGCAGTGGTTGCCGCATGAATATCCTCGCCGTTCTGATAGGTTTCCATCATCGTCTTGTCCCGGCAGTAGAATGCTCCCACACGCAGTTCGATTTGCGAAAAATCGAGAGACAAGATCAGATGATTTTTCGGAGCCTGAATAAAATTGCGGACACCGATGGGATCGTTGCTTTTTCTGGGGCAGTTCTGTAAATTGGGATTGCGGCAATTCATTCTTCCTGTTTCCGTGGACAGAGCAAAGAAATCCGGATGGATCTTTCCGGTTGCAGCGTTTCGGAATTTCAGATAGCCGTCAATGTAGGTGGACTTGATCTTGCCCCATTTCCGGTATTCCTGTACCAACGTAAACAGTGGAGAGAGTTCCGGACGATTGGCATCACACCATTCCTTCAGCAAGATCATAGACGCATCATCTGCTGCTTCTCTGTTGGATGCAGTGACTTTCATAACAGGCAGTTTCAAGGTCTGATACAGATACTCCTTGAAAGCTTTAGTGCTGCAGTTTGCTCCAATGGAAATGTCGCCAATGAGCATTGTGATCTCATTTCGGATACGCTGCATTTGCTGTTCTGCCTCCTGCTGATGCTCTTTCATCAAGTCTACATTCACAGGCACGCCGTTGTATTTCATCAGCCCTAAGTACACCGCTGTCGGTGATTCGATCTGTTCCACAAGATACCGATGTTTCGGCAGAAAACGGTCAAACCAGTTGTTGAAAATATGATACAGCTGCAAGGCAAAATCAGAGTCCGCACAGCCATAGCGTATTGTTTCCATATCCTGTGCATCCAGTTCGTCAAAGTGTCTGCCATTTGTAACATCCGAAAAAGTGGGCAGCCGTTCATGACACAATTCTTCCGCCAGTTTTTTCAGACCGCTGTCAGCAAGTTTGCGAAATGCGTAGTTGTTTTTCAAGGTCATTTGTGCTGCACAAATGGTATCATACACCGGCGGCTGTATGACGATATCCCGTTGACAGGATATTGCAGATTCAAAGGCAATATTGTGAGCAACTTTGACGATATTTTTGTTTGTGAGAAAGTTTTGCAGAAATCGAAAAAAAGCAATGCCATCCATGTTTCTTCCAATTTTATGAGCAACAGGAACATAGATCCCCGTATGCTCTTTGGCGGAAAAGCTGCACCCGACAATATGACTTTTTGCCGGATCAAGAGCTGCCTTTTCTTCGATGCGGTAAGGCTCATCCGGTGCAGTTTCATAGTCAAAAGCCACAACGGCGGCATTGCTGACATACTGCTGAATTTCCTGCACCGAAGTGACACATCTGTAATTCTCCATAGCGTTCTCCTCAATTCAGCGGCTCCATGACTTCGCCGGTTTCCGGGTCCACACGCAGTGCATCTTCTGTATCATAGCCCACATTTTTACTAAGAGCCTTGACCTGTTCTGTCACAGCTGCGATCAGCGGATATTCTTCCGGTGACAACACCCGTTCTACAGCAAACTGTGCCTGGGAATAACTCATGCCAGTGCCGCTGACTGCTTTTTTCAGTGTAAATTTTGTTACCACAGCATTGGAATTCTTGTATTTGGGGATCACACGCATCAGATAACGAGTAAAGGACTTCAGAGAACCGGTAGGCAGAGACAGAATTACCGGAAAAATATCGCCCTCCCGAAGCAGATACAGACGACGGCGGTTCTTGCAGGCTTTTGCACCGTTCTTTCCGGATCCATACTGATTCAGCGGGCAGGAATCACAGCTGCCGCCGGGATTTCCTTCCCCATGATGTCCGTCAAAGCTGCCGCAGTCAGGCGGATTGGAGCCGCCCTGATATTCGCTTTGGTAGTAGGCATTCAAAGAATGCTGATAGAGGATCACAGCTGAAAATGTTTTTACCGTGTCCGGTTCCTCTGGATTCTCACCGGGAATTTCAAACATCACACCGCCGCCGGATGGTATCTTAACTCGTTCAAATGCAGCAGACAAGCCGTCCATTTCTGCACACATCACATCGGCAAGATCAAAGTCCTGCAGAGCAAGGAAGCCCGTTTGGCTGGTTTCCATCATTTCATTTTTCATTGATTTCATCCTTTCATTTTGCAGATTGACGAACAGATACAGAGGTCTGCTCATAGACATGGACAAGACCGCTCAGCCACTCTGGTACAGTATCCTGATTTTCTGCGATCTGCTCTTTGACAAAAGCAGACAGACTGTTAGCATTGACAGTTTCATAGACCAGATCACCGTAGCCGTTTTCTTTCAGAGCTGCATACAGTTCGTCCTTCCGCCCTGCCATGGCAGAAGCACGGGTTTTGGTGGTCAGGGCAAACATCGTTCCTGCACGGGTGAAATTCTGCGTTTCTGTTTCTGCCATCAGCATAGAAAGCTGATAATCTGCCTGTTCAATTTCAGCGTTCATTTCTTTCAATCGCTGTTCTGCATTCTTCTTTTCCTCACGGAGTTGTTTCAGATGCTCCGCAAGTTCATACATATTCTGTGTTTGCATTTCAAACTCCTTCCTGAAATGGGTTCATTCCGTTCCGATAATCGTCTACCAGCGTTCTCGCTAAATCCACCTTATCCCGCAGAGAATGGAGGATTTTAGCATCCACAGTATTCTTTGCAATCAGATAAATGTACAGGCAGTTCTCTGTCTGAGAGACTCTGTGGATTCTTGCTTTTGCCTGTTCAAAGTTGCTCATGCTGTAATCAAGCGAATAGAACACCATCGTGGATGCTGCTGTCAAAGTAATGCCCAGTCCTGCCGCTGCGATCTGCCCAACAAATACACGACAGTCTGCATCTTCCTGAAATCTGCGGATTTCCTCTGCACGGTCAGAAATACCACCACGCACAGACGCATAGCCGATCTGTTTTTGTTCCAGCAGTTTCTGAATCTCGTTCAGTTCCGGCACAAATCTTGCCATGATGACCAACTTTCTGTCTTCTGTAAGCATCGTATCCAGAATATCGGAAAGGACATCCAGTTTTGCTGTGCTGACAGCATTGCAATCTCCCTCGTCATCGGTGAGATGACCGCCTGTGACCTGAGACAGACGAAGCATTTTTGTCAGTACATTTACTGCCGAAATTTCCGAACCTGCAAGCTCCGCAAAACTTTCCTTTTCCAGCTGTTTGTACAGCTTCATGGCTTTCGGTTCCAGTTCTACCGTGCGGATTTCCTCGGTAATTTGAGGCAAATCCAGACATTCTGCCTTAGTTACACGATAGGCAACGGAATGCAGTTTTTGCAGGAATTCATCCATCATCTGCTTTCGGAAAACCGGAATGTGATTGCCGTATCCGCACATATCGAAATAACGACTGCGAAAAGCATAGAAGCTTGTCCCGAAAATCTCTTTGTTCAGAAAGCGGTACTGGGAAAAGACATCCAGTTCTTTGTTGGTAATGAGTGTACCGGTCAGAAGCAGTTTATATCTCGCCTGATCCCCCAGATGGTGCATGGCTTTGGACTGCGATGTACGATTTTCTTTGATCTTATGTGCCTCATCTGCTATGATAAGGTCGGCATGAAAGGCAAGAAGGTCTTTCTCCAATCGCCATGCAGATTCATAATTGACAACAGCGATTTGCAAATCATTCCCATGCAGCTTGGAAAGCTGTTCTTTCTTCTGGGAACTGCTGCCTTTCAGAACAGTCAGCTGATATGGAAAAGCGGCAAAATGTGCAAATTTCTGTTCCCAGATAGAGAGAATAGACAGTGGTGCTGTGATCAGGATTCTTCTGATATATCGATACTGATACAGAATTCCAACAATGGCAATGCTGGTGATGGTCTTTCCGCAGCCCATTTCCATGAGCAGTGCCACGCCATTACTGTGTGTCTCTGAGGGCAGGATGCCGAAGCGTTCGCAGGCAAAGCGGCAGGCGGATTGTTGATGGCGATAGAGCGTTGCTTTAAGGGGGATTTTTAGAACTTCTTTCACTTTTTCTCCTATGCTTTGTATGGACGATATGTATCTGAACCAAAT
>ENA-ORCM01003591-ORCM01003591.1-human-gut-metagenome-genome-assembly--contig:-NODE-3591-length-9985-cov-5.270186_pt1 | contig 9985 bp, 5 predicted proteins | sample MGYA00242906_ERZ507928 | MGnify/ENA primary metagenome ERZ507928 (study PRJEB26167, sample SAMN06115497) | human gut metagenome | host: Homo sapiens | place: China:Shanxi | collected 2015-05-07 | study... | reverse complement strand
CCCTGACGCTGTTTGTGCTTTGGATTTTCGCAGATTATACGAATACTGCCTTTTCTTTTAATGACTTTGCATTTTTCGCAAATCGGTTTTACTGATGATCTAACCTTCATGGTTCTGCCTCCTTTCACCAATGTTACCCCTAAAATCAGGTGCAAATGGACATAAAAATTGCGTAATTCCGCAAAGTCCGAATATCAGTATAGCACCTGTCTTTTTAAATTGCAAGCCTATTTTTCTTTCTATATAATGTAAAACATATTTTTGTGGAATCTGTACAGAATATATGCTATTATATGTGCATAATTATCGGTATTGTAAGTGTTTCAGGCTTTTGACCCTGGCATCATTTTACGATACTACAATCGGAACATTGTTTATTTTTTTCAATTCCAAGGCATTCTTCTTATGTTTCTTGTTATAATTCACCAAAACAATGTCTGTGAAGTGCATATCTGATATGAAGTGCTCATGACATCACAAAAATAAGGAAGAACAATATGAATTTAAGTAAAAAAACAAAACATGGATTCTTGTCTATGGGGCTTGCTTTTGGCATACTGACCTCATCCGTCGTTTCGCCTGCATCTGTTTCTGTTTTTGCCAGCGACTATTCTGCCAGAAATGTGCTCTCTGATGCTTATATCCGGTCACAGATCCCGGCATCGGTATCAGAAGAGAGCATAACCTCTGCCGCTGTCCGAAGCGAGGCACGGCAGCTTCAGAGCAGCAAAAGAGCATTTGATCTTGATCTGTCCGGCCAGTCATTTGACGGTTCCGGCGGAATCGATTACTCCAAAAATACAGAGTACATGGATGTATTGAAAAATCTGAAAACGACTCAGAACGATCAGACGATCATCCTTCGTTTTAAGACTTCATCCGATGGTCTGCTCTTTGGTGCCGGCACCGATGCAATGACCACCACCGGTAAAAATATGACGGTCTCGATCCGTGACGGCAAACTGCGTCTTGTGATGCGTAATACAAAAAAAGCAAATGGTGCACCTGCCGGCGGCCTGAAGGGTTCTTTCAATGTCAACCTTGCCGATGGAAACTGGCATACCGTTGCTATCAGTTTCCTGCCGTCTCTTAATTATGTCAATGACAACGTACGCATCGCCGTGGACGGCACGAACCTGAACTATGCTTCCAACACCTGGGGCAGTTCCTGGAAAGCAGGCTTTAACCAGGGAGCCGGGGCAGACTACAACCTGCTTCAGATCGGCGGCGGCTCTTATGTTGGTGTCAACAACAACGACTACGCTTCTGCCAATTTTAACGGTAAGATTGATTTTATCACCGTGATCGACAAAGCCTACAGCATGGATGACCTGAAATCCATCTCCTACGAACAGGTCAGCTCGGTCACCACCAAACTCAATGCCATGCGTCAGAGCGGAACCGGCAAGACATGGCTCTTCACCGGCGGTACAGAGGCGGTTGCCGATTTTAAAAACGCCTCTACCATCCGTAACTGGATTGGGCTTTTTGAGGATACCATGCGCAGCGGCGGCAGCTATATTGAAAGAGGACGTTTCGTATTCAATACAGCCCGTCGCGGTTCCGATGTTGCTTCTATTCTTGCAGATTACGACAAACAGATCGATGCTTACCACACGGAGGCAGTAGCCATCTCAGTTGGTGCCGAAGACTACAGCAAAGGCCAGGCAGGACTGGATACCTTCAAAGAAAATCTGAAAAAACTGGTGGATAAAATCAATGCTTCCAGAAAACTTGCCGTTGTGATCACCCCTTATCCATCCAAAGCCCCTGTGCAGAATACAAACATTGCTCTTTACAAAGCTGCCATTGATGCTGTTGTCTCTGAAGATGCAAAAATCGTAGATTTCTCTTCTATCGCAGTTTCCAATATCAACGATGACGGCACTCTGACACTGGAAGGTCATCAGGCGGCTGCAAACCTTCTGAAAAACGCACTTGGCTTCGGAAGCAGTACAACTTCCTACAATTTTCACCTGAAAAACCTCGCACCAGGCTCTTACCGCACAGAAAAGAAGGAAAATGCTGATCAGATTATCGCAAAAGCAAACGACACCACTCTGGAAGTTCATGTAGGCGGCGTTTCTGACTCCGGTGCAAAACTTACCTACACACTGACGGACAGTAACGGACAGATTTTCTCCGGCAGTGCTTCTGCTTCTGATTTCACGGTATCCGGTCTGAAGGCAGGAGAAACTTACACTTTGACGGTCAGCGACAACAGCCGCTCCGATGGTGTAACGGAAACCTATAAACCAGTCAGCATCAAGATTACGGATGGCTCTAGCGGTACACTTATTTCTGAAATTTCCGATTCTGAGTACGATTTCTCTAATCTGCTAAAATCCGAAAAAGCTTTAACTTACTTGTTTATGGGCGACAGTATCACTCATGGCGTTGTAACAAACGGCTACGACAACGTACCGCAGCTTTTTGCCAAATATCTGGATGAACTCGGAAGAAAAGATGACGTTGTAATCAATACCGGCGTTTCCAACGCCACCATCGCAACGACTCTGGATCAGATTGAAACGCGGCTGAAACGCTACCAGCCGGATGTCGCTGTCATTATGCTCGGCACAAACGACTGTGCAAAAAATGGTGAAAACAACGTCGCAGCTACCGGCTCCACCAGCAACGGTGCGATCAGCGTTACCGAATTCAAGAATCGTTATAAAACTCTGATTCGTGAAATCCACAAAAACAATGCCAATACCCGCATTGTTCTGCGTGTTCCATGTGCAATGATCAATTATGGTCAGCGTCAGGAGACTTTCGAGGCGTTCTTTGCTTCGATCCCGGAAGTAGCAAAAGAAATGAAAACAGAAATACCGGGACTGGAGATCGCTGTTGTCAATCATCTTGAAAACTGGAACAATTATCACGATACGGTTCGCAATGACAACCTGAGCAATCCAAACTACGCAGATGCAGATAGCCTCAACTGTGGCTGGTTCTCACCGGACGGCCTGCATCCAAACGGACGCGGCAACATCGCCATGTTCCAGCAGATCATCAAAGAGCTGAACCTGTATCAGGCAAATTCCGAACTGGCAAATTTCTCTTATGCACTGAGTGACTGGACAGATGCCTCCAATATCAAAGTCGTTGCAGAGCAGAAAGATGATCAGGCTTCCCTTGCCATGAATCAGTTTGCTTCTTATACAAATGGGCTGCGTGATGTAACTCTGACACTGACCGCCCAGAACGGAACATCCATTTCCAAAACAACAGCTTATGATGCAAACGGCAGCGTTTCCCTGGATACATTGGATAAAACAAAAGATTACACCCTTCGTGTCACCGGAACTGATAAAACAAACAGCAAACAAGTAACGTTCGCTTCTGAACTTACAAAAGAGATCACACCGGACCCGATTCCAGATCCTGAACCAAAACCAGATCCGGAACCAAAACCAGATCCGACTCCGGATCCAACACCAACTCCTACTCCGGATAAGCCGACAGACAATCAACCGTCCAACCCTGGCACTTCCGATACAACAAAGGGTTTGAAAAAGGGAGACATCGTTGCTGTTGGCAAGTACTCTTATCAGATCACGAATACCGCAAAGAAAACCGCTGCCTTTGCAGGTCTTGCCGATAAGAATGTGAAAAAAGTATCGATCGCCGCTTCCGTGAAGATCAACAATACTGCATACCGCATCACTTCCGTCAAGGCAAATGCCCTGAAAGGCAAAAAGAAAATCACCAGCGTAACGATTGGCAAAAATGTTGCCACAATCGGTGCAAAAGCATTCTCCGGATGCAAAAATCTGAAAAAGATCACTGTGAAAACAACCACTTTAAAGAAAGTCGGAAAACAGGCATTTAAGGGAATCCATAAGAAAGCGGCAGTAAAAGTGCCAAGAAATAAAAAGACAGCTTACAAGAAAAAATTCCGTGGGATCTTTTCAAGTGCCAATTAAAAAGTTGTCGGTGGTTTCCTGGCAGGTGTAAGGAATGGAAATGCCGCACATTTTAAAATACTGTTTGCAAATAAATCGTATTGCATGTGCAAATGAACGAATTCCCCGAAGGGCACGTAAAAGTGCCTTCTTGGGAATTGTTCATTTTGCACATTGCTGTACGTTTTTGAACGGCCATAGTTTTTAAAAACACTTCATATCATATTTTACACGCTGGCAGGAAACAGCCTTTTGCCACGCTGGTGCACGCAGAAAGTTTTTAGAATCAAAACGTTCCGCATCAAGATAGTAAAAAAGCAGAGGCACAGTGACGGCGGCAAATTTTCGTTACTTTACTTCTGCTTTTTAATGTTCTGTATTTTGGCTTGAGAAAGCTTTTCGCTTAAGCACTCACTGACAGGCCAGGAGCTTTTGGCAATGTGCAGACGAACTGCATTGTAAAACATGGTGCGTAAAATAATACAGCCATGACGAATCCGAAAACAAATCACTTTGACGGGGATTGTTTTCGAATCATCATGGCGTTCTATTTTACATATGAGTTTTCTTAATGCCCATCTTCTTTCGTTGCTTCTCCGTAAGAGAAATCGAGTAGTTTCTGTACTCTGCGTTGCAGATGCTACATTTCCTGCTGATGCAACTGCTCTTCGAAATCTGAAGCAAAATGCTCTCTCTTACTTCTGCCTCATCATCTACCAGCATAATTTTATACAAAATACTTTCACCCCCGCTGTAACTTTTACAGATATTTCAATGCTTCCCTTAAATTTGCCGCCGGAAGCAGGCGGATTCCTTCCACTTTCCCAATTGAAGGCATGGAAACTGCCGGCAGAATGATCGTCTCAAACCCTAGTTTCCTGGCCTCTGCCACTCTCTGTTGTGCCATGCTGACGGCACGGATCTCGCCGCTCAAACCAACTTCTCCAAATGCCAGTGTTTTTTCGTCAATCGCAATGTCTTTGTAGCTGGAGATCAGTGCAAGCACGATCGCCAGGTCGATCGCCGGCTCGTTCATGCGGATGCCTCCCGCAATGTTGACATAGGCATCACAGGTTGATAAATGCATACCGATGCGTTTTTCGATCACAGCCATCAGAAGCCCGACTCGGTTGTAGTCGGTGCCGGCTGCCGTCCTTCTTGGCATCGCAAGGTTGCTGCGGCACACAAGTGCCTGAACTTCTACAAGAATCGGCCTTGTTCCTTCCATGGAACAGGACACGATTGATCCGGATGCTCCCTGCGGCTTGCCGCTTAACATATATTCCGATGGATTTTTGACTTCTTTTAATCCGCTCTGGCACATTTCAAAAACACCGATCTCGTTGGTGGAGCCAAATCGGTTCTTGACGCCGCGAAGGATGCGGTAGGCTGCATGGCGGTCACCCTCGAAATACAGCACGGTATCAACCATATGCTCCAGAACTCTCGGTCCTGCGACAACTCCTTCTTTTGTCACATGTCCGACAATAAAAATGGAGATTCCCATACGTTTTGCGATCTGCATAAATACAGAAGTAGCTTCTCTTACCTGCGATACACTTCCCGGTGCGGAGGAAACGTCTTCCTGATACATCGTCTGGATCGAATCGATCACTACGATTTCCGGCTGCACACGCTCGATCACCCCCTGGATCGTCTCAAGGCTGGTCTCACAGAGCAACAGCATTTCCTCTCCGAAACTTCCGATTCTGGACGCTCGCAGTTTAATCTGCTGAAGCGATTCTTCACCCGATATATACAATACTTTTTTGCCTTTTTCTGTGAGATTTTTGCAGACCTGCAAAAGAATGGTTGATTTTCCGATACCCGGATCACCGCCGACCAGAACCAGCGATCCGGCAACAATGCCTCCGCCAAGCACACGATCCAGCTCTTCAAATCCGGTCGCTGTGCGTATCTCGCTCTCTGTCTTGATCCCGGATAATTTCACCGGCTGTGCCTCATGGATCCTGGCCGCCAGGCTCTCTGTTTTTTTACTGCTTTTTCCCGTCTTCCCGGTCACGACGGTCTCCTCGACCAGTGTATTCCACTCTTTGCACGCCGGACACTGTCCCAGCCATTTTGCAGACTCATAACCGCAGTTCTGACAGAAAAAAATTGTTGATTTTTTTGCCATGTTCCCTCCTTCAAAGAACACTGCCGATTCTTTCCGGCAGATATTTCTGTTTTGTTTTTCTCGTCATCACAGCAAAAAGGGAACGTCCGTCCCGACGCTCCCCCTTTTCTTATGCTGAGAAGATTCTCAATTTTTATAATGATTCTTCATAATTCAAAACACTTGCTGTCAGAATCAGATTATTACATTTTTTCGATGCGAACTGCCGCACTTTCTGTGCTGTCAAGCTCTACGCTCAGTACCAGTTTGCCGCCAAGGTTTGTCTTCATCTCGCCAATTTCCTTATCATCGACAAATACCTGATAGCTTGTCTCCTCTTCCAGCTCTACGGTGATCTGTGCATCGGTCGGGCACTCTACGGTAAAGCTCATACCATTCTCGGTCGCTTTCAAATGGCTGACTGCGGTTCCCGGTACGGATTCGTAAACAAACATGCCATTTCTCTCAAGCTTTGTGATCTCCTTGAAAGTTTTTACTTTATACAGATCGCCGTCATGCTCAAAATCGGATTTTTTGGATTTGGCCGGCAGCTCATAATTACCGAAACTGATCGTTCCATCTGCTTCTGTGCGTATCAATTCACTTACTACTGACATATCTATGCCCTCCTGGTATTCTCTTTTGTCGCTTTATCCCACTGTCAAACCAGCTTTCTTTCAAGTCAAATGCACGAAAACTCAGTGTATGATTTTGACTGGATTTGCTGATATTCAAATCAAACGCATGTGAAAGTGTTCAACAGTTATGGGATTTCTCCTCGACTTTTGTCTTATTTTACCATAATCGAACTTACTTATCCAGAGCTTTTTCACTTTTCACAGAAAATTTAATTTCTTCTTTAGAAACGCCAAGCAGTACTTTATCCCCTGCTTTTACCTTGCCCTCCAGGATCTCCTGTGCCAGTGCATCTTCTACTTTCGTCTGGATCGCACGTTTCAGCGGTCTTGCACCGTATTTTTCATCAAAGCCTGCTTTTGCGATCAGTTCTTTTGCAGCACTTGATATCTTCAGTGTGATATCCATCTGCTCTTTGCAGCGTTTTGCGAACTGCTCCAGCAGGATCTCTGCGATCCTGGTGATATTCTCACGGTTCAGTGCATGGAAGACGATCGTCTCATCGATACGGTTTAAGAACTCCGGTTTGAACATCCGGCGTACCTCTTCCATCACACTGCCTTTCATATATTCATAGTTGTGCTTCTCATCGTCCACCGATGCAAATCCCAGCTTTTTCGGGGAAATGATCGACTGTGCTCCGGTATTGGAGGTCATGATGAGGATCGTATTCTTGAAATCCACCTGTCTGCCCTGAGAATCGGTGATGTGTCCGTCGTCCAGCACCTGAAGCAAAATGTTAAATACATCCGGGTGTGCTTTTTCAATCTCGTCAAACAGGATCACGGAATATGGATTTCTGCGGACTTTCTCAGAAAGCTGTCCACCTTCTTCATATCCCACATATCCAGGAGGGGAACCTACCAGTTTTGAAACACTGTGTTTTTCCATGTATTCGGACATATCAACGCGGATCATGGCGTCTTCACTTCCGAAAACGGTCTCTGCCAGTGCTTTGGAAAGCTCGGTCTTGCCGACACCGGTCGGACCAAGGAACAGGAAAGAACCGATTGGACGTTTCGGATCTTTCAGTCCGACACGGCCTCGTTTGATGGCTTTGGCAACAGCAGTTACGGCCTCATCCTGACCTACAACTCGTTTATGCAGTGTAGATTCAAGCTTTAAGAGGCGACCGGATTCTTTTTCTGTCAGGCGGCTGACCGGTATTTTCGTCCATACGGCTACCACATCTGCTACATCTTCCTCGCCAACTGTCAGTTTCTTGCCGGAACGTTTGCGATCCATCTTTTTCTGTTCTTTTTTCAGCTCTTCTTCTACTCTGATCTGTTCCTGTCCAAGATTAGAAGCCTCTTCAAAATCTCCGAGAACGATGCTCTCTTCTTTTTCTTTTAAAATCTGCTCCAGTCTCTGCTGAAGCTTTTCAAGCTGCTTCGGTGCCTGATATCCTTTGAGCTGCTTTCTTGATGCTGCTTCATCCATCAAATCGATCGCCTTATCCGGAAGGAAACGGTCGTTGACATAACGTCTGGAAAGTTTCACTGCTGCATCCAGGGCTTCGTCGGAGATCCGAACACCATGGTGTTCCTCATAGTATGGACGGATTCCTTTTAAGATTTCAAGCGTCTCCTCCTCGCTCGGCTCTTCTACCATAACCGGCTGGAAACGTCGCTCCAGTGCCGGATCTTTTTCGATGTATTTTCGGTACTCCTCGATCGTGGTGGCACCGATCAGCTGGATCTCTCCTCTGGAAAGGGACGGTTTTAAAATATTGGAGGCATCCATGGCTCCTTCTGCTCCGCCTGCCCCGATGATCGTGTGCAGCTCATCGATAAACAGCAGCACATCGCGGCTGTCCGTCACTTCCTGGATCACTTTTTTGATGCGTTCCTCAAACTCGCCGCGGTATTTGGAACCAGCAACCATGCTCGCCATATCCAGTGTGACCACGCGTTTGTTCTGAAGCATCGGTGGAACGGCTCCGAGCACGATCCGCTGTGCCAGCCCTTCTGCGATCGCCGTCTTGCCGACACCCGGCTCACCGATCAGGCACGGATTGTTCTTCGTCCTGCGGCTTAAAATCTGCAAAATACGCTCGATCTCTGCGTCACGGCCGACGATCGGGTCCAGCTCGCCCTCTGCTGCCATCTCTGTCAGATCACGGCTGTACTGATCCAGCACCGGAGTCGCACCGCCGTCCCTTCTTGCCTTTTCTTTCTGTGCCAGCTCTTTGTACATGGACTCCTCAATCCCCATCGCACTAAGAACGCTGAGGTAAAGTTTGCGGATATCGATCTCCATCGTGTGCAGCAGTCTGGTTGCCACGCATTCCGTATCTTTTAAAAGTGCCAGAAGCAGATGCTCCGTCCCCACCTTTTCCATATGGAAGAAATCCGCCTCATGCACGGCATTCTCAAGAATGATTTCGGTCCTTGGCGTATAGTCGGTCTCTTCTGTCAGGGTATCTCCCTCTGATGTGATCAGATTTGCAACTAAAGTGCGAATCTTGACGGTGTCTGCACCGGACTCTTTTAAAAGGATCGCCGCCGTGCCTTCGCCTTCTTCTAAAAGTCCAAGCAGCAGATGCTCGGATCCTATGTATCCATTTCCATTATTTTTGGCTGCCTTTTTTGCCAGCTTTAATACTTTTTCTGCATTTTCTGTAAAACGCTCACGCAATCTTATCGCCTCCTGTCTTTCTTTTTACAGACTTGATGATGCCAGGGTCAAAAGGTCGTTCTTGCTTGCAAGATAAGACATTTGAACTTAGGACCTCAACATCATTTGATCATAACGGCTCGTATTCTGAGAAAATCTCATCAACCAGCTCATGCACTTCGTCTGCTGAAATATTTTTGCAGTGTGCTTTTGCCAGAATAACTCTGAGATTTTTCTTAATTTCATTTATTGCTTCCATTTTATCAACATCTAGTGCGATACCGGCTCCCTTTCTCCGGTCTATTGTCAGAAATCCTTCCTTACGCAGCAGAGAATATGCCTTGTTGACCGTGTGCATGTTGATGCCGATATCGCCCGCCAGCTGCCGGACGGACGGCAGGGAATCTCCCTCCTGGATCACAGAAGTTGCGATCCCGAGAATGATCTGATTCCGCAGCTGCATATACAACGCTTCTTCGCTCTGAAAATCAATTTTTATAACCATAAAGCCACCCTCTTTTGTTGTCTTACCAAAGGAATATCCTTCGATATACAGTAAAATTCAAGTCGGAGCGTATATTCCGACTAAGACAAATGCTGCAAAGCACTTGTTCTCTTTGCAGCACATTTGTTATACATATGGTAGCATATATAGCTCATATAGTCAAGTTATGGCTTTCAGTCGAACGCACATGCGATCCATGCGGTG
>ENA-ORCM01003588-ORCM01003588.1-human-gut-metagenome-genome-assembly--contig:-NODE-3588-length-9990-cov-6.416221_pt1 | contig 9990 bp, 13 predicted proteins | sample MGYA00242906_ERZ507928 | MGnify/ENA primary metagenome ERZ507928 (study PRJEB26167, sample SAMN06115497) | human gut metagenome | host: Homo sapiens | place: China:Shanxi | collected 2015-05-07 | study... | reverse complement strand
CTGCCGTCCAGCCAGTCCTGCGCCACCATGGCGTTGCCGCCGTGGCCGGGGCCGGAGAGGTAGATCATGTCCAGATCATCCCGCTTGATGACCCGATCCAGATGGGTGTAGATGAAGTTCTGCCCCGGACAGGTACCCCAATGGCCGACAATGGTCTGCTTCAGGTCGGCGGCGGTCAGGGGACGCTCCAGCAGAGGATTGTCCAGCAGATAGAGCTGGCAGGCGGTCAGATAGTTGGCGGCGCGCCAGTAGGCGTCGATCTGCTTCAGCTGCGCCGGGGTCAGCGGCGGCTTTTTGGAAAGACGCGCCCCGCTTCGGGATCTTCCGGCAGCCTTGGCTGACACCGCTTTCTTCTTAACGGGCATATAGGATCCTCCTTTGAAAGTATTGTAGGTTTAGTATACTCTTTACTTTGAAAAAAGCAACCGATTCTACACCAATTTATTTCTTATTCATAAAGAACTAACATTTAAGCGAAAAATAAAAAGGAAGATTGCAAAACATCAGAAAAAGCGCTATCATGTACCCATGAGAGACTATGAATTGATTCGTTCCCGCCGGAAAACACTGGCGCTGGAACTGACCCGCGACGGTCAGCTGATCGCAAGAGCGCCGATGCGTCTGGCGAAGCGAGAGATCGACCGCTTTGTGGCGGCCCATGAGGACTGGATTCTCCGCAATCTGGCAAAGCAGGCGGAGCGCCCGCCTTTGCCCGCGCCGGATTCTCCTGAGACGGAAGCCCTCAAGGCGCAGGCCAAAGCCGAGCTGCCGGGCAGGGTAGCCTATTGGAGCAAAATCATGGGCGTGCAGCCCACGGGCGTCAGAATTACCACAGCGCGGAAGCGGTACGGTAGTTGCAGCAGCAAGCACAGCCTCTGCTTTTCCTGCTATCTGATGCGAAGCCCGGAGGCGGCGGTGGATCTGGTGGTGGTTCACGAGCTTTGCCATATCCGGGAGATGAACCACGGACCGCGGTTTTATGCCCTGCTGGAACAGTACCTGCCAGATTGGAAAGAGCGAAAGAAGTTGTTGAAATAAAGCAAGCGCATGGCCGCAGCCGTGCGCTGTTTTATTTCGTTCGTTTCAGTATGCCATGCATGGTCAGCCCGCCCAGACACACAGCGGCCACGTCCCGCCAGTCCCCGGTAGAGCGGGCGAGGTACAGGGGCGTGACCAGCTCCCAGAAGCCGCCGCAGAGGAGGGAAAATCCTAAAGCAGAAGCAGCACGCCGCACCGGCTGCCGTCCGGATAGTTCCAGGGCGCAGTCCAGCACGCAGAGCATCAGTCCCCCAGCCAGAAAGTCAGCAAAGTGCCACGCCAGCAGCCGGTGGAGCAGCCCGGCAGTGTGCGGGATAAAAAGAAGCCGGTTGCCTGCATACAGGGCGGCGATGATGAGAGCCGGAAGCCCGTACCGTCGCAGAATAGCCTTCATCAGAAAATGGAGAGGATCAGCAGCGCCACGATGACGGCGAACACCACGCCCCAGAAGCCAAGACCGCTTTTTTCCGGGTGCGCGGAGGGCGGCAGCTCCATGGCGCTTTCCTTGAGCAGCAGCTTGTCCTCCTCTTCGCCCTCATCCAGAACGATGGAAAGGCCGAAGAAGGTATCCCGCAGATTGGCGGCCAGATACTGGGCGGCGCTGTCCGGGAGATCCCGCCGCAGCAGGATCCGGCTGCCGTAGTTGGAGCCGTTGCACTGGCCTGCCAGCATCTTCGCGTATTCCTCGGAATAGCCGCAGTATTTTTGCAGGTCGCTTTCCGCTTCCGACAGCTTGCTGATGTTGCCTGCGGAATAAATGGCGTATTTCGGCCCTCTGGGCGGCGCGGTGGGCAGAGCATAGCCACATACCGGGCAGATGGTTCCCCCAACATGGCGTCCGCAGCAGGGACAGGTATCCGGCGGCGTATAGGCCGAAGCGGCAGATCCGGAAGCGGTATCCGGATCAACGCCCAAAAGAAGATAGTCCGCCGAAACGTGGAGCTTCTGGCACAGGGCGGTAATGGTCAGGGCGTCCGGCACGGCCTGACCGCTTTCCCACTTGCTGACGGCCTGGCGGCTGACGCCCACCAGCTCGCCCAGCTGCTCCTGCGTCAGTCCGGCCGCCTTTCGGACGGAGGCGATGCGTTCATTGAGTTCCATAGCAGTCTCCTTTGTGTTTTCTGTACCTGAATTCTAACAGAAAACCCCTGGAAGGACAAGCGCCCATAGCTGGAATCCTGTCAACCGGCAGTTGACAAGGGCCTAAATGGCCCGCCGCAGGGCCTCCAGATCGTGGGTGACGGCCAGAAAGCGGAGGGAACACACCGCGTCGGCGGTGAAGCTCATCAGGCACAGCCAGGTGAGGAGCGGCGGGACCCGCAGGGCCAGCGCGGCGGCTGCCGGGGCGGCCAGCTTTACCGCCGGGAACATCAGTAGCCCCCATGCCAGAGAAAAGGGCAGGCAGACCCGCCCCCGGAGATTGCCGGGAACGCTGGTATAGTCCCAGAAGCGGACGCGCAGAAAGCAGTCGCCCCACCAGTGGTACAGATATTCCGCGGCGGTGGCGGTGAGCCCGCCGAACACATACAGCCGCCAGCCGGAAAGCAAAGGCGCGGGCAGAGCCAGCACCGCCGCCATGCCCAGACCGTACACGGGACACAGGGGCGAAACCAGCAGGCAGCGCCGCCGCTGCCGGGGGGAATGGGTAACGGCGGCAAACAGCCGCTCCAGACACCACCCCCAAAAGCTGAATATCCAGAAATTCCAAAGCCAGACCGCCATACCGACCTCCTTGCGTTTGTACTCAGTATCGGCGGGGGCGGTTCGGCTTATGCACTTGCAGAGAAGAACGGGGTGTGGTATACTCGGAAAAACAGACCACCGGCGGCGGATTGCCCGTGCTGCCGGTGATGCGAAAGGCGGGATCGGAATGGCGGACAGCTGGGAGGCGCTGAAGCAGGACTGCGCCCATTGCCGGGGCTGTGCGCTGGCAGACACCAGAACCAACGTGGTGTTTGGGGACGGCGCGGAGACTGCGGAGATCATGCTCATCGGGGAAGGCCCCGGCCAGCACGAGGATGAGCAGGGCGTCCCCTTTGTGGGCAGGGCCGGTCAGCTGCTGGACGATATGCTGGAGATCATCCATCTGGACCGCACCAAGGTCTATATTGCCAATGTGGTGAAGTGCCGCCCGCCCCAGAACCGGGATCCTCTGAACGTGGAGCAGGACGCCTGCATCGGCTATCTGCGGCGGCAGGCGGCGCTGGTGAAGCCGAAGATCATTGTCTGTCTGGGGCGGATCGCCGCCAAGGCCATCATCAAGGAGGATTTCAAAATCACGCAGGAGCATGGGCAGTGGTTCCAGCGGGGCGGCGTGCAGATGACCGCCATCTATCACCCGGCGGCGCTTCTGCGGGATGAGCAGAAGCGGCCGGAGACCTTTGTGGATCTGAAGAACATTCAGGCCAAGGTTCGGGAGCTGTGCGAACATACGGAGTGCTGAAATAAGCATCCACCCGCTTTTCGGGTGGATGCTTATTTTGCCTGCGGGATCAAAGGGTCAGGCCGGGCAGCTCCGTCAGCGGCGCAAAACGGTAGCCCATCTCCTCCCACTTGGTCAGCAGATCGTCCAGAATGGCGGCGTTGGTGGAGGAGGTGGAGTGCAGCAGCACAATGGCCCCGTTGTGAATCCGGGGCAGCAGCTTGGCATAGGCCTGCTCTGCTGTGGGCTGCTTGTCTGCGTACCAGTCCACATAGGCAAGACTCCAGAATACTGTCTGATAACCCAGCTCCTGCGCCATTTTCAGATTTTCTTCGCTGTATTTCCCCTGAGGAGGACGGTAGAACCGGGACAGCGCCTGCCCGGTGGTCTCCTGATACAGCGCGGCCAGAGAATCCAGCTCCTTCTGAAAGCTGGCCTTGTCGGCAATGGCGGACATATCCGGGTGATGATAGGTGTGGTTGCCCACAATGTGTCCTTCTTCGGCCATGCGGCGGACAATGTCCGGCGCGGATTCGATCATATGCCCTACCACAAAGAACGCCGCCGGGGCGCTGTGCTTTTTCAGCGCATCCAGAATGGCCTCCGTGTTGCCGTTTTCGTAGCCGCAGTCAAAGGTGAGATAGATGACCTTCTGGCTGACGTCCCCCACATACCACGCGTCATATTGGGACAGAAAGTCCGCGGTGGCGTTGCCGACGGGGGTCAACCCCTCCTCCGGGAAGGACAGCCCCCAGTTGTCGGCGGAAGCGGGAATAGCCGCGTCACCGGCGGTCAGGGCGGCAGGGGAGCCGCGGCCCAGCAGCCCCGCCAGCGTCAGGCAGGGCAGGAGCAGCAGGCAGAATATTTGCAGGCGTTTACGCATAGGATTCCTCCTCACTGTTTTGCCGTAGTTTGCCCGGCGGGAAAGACTTTCATACCCGGTTGCGAAAACGGGCGAAAGCTGGTATGATGTGGCAGTAAAAAACCTTGCGGATGAAAAAGGAGAACAACTATGGCAAAGAAGAAACGCACGCCCCGGAAGCTCAGCTGGAAGGAGGCGCTGGTGGTCATTGCGCTGGCAATGATCCTCAGCCTGATCCGGCAGGCGACCACGCCCAGCTACGACATGAGCAATATCCCGGACTATGACGGCACCAGCGCTTACGCCGTGATCGACCGGAACCAGCCCTCGTTCACCGAGGAGGACTACACCACCGAGTCCTATGAATACTACAGCGATCTGGACAGTCTGGGCCGCTGCGGCGTGACGGAGGCCTGCGTCGGCGTGGATCTGATGCCTACGGAGGAGCGGGAGAGCATTTCCAGCGTGCATCCCACCGGCTGGGTGCAGAACCAGTATGACTTTGTGGACGGCAAGAGCCTGTATAACCGCTGCCACCTCATCGGCTTCCAGCTCACCGGCGAAAATGCCAACGAGAAGAACCTCATCACCGGCACCCGGTACATGAATGTAGACGGGATGCTGCCCTTTGAAAACGAGGTGGCGGACTATGTGGCCTCTACCGGCAACCATGTCCTCTATCGGGTGACGCCGGCTTTTGTCGGCTCTGAGCTGGTGGCCCGCGGCGTGGAGATGGAGGCTTACTCCGTGGAGGATGACGGCCGGGGCGTGTGCTTCCATGTATACTGCTACAATGTGCAGCCCGGCGTGGAGATCGACTATGCCACCGGCGAGAACTGGGCGGCATGATGGAGCTGTGGAATGAATTTGACCGGCTGGTGGTGTTCGACACGGAGACCACCGGCATTGAGTTCGGAACGGACCGCATCATCGAAATCGGCGCAGCGGCGCTGGAAAACGGCGCGGAGCAGGGCAGCTTCAACGCATTGATCCGCCTGCCTGCGGGGCAGACCCTGCCTCCCTTTATCACCCAGCTTACCGGCATTACCGATGAACAGCTGAGAGATGAGGGGGTGGACGACCGCACGGCGGCGGAGGGATTCTGCCGCCTGCTGGACGGCGCGGAGCAGCCGCTGCTGGTGGCCTACAACGCCCAGTTTGATCTGAATTTCCTCTATTACCTGCTGCGGCCGCTGGGACTGCTGTCCGTCCTGCAAAAACCCCGGTTTCTGGACGCTCTGACAGTGTACCGGGACCGGCGGGACTTCCCCCACAAGCTGTGCAATGCCATTGAAGCCTATGGCCTGACCGGGGTGGAAAACAGCCACCGGGCGGTGGATGATGCCCGCGCCGCGGCACTGCTGCTGGAAGCCATGGCGGCGGAAAAGGATGATCTGCTGCAATATGTGGATCTCTTCGGCGTGCATCCCAAGTACGGCATGAGCGGGAAGAAGATCTCCTCCGTGACCTATTGCCCCCAGCCCTATGACCGGAGGGCGCCATTGTATGAACTGCTTCATACAATGTGAAAATTCTGTGAACAATCCTGAAATGGGGTTGAAATATGACAACCTGTCAGGTATGATACCTGACAGGTTGTCATATTAGTGGGCTTTAACAACATAAGATGCACCTGCCCCGACGGGAGGAAAGGCGTGCAGTGCTGCGTATTCCCATTTGAAAAATTCAACAAATTGAAATTTTAAGGGGAGATGTGACATGGAACATAGAGTAAAAGTTACAGTTTTGGATAAAAAATATTTCCGGACTTACAGGCGCAATATTGCGCAGTACCCGATAGTGGAAAGTGTCTTTGCTATAATGTTGGCGATGAATTTATGTTTTATCGCAATGATGAGCGTGATGATTATTGGCATATGGGAGCAGGTACACTGATAAAAAGCGGAAAACCGGATGAAGGGGTATTGCTTTCTCCGGGAACAATGCATTGTGGAACGGATGGAGTTCCATTTTGTTCAGAAGCGTGGGATGCCATTGGCCGGTATATTTATTCGGCACTTCAAGGCGGAGCAATTATGCGCGGCTGGATGAATGATGATAAGGTTATGATTACTTGCTGTAATGATGGTACTAGACCTGTTATTTTCAAGATAGAAAGAATAGATATTTCGGAATAACAATTTCCCATTTCTAACCATCCCCAATCCGAAATCGGGCCGAATCATTTTTCATCAGCAAGCATTTTAATAAGGGGGGCTGGCGGTTTGCCCAGCAGTACATTTTTGAATCTCGCGCCGGAAAAGCAGGAAAAGCTGCTGTCGGCGGCAGTCCGGGAGTTTACGGAGCGGCCTTATAACGAGGCCTCCATCAACCGGATCGTCCGGGAGGCCGGAATCCCGCGGGGCAGCTTTTATATGTATTTCCGGGATAAGGAGGATCTCTTCCATTATCTGGTGCAGGAGAGTATCCAGGAGCTGTTGGTCGTGTTTGAGGAAATCCTGCGCGGCCGGAACGGCGATGTGTTCGCGGCGCTGCCGGATATGTATGACTATCTGCGGAGCCATCCGGCGGCGGACTGCGGTCTGGGCGGGCCGGGTATGATGTCCGCCATTGTCAATCGGAACGGCGGCCTGCAAAAAGGCGGCCTGTTGGAATTTGTGGAGCCGGAGCTGATTCTGGAGCGCATGGAGGACTGTGTGAATCCCGACCTGCTGGATCTCCGGGAGCCGGGGGATCTGGGCTATATTCTGCGGACGCTGATCATTCTGGCGGTGCCGGTCATGTATAACGGCCTGCGGCCCGGCGCTGACCCGGACGGCAGAAAACGGCTGGAACGCGTATTGAAAATTGTGCGGCGGGGCATGGGCGCAAAGCCCGCTTCCGCACAGCAGAAATAAAGGAGTTATCTGTATGGAAGAAATGACGAAAGACACCAAAGCGGTGCAGGACGCGCCTGCGTCCGGGACGGAGCCGAAGAAGAAATTCAGCCCGCCCAAGAGCAAAAAGGCAAAGAAATGGCTGAAGATTCTGATTGCAGTCGTGGTGGTTGCAGCCATCGTGGCTGGCTGCATGGCCGGCGCGGCCAAAAAGGCCAACTCCCAGCTCGGCGGCAGCTATCTGGTGGCGCAGGCCGCCCGGCAGGATCTGACGCTGTCCGTCACTGGCACGGCTACCCTGATGCCCGCAGATTCCTACAACGTCACCACCCTGATCTCCGGCGAAGTGGTCAGCGCACCCTTCGAGGAGGACGATCAGGTGGAAAAGGGTGATCTGCTGTTCACGCTGGACAGCAGCGACGCCCAGAACAACGTGGATCGCGCGAATATCTCGGTCTCTCAGGCGCAGCTTGCCTATCAGCAGGCCAAGGAGGGGCTGAATCCCACGGCTACCATCTCCGGCACCATCAATGAGCTGTATGTCCACAACGGCGACAGCGTGACGGCCGGTTCTCCCATTGCCAAGATCGTCTCCAGCATGGATCTGTCGGTGGACTTCCTGTTCCCCTATGCCAAATCCACCGACTTCTATGTGGGGCAGCCTGCCACCGTGTATGCGGGCAACTTTGATGCGCCGGTCAGCGGCACCGTGGAGTCCGTTTCCAACTCCACCAGCGTCACCAGCAACGGCCTGACCGCCATCACCGTCCGGGTGAAGATCCACAATCCCGGCAGCCTGACGGATTCCATGACCGCCACTGCCCAGATCGGCAGCTATGGCAGCTACGGGCAGACGCCCCTGACGCTGGGCGGTTCCTCCACGGTTTACGCCACTGCCAGCGGCACGGTGCAGGGCCTGACCAAGCTGGCCGGCAGCACCGTCAAGCAGGGCGAGACGCTGTGTACGGTGGAATCTGAAACCGTGAGAGACCAGATCCAGAATGCCAGCCTGAACCTGAAAAACGCACAGCTGGCCGCGTCCATGGCTGCGGACGGTCTGGACGATTACAAGATCACCTCCCAGATCACCGGCCGGGTCATCGAAAAGAACTTCAAGACGGGCGACAAGGTGGAGGGCATGAACTCCGGCTCTCTGGCCGTCATTTACGATATGAGCTATCTGAAACTGGAAATGGCCGTAGATGAGCTGGATATCGGCAAGGTGGCCGTGGGGCAGGAGGTGGAGATCACCGCCGACGCGCTGGAGGGGCAGACCTTCTCCGGCGTGGTGGATAAGATCAGCATCAACGGCACTACCGCCGGCGGCGCTACCAGCTATCCTGTGACCATCATCATTGAAAATTACGGCGATCTGAAACCTGGCATGAACGTCTCTGCCACCATCAAGGGCGATCAGGTTCCCAATGCCCTGTGCATCCCTGTGGACGCGGTGAATCGGGGCAACACGGTTCTTGTTCCCGGCCCCGGCGCTATGAATGAGGACAATACCGCAGTGATCGACGCCAGCAAGCTGGAAAGCCGGGATGTGACGCTGGGCAAGAACGACGGCGATTATATTGAGGTCACCAGCGGTCTGGAAGAGGGCGACATTGTTCTGATCGCCAACCAGAGTTCCAATATGATGGACATGATGATGGGGATGTAAGCCATGGAGCACCTCATTGAATTAAAAGACGTCTATAAGATCTACCATATGGGCGATGAGGAGGTTCACGCGCTGGACGGCGTGAGCCTGACCATCGACAAGGGGGAGTTTGTGGCCATTGTCGGTCAGTCCGGCTCCGGCAAATCCACCGCCATGAACATCATCGGCTGTCTGGACGTTCCCACCAGCGGTACATACCATCTGGGCGGCGTGGACGTGTCCACCATGGACGACGATCAGCAGGCGGAGATCCGCAACAAGATGCTGGGCTTCATCTTCCAGCAGTATAACCTGATCCCCAAGCTGAGTGTGCTGGAAAATGTGGAGCTGCCCCTGCTGTATGCCGGGGTCAGCGCCGAGGAGAGGAAGGAGCGGGCCATCGCCGCTCTGGGCCGGGTCGGTCTGGCGGATAAGCAGAAGAATCTGCCCAGCCAGCTTTCCGGCGGCCAGCAGCAGCGGGTGTCCATCGCCCGCGCGCTGGCGGGGGACCCGTCGGTGATTCTGGCAGACGAGCCTACCGGCGCTCTGGACTCCCGCACAGGCCGGGAGGTGCTGGGCTTCCTCCAGAAGCTGAATCAGGAGGGCGATACCGTGGTACTCATTACCCACGATAACTCCATTGCCGTCAAGGCAAAGCGGATCGTCCGGCTTCAGGACGGACATATCATCTATGATGGTGACGCCAGCGACCCGAAGGCTGTGGTGCAGCCGGAGGAAGCCGGTCTTGACAGGGAGGCGGAAGCATGAATTTTGCACAATCCTTCAAGTTGGCGCTGAAATCCCTGAAAACCAGCAAAATGCGGGCGTTCCTGACCATGCTGGGTATCATTATCGGCGTGGGCGCCGTGATCGTGATCCTGTCCCTCGGCAACGGCATGACCAATATGATGAACAGTCAGTTTGAGAAAATGGGCTCCAATTTGATCCAGGTCATGACCTATGGCCGGGGCACCGGCGGCACCCGTGACGTGGATGTGGAGGATCTCTATGAACTGGTGGACAAGTACCCTCAGTACCTCACCGGCGTGACCCCCTATGTTTCCGCTTCTGCCAAGGTGCGCTACCAGACGGAGGACTATGACCGTACTTCGGTCTACGGCGTCAGCGAGGCGTTTTTCAAGGAGGACACCAAGGGCACCATGCAGGGGGAGACTCTTGCGGAGGG
>ENA-ORCM01003581-ORCM01003581.1-human-gut-metagenome-genome-assembly--contig:-NODE-3581-length-10009-cov-20.667338_pt1 | contig 10009 bp, 9 predicted proteins | sample MGYA00242906_ERZ507928 | MGnify/ENA primary metagenome ERZ507928 (study PRJEB26167, sample SAMN06115497) | human gut metagenome | host: Homo sapiens | place: China:Shanxi | collected 2015-05-07... | reverse complement strand
AAACGTAATGAAAACAGCCACGCTGGAAAGCAAGTTCCCGTTATTGGCCGTGGAGAACGGCTGCATCATCAGCAAGGATGCGGACATCACCGTGGCATACCGGGTGGAACTGCCGGAACTCTTCACGCTGACACGAGCCAAGTACGAGTCCATGCACTCCACCTGGGCGAAGGCGGTCAAGGTATTGCCGAACTACAGTATCGTGCACAAGCAGGACTTCTTCATTGAAGAGGGGTACAAGCCAGATATCTGCAAGGAAGACCTGAGTTTTCTGAGCCGCAGTTTCGAACGTCATTTCAACGAGCGGCCATATTTGCAGCATACCTGTTACCTTTTCCTGACGAAGACCACGAAAGAGCACAGCCGGACAACCAGCAGTTTCAACGCGCTTACACGGGGATTCATCATCCTCAAGGAGATGCAGGACAAGGAAACCGTCACCCGTTTCTTGGAGTGCTGCGGGCAGTTCGAGCGCATCGTGAACGACAGCGGCCTGATCCGTATCATTCGCCTTGCGGATGAGGAAATCGTCGGAACCGGGAATTCAGCCGGCATCATAGAGAAATATTTTTCCATGTCTCAGGAAGACGCCACCTGCTTGCAGGATCTGTCTCTCGGTGCGGGGGAAATGAAGGTCGGGGACAATTACCTTTGCCTTCATACGCTTTCCGATCCGGAAGACCTGCCGTCAAACGTATCTACCGACTGCCGGTATGAACGGCTTTCGACAGACCGGAGCGACTGCCGCCTGTCCTTTGCCGCCCCGATAGGCATCCTGCTCACGTGCAACCATATCGTAAACCAGTACCTCTTCATCGATGATTCGGCGGAGATTCTCAGGAAGTTCGAGCAGACCGCACGGAACATGCACTCGCTTTCCCGTTACAGCCGTTCCAACCAGATCAACCGCGAATGGATTGAGGAGTACCTGAACGAGGCACACAGCAAGGGGCTGGTTTCCATCCGTGCGCACTGCAATGTCATGGCATGGAGCGATGACCGGGAAAAGCTCAAGCGCATCAAGAACGATGTGGGCAGCCAGCTGGCGTTGATGGAAGCCAAACCGCGCCACAACACGGTGGATGTGCCGACCCTCTTCTGGGCGGCAATACCCGGCAATGCCGGAGATTTCCCGTCCGAGGAGAGTTTCCACACCTTTATCGAGCAGGCCCTGTGCCTGTTCATCGGGGAAACCTCCTACAAGGACTCGCTCTCCCCGTTCGGCATCCGCATGGTGGACCGCCTGACCGGAAAACCCGTCCATCTGGATATTTCCGACCTGCCGATGAAGAACGGCACAATCACCAACCGGAACAAATTCATCCTCGGACCTTCGGGCAGCGGGAAATCTTTTTTCACCAACCACATGGTACGCCAGTATTACGAGCAGGGTGCGCATGTGCTGTTAGTGGATACCGGAAACTCCTATCAGGGACTGTGCAGCCTTATTCATGCCAGGACACACGGCGAGGACGGGATTTATTTCACTTATGAAGAAAAAGATCCGATAGCTTTCAATCCTTTTTACGTGGAAGACGGGATTTTCGATATCGAGAAGAAAGAATCCATCAAGACGCTTATCCTTACCCTGTGGAAGCGTGACGACGAGCCGCCGACACGTGCCGAGGAGGTGGCGCTATCCAATGCGGTCAATCTCTTTCTGGAGAAAATCCTCAGGGACAGCAGCATAAAACCCTCCTTCGATACCTTCTATGAGTTTATCCGTGACGAGTATCAGGATATCCTGAAAGAGAAGCGAACCCGTGAGAAGGATTTTGACGTGTGGGGATTCCTCAATGTGCTGGAACCCTATTACCGTGGCGGTGAATATGACTTCCTGCTCAACTCCGACAAGCAGTTGGACTTGCTGAACAGACGCTTCATCGTTTTTGAGCTGGACAACATTCGCGATAACAAAGTGCTACTTCCGATTGTCACCATCATCATCATGGAGACTTTTATCAGCAAGATGCGCAAGTTGAAAGGTATCCGGAAAATAATCCTTATCGAAGAGTGCTGGAAGGCATTGGCATCCGCCAATATGAGCAATTACATCCGCTATCTTTTCAAGACCGTCAGAAAGTTTTTCGGCGAGGCTGTGGTCGTGACCCAGGAAGTGGAAGATATCATCTCTTCTCCTATTGTCAAGGGGACTATCATCAACAACAGCGACTGCAAGATTCTGCTTGACCAGCGTAAGTACATGAACAAGTTCGACGAGATTCAGACGCTGCTTGGCCTGACCGACAAGGAGCGGGCACAGATACTTTCCATCAACATGGCGAACAATCCGTCCCGGAGATACAAGGAAGTCTGGATTGGTCTGGGCGGTACGCAGTCGGCGGTCTATGCCACGGAAGTCTCACTTGAGGAGTACATATGCTACACTACTGAAGAAACCGAGAAACTTGAACTTATGCGGCTTACGGAAAGACTCGGTGGCAATATCGAACTTGCCATCAAGCAGTTGGCAGAAAGCAAGCGAAGCCAAGTGATAGGGAGTGGAATCATATGGAAACCGAAAAACAATCATGAATTATGGGAATGGAAGAATGGATAAAAGAACAGCAGCGCCGCTATCTGGACGAGCCACGCCTTAAGGAGTTGACGGAAGTGATGAAACAGATAAGGAAGTTCGTCCGGGAAAAGGAGTACCGGAAGCTGACGGAACTGGTCAGGCGGTACAGGAAGTCCGAGGATGTGATTACCCAAGTTGCCTGCCTATTGTCAGACTCGCACCTGTTCCCGACGCCGGAAAAAACGGTGGAAACGGACAGGTCGGAATTGATAACGGCATTGAAAGACACGTATTTCATGGAGAAGAACGGTTGCCGGCTTGCGGATGTCAATCCCGAAAAAGCCGATTCCGTCCACGGAATGCTCGCCATGCACACGTTCATGCGGGATGCTTACTCGAAGGTATATCCTGAAAGCAAGCAGGAACGGCCGTCACCGGAAGAAGTACGGTCATCTGTACGGATTCTGGATTTCCATCGGAAAGAGAGCGACGTGTGGGAACTCTGCAACCTGGCAGTGTATCTTATGCCGCCCTCACGGTATGTGGCGCTCAGGTACGAGCTTGCGGATGATTATGACAGGCTTGACAGATTGCACCGTTCCGGACCGGAACCGGCATATGACGAGGGGGTGGCATTGGAAAGCCGCCTGTGCAGGAATGCGGAAAAGGCAGCGGAAAGCATCGGGGATGTCTGTCTGCCGGATTTCTACCTGGAAAAGCTGAATGAGGAACTGGAGAATTTGGGACGGATTGCGGCCTCGCCGGATGCGGTCCACGACATCCTGCATATCAGTCCTGACTTTCTCGCCAAGTACGGCATAGACAAGAACGCTTCCGCCACGGAACGCTCGTGTCAGGCGGAGAAAGCCTACCGGGAGCTGGACGCCCGTTTCGTCAGAATGACCGGACGCAGGCCGTATGCAGACGAACTCTTCGCCTCCATCAGACGCAAGAAGGAGGATTCCGGAATAGAGAACCGGCCGAGACAGGCGCAACGGGTCATCCTCCGGAACCCGCCGTCCAAAGGACGAAAAATGGGAATCTGACTTTTAACAGAATTATTCACAATTAAAAACAGGAACATCATGAAAAAGAAAATTCTTATGCTGTGCATGGGCTGTTTCCTTGTCAGCCTCACAGCGAAAGCCCAATGGGTAGTGAGCGACCCGGGCAATCTGGCGCAGGGAATCATCAATGCCGCCAAGAACATCGTTCACACGTCCTCCACTGCCACCAATATGGCGAATAGTTTTCAGGAAACCGTGAAAATCTACCAGCAGGGCAAGGAGTATTACGACGGGCTTCGCAAGGTCAAGAACCTTGTCCGGGATGCCCGCAAGGTTCAGCAGACCATCCTGATGGTGGGCGATATCACGGACATCTATGTCACCAGCTTCGAGCGTATGCTCAGCGACCCGTATTTTACGCCGGAAGAACTGAGCGCGATTGCTTTGGGGTACACCAAACTGCTGGAAGAAAGTGCCCATCTGCTGAACGATTTGAAGACGGTGGTCAACGAGAACGGGCTTTCCATGAATGACAAGGAAAGGATGGATATCATCGACCGCTGCTACAACGACATGTTGCAAAACCGCAGTCTGGTACAGTATTACACCAACAAGAACATCGGGGTGTCCTACCTGCGCGCCAAGAAACGGAACGACCTAGACCGCGTGATGGCACTCTATGGCTCACCGAACGAACGTTATTGGTAATTCCTAATCCGCTTTCATTATGTTATTGTTGGCTATAGATTTTGACAACCTGCATCAGATTTTACAGAATCTGTATGTGGAAATGATGCCGCTCTGCTCAAAGATGACCGGTGTGGCAAGAGGCCTTGCCGGTTTGGGAGCGCTTTTCTATGTGGCGTATCGTGTATGGCAGGCTCTGGCCCGTGCCGAGCCTGTGGATGTCTTTCCGCTTTTGCGTCCGTTCGCCTTGGGGCTTTGTATCATGTTCTTTCCGACACTCGTTCTGGGTACGCTGAACAGCATCCTCTCGCCCGTCGTGAAAGGGACCCATACCATATTGGAGTCGCAGACCTTTGACATGAACGAGTACAGGGTGCAGAAGGACAAGCTGGAGACTGAGGCGATGAAACGGAATCCCGAGACAGCCTATCTGGTCGACAAGGAGACTTTTGACAACAGGCTGGACGAGCTGGGCGCGTTTGACGCTATAGAAGCCTGCGGAATGTATGTGGACCGTGCCATGTACAACATGAAAAGGGCCGTGCAGAATTTCTTCCGCGAACTGCTGGAACTCCTGTTCAATGCGGCGGCGCTGGTCATCGACACGCTGAGGACATTCTTCCTGATCGTGCTTTCGATACTCGGTCCCGTTTCCTTTGCCATCTCCTGCTGGGACGGTTTCCAGGCTTCTCTCAGCCAGTGGTTCGTCCGCTACATCAGTATCTACCTGTGGCTTCCCGTAAGCGACCTGTTCAGCAGCGTGCTGGCGAGAATCCAGGTATTGATGCTGCAGAGGGACATCGAACAGCTTTCCGACCCGGATTTCATCCCCGACAGCTCAAACGGGGTTTACATCACTTTCCTCATTATCGGCATCATCGGGTATTTCACCATCCCGACCGTATCGAACTGGATTGTGCAGGCCGGAGGCGGTGCGGGCAATTATGGAAAGAACGTGAACCAGGCGGCATCCAAGACAGGCTCCGTGGTGGCCGGGACTGCCGGAGCGGCGGTGGGAAACATTGCCGGCAGGCTTATCAAGTAATAACAGTATAAAACATTTACAGAATGGAATTCAAATCATTGAAAAATATCGAGACCAGCTTCCGACACCTGCGTCTGTTCGGAATCGTCTATCTGTGTGTATGCACCCTGCTTGTGGGATTTTCCGTATGGAAGGCTTACAGCTTCGCAGAAGCGCAACGGGAGAAGATTTATGTGCTGGATGAAGGCAAGTCACTGATGCTGGCCCTTTCACAAGACCTGGAGCAGAACCGCCCGGTAGAGGCAAGGGAGCATGTCAGACGGTTCCACGAACTGTTCTTTACGCTCTCGCCTGACAAGAATGCGATTGAAGGCAATATCCGGAGGGCTATGTTCCTCAGTGACCGTTCCGCCTATGCCCATTATGTGGATCTGGCAGAGCAGGGATATTACAACCGGATAATTTCTGGTAACGTGAACCAGCGTGTAGGGATCGACAGCGTCAAGTGCGATTTCCATACCTATCCGTATGAGGTCGTGACCTACGCAAAGCTTTCCATTATCAGGGAGAAGAGCGTGACCGAGCGCAGCCTCGTCACGCGGGGCAGGCTGCTGAACTCCACCCGCAGCGACAATAATCCGCACGGCTTCATCCTCGAAGCCTTCCGTGTGGTGGAGAACAGGGATATAAGAGTGTATGACCGTTAAAATTCAGAATGTATGAAAAAGATGTTTGTAAAAATCAAGGAATCCGTGGAAGAAAAGCTGCGGAAGCTGTGTGCCGGGCTTAGCCCGGAAAAGAGAGTGCCGGCAATTGTCATGCTGGCTGCCCTGTTTGCCATCGGAAATTTCTATATGATTTTCCGTGCCATCCATGACATCGGACGGGAGGATGTACGGCCGGAAATCATAGAGATACCCCCGATGGAAATTCCGGATATCGTTCCTGCCGATACACTCCCGGATAAAAGGGTGCAGGAAATGGAAGAGTTTTTTAACCGATTCAATCAGAAAGAAAATGGGTAATGATGTCAATAAATTGAAACAGAGGCTGGAAATCAGGAAATACCTGGTTTTTGCCGGGATGTTCCTCCTGTTCCTCGGGGCGATGTGGCTCATTTTCGCACCGTCCGAAGAGGAAAAAAGGAAAGAGGAAAAAAATGCGGGATTCAACACCGAGCTTCCCGATCCGAAGGGAGCGGGCATAGAAGGGGACAAGATTGCCGCCTATGAGCAGGCTGACATGAAACGCAAACAGACGGAAAAACTGCGTACGCTGGAGGATTTCTCCGAGATGGCAGATGGGAACTCCGGGACTGTCGTGGAATTGTCACCGGATGCGGATGCCAAGGATGGCAGTTCACGTGAAGGTGACAGTAGGAATGAAGCCTGTTCTTCATCCGTCTCCGCCTACAATGACATCAACAGGACGCTCGGCAACTTTTACGAGTCGCCTCAGGAAGATCCGGAGAAGGAGGCTTTGAAAGCCGAGGTGGAACAACTCAAGCAGGCGGTCGCCACACAGAACGCGCAGCCGGATTACGAGGAGCAGGTGGCTCTCTTGGAAAAATCCTATGAGCTTGCGGCCAGGTATATGCCGGGCAATGGCGGTGTGAATACGGACAGCCGTTCCGATAATGAAAGTCCCGGGCGGAACGGACAGGCGAAAGCCGTTCCCGTGGGACTGGTTTCCACACCGGTGGTATCATCGTTACCGCAGCCTGTCAGTGATTCTATACAGCTTACGGGAATGGCACAACTGGAAAGATTCCACACGCCAATCGGTAATAAAGAAAAGAGAAATGTGAGGAATACCATCCGGGCCTGCATCCACGGGGACCAGACCGTCATCAGCGGTCAGGGAGTGAGGATGAGACTGCTGGAGCCGATGCGTGTAGGGAAGCATATCCTGCCCAAAAACTCCCTGCTTACCGGAGAAGGGCGCATACAGGGTGAAAGGCTTCACGTCAATATCCTTCAGGTGGAATATGGCGGTACCATCATCCCCGTGAAACTTGCCGTGTATGACAATGACGGGCAGGGCGGCATCTTCATTCCGGGGTCAATGGAGGCTAACGCCGTCAGGGAGGTTGCCGCCAATCTGGGGCAGAATCTCGGCACGAGCATCTCCATCACCAACCAGTCGGCAGGCAACCAGCTGCTTTCCGAACTCGGAAAGGGTGCCATACAAGGTGTCTCGCAGTATATATCCCGGAAGATGCGTGAGGAGAAGGTGCATCTCAAGTCAGGCTATACCCTGATGCTTTATCAAGACAACGATCAATAACAATCCATTAAAATTCAATCGACATGAAAAAGTTTTTTGTAATGCTTGCCCTTGCATGGGGCACTGTGGGCGCTTTCGCCCAAAATGAAGCCGACAGCGTAGCGGCGGTAAACAATGCCATCACACTGGCCAAGGATGTGTATCCTCAAAAAGAGGAGGACGGAGACCTCTATCACGGTCTGACCCGTAAACTCACCTTTGACAGGATGATACCTCCATACGGGCTGGAAGTGACCTATGGAAAGACCACGCACATCATTTTCCCTTCATCGGTGCGTTATGTGGACCTCGGTTCTCCGAACCTCATTGCAGGCAAGGCGGACGGTGCGGAGAATGTCATCCGTGTAAAGGCCACCGTGAAGGACTTCCGTGAGGAAACCAACATGTCCGTGATTACCGAAAGCGGAAGTTTTTACACCTTCAATGTGAAGTATGCGGAAGAGCCGCTGCTGCTGAATATCGAGATGAAAGATTTCATTCATGACGGAAGTGAGGTGAACCGCCCCAACAACGCCCTTGACATCTACCTGAAGGAATTGGGCTGCGAATCGCCTAAATTGGTACACCTTATCTCGAAGTCCATCCACAAGGACAACAGACGGCACATCAAGCATATCGGGTGCAAGGCGTTCGGCATCCAGTACCTGCTCCGCGGACTCTATACGCACAACGGTCTGCTTTATTTTCATACTCAGATAAAGAACCGCTCCAACGTGCCTTATGAGGTGGATTTCGTGACTTTTAAAATTGTGGACAAGAAGCTGATGAAACGTACCGCCATCCAGGAACAGGTGATATTCCCACTGCGTGCTTACGACTATGTAACGTCCGTCGCAGGAAAAAAGGACGGGCGCACCGTTTTTGTCTTCGACAAATTCACCATCCCCTCGGACAAGGTACTGGTGGTGGAGATGCACGAGAAAGGCGGTGGCAGACACCAGACCTTCACCGTGGAAAGTGAGGACATCGTGAGAGCCGAGGTTATCAACGAACTTAAAGTGAAGTAGCCATGAAGAAGTATCTGTTCCTTTTTGTTACAGTCGTGTCGCTTGCCCTGTTTTCAGGGCGGGCGCACGCCCAGCGATACCAGCCCAGGATGAAGGGCGTGGAATTGCGCGGAGGATTTGCGAACGGCTCAAAGTCCCCCTTGAATTATTATACCGGATTTGCCGTTTCCGGATACACCCCAAAAGCCAACCGCTGGGTCATAGGCGCCGAGTATCTGATGAAGAACTACGGGTATCGGAATGCGAGCGTACCCCGTGCGCAGTTCACGGCAGAAGGCGGCTATTACCTGAAATTCCTGTCTGATCCGACAAAGACGGTCTTCCTCTCGGTCGGCGGTTCCGCACTGGCCGGCTATGAGACCGTGAACTGGGGCGAGAGGATGCTGTATGACGGTTCGAGGCTGCTCGCCAAGGATACGTTTGTCTATGGCGGCGCGATAACCCTGGAGCTTGAGGCATACCTGACAGACCGCATCGTCCTTCTTGCCGGTATCCGGGAACGTGTATTGTGGGGAAGCTCTCTGGACCTGTTCACGACACAGTTCGGTCTGGGCGTAAAATTCATAATCCATTAAAACCGTATCGCTTATGACTATAGAAGAGATAAGAGACATTCCTATCGCCGTTTTTCTGGCACGGATGGGATATGAACCGGCAAGAAGACGGGGGGATGAATATTGGTATCTGGCCCCGTATCGGGAGGAGCGCACCGCCTCGTTCCAGCTGAATGTCCGTAAAGATATATGGCATGACTTCGGTACCGGACAGGGAGGCGACATATTCACCCTTGCGGGGGAGTTTATCGGCAGCGGGGATTTCAAGACGCAGGCCAAGTTCATCACAGAGATATGGGGTGGTCTTGCTCCCGAACACAAGACCGTTTTCCGCTCCGGGGAAAATGACAGGGAGGATTCCCATAGGCAGGAAAGTTTCACGAAGGTACAGTCCGGACCGCTGCACAACAGCGTCCTGCTCCGTTATCTGGCGGAACGTGGCATTAGCGGTGATGTGGCTATGCCGAACTGCAAGGAGATCAGGTACACCTTGCACGGGAAGCGGTATTTCGCCATCGGTTTCAGGAATGTCAGCGGTGGGTACGAGGTGCGCAACCGCTTTTTTAAGGCCAGTCTCTCTCCGAAAGACATTTCGCTGATGGACAACGGTTCGGATACTTGCAATCTCTTCGAGGGGTTTATCGACTGCCTCTCGTGGATGCAACTCGAATTGGGATGTGGCGACGACTATCTCGTACTGAACTCGGTGGCATTGCTGGAACGCTCGTTCCCCGTTCTTGACAGGTATGAGAGAGTCAACTGTTACCTGGACCGGGACGAAGCCGGACGGTGCACACTGGAGGCTCTCCGCAAACGCTACGCGGATAAAATAGTGGACTGTTCCTCTTTGTACAAAGGATACAAGGATCTGAACGAATACTTGCAAAACAAGTTTCTGTAAAAATAGAATTAAGTATAACGTATTAAAATCTGATTGAATATGAATGCATTGAATAAAAAAAGAG
>ENA-ORCM01003577-ORCM01003577.1-human-gut-metagenome-genome-assembly--contig:-NODE-3577-length-10015-cov-2.858523_pt1 | contig 10015 bp, 6 predicted proteins | sample MGYA00242906_ERZ507928 | MGnify/ENA primary metagenome ERZ507928 (study PRJEB26167, sample SAMN06115497) | human gut metagenome | host: Homo sapiens | place: China:Shanxi | collected 2015-05-07... | reverse complement strand
GAGAACATATTGACAGAGAGCAGGAAGCGAGAAGACGGCATAACAAGCGTGTGGCGAGAAGAAATCAGGAAAAAGCATTGCGCATGAACCGCGGTTATGTTATGTTTTTGTCAATGGCAGTATTACTGACGTGTCTGTCCTGTGTGGCATATATCAAGCTGCAGTCAGATCTTACTGAGCGCATGAGCCGGATCTCCAGACTGGAGAGCCAGGTGACGGATATTACAACAGACAATGCGGCTACGAGAAAGCGGATCGAGACATCCGTGGACTTAAACCATGTGAAGGATGTTGCGGTAAATCAGCTTGGCATGGTCTATGCGTCTTCCGATCAGATCATGTATTATGAGATCGCAAATGATGACTATATGAACCAGTACAGTGACATTCCGTCAAAATAGAGAGACGTAACAGGGTGATGGAGTGACAGAAAAAAGAAGAAAGAAAAAAATCCCAACCAGATTTTCAAGAAAGATGCAAAAGAAGCTGCTGATCGTGTTTTCACTGATATCAGTGGCTTTGATTGGGTTGATCGGAAGGTTGATGTATATTGAATACACGAGTGGCGCGAAGTATGAAAAGATCGTGCTGTCCCAGCAGGAGTACGACAGCTCGACCATACCGTACCGCCGCGGGGACATCGTGGATACGAAAGGAACGATACTTGCGACCAGTACCGATGTCTATAATGTGATTTTGGACTGTAAGGTATTAAACAACGATGAGAAGAAGATCGAGCCTACGATCACGGCGTTAGTGCAGTGTTTCCCGGATCTGAACGCGGATGAACTTAGACAGCTGATCCAGAATGAGCCGAACAAGCAGTACAATGTGCTGGAAAAGCGGCTTCCGTATGACCAGATCCAGGGCTTTGTGACCTTACAGGAGGACAAGAAAAACAATCCGGATATTGACGGCGTATGGTTTGAAAAAGAATACATCCGCAAATATCCTTACGGATCGATCGGCAGTTCGGTGATCGGCTTTACCACATCCGGAAATGTCGGAATGGCGGGGATCGAAAATTCCTACAACAGTACGCTAAACGGGATAAACGGCAGAGAGTACGGCTATCTGAATTCGGACAACAATTTTGAAAAGACGATCAAGGCGGCGGAAGACGGAAATGTCGTAGTCTCCACGATCGATCTGAACATCCAGTCCATCGTAGAAGAAAAAGTCGCGCAGTTCCAGATCGACAATGCAAACGTTGCCAGAGAGGGCGCGGGAAGCAAGCATACGGCGGTTGTTGTCATGAATCCGCAGAACGGGGAAGTGCTCGCAATGGCACATTACCCGAACTATGATTCCAGCAATCCAAGAGATCTGAGCGCGTATTATACACAGGAACAGATCGATGCGATGAGCGATGATGAAAAACTCGACGCGTTAAACGGACTGTGGCAGAATTACTGTCTCACGGAAACGTATGAGCCGGGATCTACGGCAAAACCGTTTACCGTGGCGGCGGGACTTGAAACCGGTACGCTAAGCGGAGATGAGACGTATCTCTGCGATGGGTCGGAATTGGTATCCGGTTCTACCATCCACTGTGTAAACCGGAATGGACATGGACTCGAAGGGATCCGCGAGGCACTGATGAATTCCTGCAATGATGCTCTGATGCAGATGTCCTATGCGATCGGCGTGGACAATTTTGTGGAGTATCAGAAGATATTTGGCTTCGGTCAAAAGACCAATATCGATCTTCCGGGCGAGGCGAGAACCGATTCTTTGATCTATACCAGGGATTCTATGACGGCAGTGGATCTTGCGACCAACTCATTCGGATGATCCAGATGAGCGGAGCGTTCTGCTCGCTGATCAACGGGGGCTATTATTATCAGCCGCATGTAGTAAAAAAGATCACGGATGAAGACGGAAATACGATCCAGACCATGGACAACACACTGATCAAACAGACCGTTTCGGAAGCAACCTCTGAAAAGATCAAGGGATATCTGTATTCTACGGTATCCGAGGGAGGAACCGGAAAATACGCCAAGGTAAACGGATATTCCATGGGTGGAAAGACCGGAACCGCGCAGAAGATCCCGCGTGGACAGGGAAATTATCTTGTATCCTTTATCGGATATGCGCCGCAGGAAAAACCGCAGCTCATGGTTTATGTCATTGTAGATGAGCCGAACGCGGAAGATGAAGCACACAGCAGCTACGCACAGGGAATTGCACAGGAAATATTTGCGGAAACGCTTCCGTATCTGAATATTTATCCGGATGAGCCGATGGCGGCTGAGATGCCGGTCAATCCGACTCTGCCGGAAGCAAAACAGCAGGCGATCGAGGCGGCGAATGCGGCAGCGAGCGGACAGCAGGCAGATGCAGCGGTACCGGATCAGACACAGGCGGAAGAAGGAACCACCGATACACCTTCGAGTGATATCGCGGAACAGGGCGCGGCAACCACCGGTCCGGCAGTCACAAATGATGTGGATGTCGTGACATCGGAATGACGCAAGAATAAAAGCATAACCTCACAAAAACCGTAATAGGATAGAAACAACGGTTTTTGTGAGGCTTTTTTTGTATCGGAATAAAACGGCTTATCGGAAAAAAATAATGGTGGTATTTGCGCTGATCTTTCTTATGACCGGAGTTCTGATCGGCAGACTGGTGTATCTTATGGTGTTCCGGTCGGAATATTATGTGGAGCAGGCGAAAGATCTGCATGAAAGAGAACGTGACATCAAGGCGGCGCGCGGTCAGATCTTGGACCGCAACGGAGTTGTGCTTGCGGCAAACCGTACAGTGTGTACGATATCCGTGATCCACAGCCAGGTGACGGATCCGGAAACGGTGATCCGGGTGCTTACGAAAGAACTTGGGATGGACGAGGAAACCGTGCGGAAGCGCGTGGAGAAAGTAAGCTCGATCGAGCGTGTCAGGACAAACGTGGATAAGTCGGTCGGAGACGCGATCCGGGCGTACGGGCTTGCCGGGGTAAAGGTGGATGAGGATTACAAACGGTATTATCCCTATGACACGCTCGCGTCCAAAGTGCTTGGATTTACCGGCGGGGACAATCAGGGGATCATCGGGCTTGAGGTAAAGTATGATGATTATTTGCAGGGAACCAACGGAAAGATACTGACACTTACGGATGCGCGCGGCGTGGAAATTGAAAATGCGGGGGAGAGCCGTCTGGATCCGGTGGATGGAAATAATCTGGTCATCAGCATAGATTATAATATCCAGATGTACGCCGAGCAGGTTGCGGCAAAAGTTATGGAGCAAAAGCAGGCGGATCATGTGAGTATCCTTATCATGAATCCGCAAAACGGCGAGATCTACGCGATGGCAAATGTCCCGGAATTCAATCTGAATGAGCCGTTTGTATTAAATTATGATGCGGGAACGGACATGGATGCGGCAAAAAAACAGGAACTGTTAAATCAGATGTGGCGGAATCCATGCATCAATGACACTTATGAGCCGGGATCGACGTTCAAGATCATCACGGCATCCGCCGCGTTAGAGCAGGGAGTGGTGACATTAAACGATAATTTTTTCTGTCCGGGCTATAAGATCGTGGAGGACCGCCGTATCCGCTGCCATAAAGCAGGCGGGCATGGGGCGGAAAATTTTGAACAGGGACTTATGAATTCCTGTAACCCGGTCTTTATGGAACTGGGACTGCGTCTAGGTGCCGACAATTTCTATCACTATTTCAGACAGTTTGGGCTGCTTTCCAAAACCAATATCGATCTGCCGGGAGAAGCGGCAACGATCATGCATTCCCTGGATAATATCGGGCAGGTGGAGCTTGCTACCATGTCGTTTGGACAGTCATTTCAGATCACACCGGTGGAACTTGCGACAACAGTTTCTTCTATTATAAATGGGGGACGCAGAGTGACGCCGCATTTCGGCGTGAAAGTGCAGACGCCGGATGGGGAGGACATTGAAATCCTGCAGTATGACCAGGTGGATGGCATCGTGAGTGAGGAGACATCAAAGACGATGCGGATGCTGCTTGAAAAAGTAGTTTCAGAAGGCAGTGGAAAGAATGCGAAGATCGAGGGCTACGCGATCGGCGGAAAGACAGCCACATCGCAGACCCTGCCAAGAAGCGCGCACAAATACATTTCGTCGTTTCTGGGATTTGCGCCGGCGGAGGAGCCGACGGTGTTATGTCTGGTCATTATCAATGATCCGCAGGGCGTTTATTATGGGGGTACGATCGCAGCTCCGGTGTGCAAAGAAGTCTTTGAAAATATTCTGCCCTATCTGGAAATTGAAAAAACAGAATCACTTGCACAATAACATAAAATAACGTATACTGAGGAAGCATGGACAAAAGGCAAAAAGAGTACAATAAAGAGGTGTGAGTTTTATGTCGTATCAAGTAGTAATACCGGTTATCATAGCATTTGTGATCAGTGCCGCCTTAGCACCGGTCGTGATACCGTTTCTCAGAAAATTAAAGGTTGGTCAGACAGAGCGAAAGGAACTGGAATCGCATCAGAAGAAGATGGGAACGCCGACGATGGGCGGGATCATCATTCTTGCAGCGGTCATAGTTACCAGTCTTATCTATATTAAGGATTATCCGAAGATCGTTCCGATCCTGTTCCTCACGGTCGGATTTGGGATCATCGGATTTTTAGATGATTACTTAAAAGTTGTTCTGCGTCGCTCCGACGGACTGCTCGCGTGGCAGAAAATGATCCTGCAGATCGTTGTGACCGCGGTGTTTGCAGTGTACATGATCAAAGTGTCCGGCGTGTCACTTGAGATGCTGATCCCGTTTAGCGGTGGCAAATATCTGGATCTTGGCTGGGTGGCGGTACCGCTTTTGTTTTTTGCGGTGATCGGAACCGTAAATGGCGTGAATTTCACAGATGGATTAGATGGCCTGGCATCGAGCGTAACGGTCATGGTTGCGACGTTCTTCAGCGTTGTGGCGGTTGGAACCCAAAGCGGGATCGAGCCGATCACCTGCGCGGTTGTCGGCGCACTGCTTGGCTTTTTACTGTTTAATGTTTATCCGGCAAGCATTTTTATGGGAGATACTGGATCTCTGGCGCTCGGCGGATTCGTTGCGGGAACTGCGTATATGCTGCAGATGCCGCTGTTTATCCTGATCGTCGGATTTATCTATCTGATTGAGGTATTATCAGTGATCATTCAGGTCACTTATTTTAAAAAGACTGGCGGAAAACGTATTTTCCGTATGGCACCGATCCATCACCACTTTGAGCTTGGCGGATGGTCGGAAACAAAAGTCGTAGCGGTATTTTCCATTACGACCGCTATCTTATGCATGATCGCATTGCTTGCGCTTTGATATAGGGAAGCAGAAAGGAAGAAACATGGAATTTACAGGAAAGAAAGTCTTGATCGTAGGAACAGGAAAAAGTGGCGTGGCCGCAGCAGAATTATTACAGAAAAAACAGGCGGATTTAATCATCTTTGATGGAAATAAAGAGTTAAAAGAGGAGCAGGTAAAGGAAAAATCCGGGGCATTTTCGGACGCAAAGATTGTGCTTGGAGAACTGCCGGAAAGCGTGATGGAGGAGTTTGATCTTGTAGTCTTAAGCCCTGGCGTACCGACGGATCTGCCTATGGTGAATGCGATACGCGGCAAAAAGATCCCGATCATCGGTGAGATCGAACTGGCATACCAGTGCGCGAAGGGAAAGATCCTCGCAATCACGGGAACAAACGGAAAGACCACCACGACAGCGCTGCTTGGCGAGATCATGAAAAATTATTTTTCCGATGTAAAAGTAGTCGGAAATATCGGGATCCCATATACAAGCGTTGCGGCGGATACGACAGAGGAGACCGTGACAGTTGCGGAGATCAGCAGCTTCCAGTTAGAGACAGCAGTCGAATTCAGACCGGAAGTATCTGCGATCTTAAATATTACGCCGGATCATCTGAACCGTCATCATACGATGGAAAACTATATCGCGGCGAAAGAGAGCATTACAAAAAATCAGACTGCGAATGATATCTGTGTGCTCAACTATGAAGATGAAGTGCTCCGCGAGTTTGGAGCCGGTCTTCAGACCAAAGTTATCTACTTCAGCAGTGCCAGAAAACTGGAAAACGGTTATTATCTGGACGGAACCGATATCTGCCGGGCAGTGGACGGAAAAGCGGAACACATCTGCAATGTGGAGGAACTGAATCTCCTCGGGAAACATAATTATGAAAATGTCATGGCAGCAACGGCGATGGCGGCAGGCTTTGGTGTCCCGCTTGAAAAGATAAAGGAAGTTTTGGTCAGATTTCAGGCAGTGGAGCATAGAATTGAATATGTGACAGAAAAACGCGGCGTGAAATTTTATAACGATTCCAAGGGAACCAATCCGGATGCGGCGATCCAGGGGATCCGCGCGATGAACCGCCCGACCCTTCTGATCGGCGGCGGCTATGATAAGCAGAACACCTACGACGAGTGGATTGAAGCGTTTGACGGCAAGGTGAAGCTGCTTGTGCTGATCGGTCAGACGCGGGAAAAGATCGCGGAGTGCGCAAAGAAGCACGGAATGGAAAATATCGTTTTGGCGGACAGCTTTGAAGAAGCGATGGATACCTGTGTAAAGGCAGCGTGTCCGGGCGACGCGGTGCTGTTGTCCCCCGCATGCGCGAGCTGGGGAATGTTCCCGAATTATGAAGTGCGCGGTAAAATGTTCAAGGAATATGTAAACAGCCTGAAGGGGTGAGCAAGTGGCAGGACGGAGAAGAACTCAGAAAACAGAATACTATTTTGATTACAGTCTTCTGTTCATCATCCTGTTTCTGACAGGCTTCGGACTGGTTATGATTTATTCCGCCAGCGCTTACGATGCGACGACGCAGAATCTGAACGAGGACTATTATCTGATGCATCAGGCGTTTGCGGCGGCGCTGGGGCTGGTGGGGATGTTTTTCGTCTCCCACATCCCATATCATTTCTGGGAGCGGTTTGCGGTAATCGGCTATGTGGTTTCCCTGATTTTGATTGCACTCGTGCTGTCACCGCTGGGCGTCGAGGTCAACGGTGCAAGAAGGTGGCTGAATCTCGGTATGTCGATTCAGCCTGCGGAGATCGCAAAGCTGGCGATGATTCTGTTTCTGGCGACGTTTATCTGCAAGATGGGAAGAAACATTCGGACGTCGAGAGGCTTTTTGACGGTTATTGGAGTTTCCCTGCCGCACGTTTTTTGTATCTGGAAAATCACCAACAACCTGAGCTCTGCGATTATCGTGCTGGGAATTGCGATCCTGATGCTGTTTGTGGCGAGTCCGCAATACAAACCATTTTTCATCATAGGAGGAATTGGAGCACTCGCAGTTATAGGCGTAATTTTCGGTGTCAAGCAGCTTCAGAGCATCGAAGGGCTGGATTTCCGTTTCGCACGTATCATGGCGTGGATCGATCCGGAAGCCTATGCGTCCGGCAAGGGCTTCCAGACGCTGCAGGCACTCTATGCGATCGGCTCCGGCGGTATTTTTGGAAAGGGGCTCGGGCAGAGTATCCAGAAACTGGGCTTTTTGCCGGAACAGCAGAATGATATGATCTTTTCGATCATTTGTGAGGAGCTGGGGCTGTTCGGCGGCATTGCTGTGATCCTGATTTTTTTGCTGTTGATCTGGCGTCTGATGATTATTGCGAACAACGCGTCGGATCTGTTCGGTGCGCTGTTAGTTGTCGGCGTGCTGGGGCATATCGCGATTCAGGTCATTTTAAATGTTGCGGTCGTAACGAACTCAATGCCGAACACCGGCGTGTCCCTGCCGTTTATCAGCTACGGCGGCTCATCGATCCTGTTTTTGCTGATCGAGATGGGGCTCGTCATGAGCGTTGCCCGCGGCATCAAGGTCCGGGATGTGTAATGGGGTATGCGCGTATCGTGCCTTCACCGGGAGCAAAGAAGACGAGCGTGTTATCTGGACACGGGGCAGCAGTGCAGCTGCATTTGTCACGTGTGCGGTACGTTTGCCATAGTATAGGGTAAGGACAGCGCGGACGGTGGTTTTGTGGATTCAATCTGGATCAGGGGCAAAAGACCTCTTTACGGGGAAATGACAGTGCAGGGGTCGAAAAACGCCGTGCTGCCGATTCTGGCGTCGACCATTTTGATCGCCGGAAAGACGACACTGCGAAACTGCCCGGATATTTCGGATGTGGACTGCATGTGCCGCATTTTGCAGAAAATCGGCGCAACAGTGACAAAAACCGGTCACGAGATCTGCGTGGACGCTTCCGGTGCGCTGCAAAGCAGGCTTCCGGCAGAGGAAGTGGTTCGGATGCGTTCCTCCATCGTGCTGACGGGCGCGCTTTTGGGGCGGCTGGGGCAGGCGTCCTTCTGCGATCCGGGCGGCTGTGTCATCGGCGACCGCCCGATCGATTTGCATCTGAAAGCCTTTGCGCGCTTCGGTTGTCAGATAAGGCGGGAGGATGACAATTTTTTGACGGTATTTGCAAAGCGACTGAACGGCGTACAGATCCGTTTTCCGTTTTCGAGCGTCGGTGCGACGCAGAATGCGATTTTATGCGCGGTCTGTGCAAAGGGAGAAACAGTGCTGACAGGTTGTGCAAAGGAACCGGAGGTCGTTTCGCTGTGCCGCTTTTTAAACGGTGCAGGGGCAAAGATCGAAGGAGCCGGAAGCAAAACGATTCGAATTGAGGGCGTAAAAAAGCTTTGCAGCACAGAATTTTCCATCGATGCGGACCGGATCGTGGCAGGAACCTGTCTGATCGGTGTACTCGCGGCAGGCGGGGAAGCTTTTTTGCGGCAGGCGCCGACCGGGCAGCTTACAGCGGTGATTGCAGTTGCCAAAAAAATGGGCGCACAGATTGTCCCGGATTCAGAAGGACTGTTGGTAAAACGTGCAGGCAGGCTGGTTTCTCCGCTTTTGCTGGAAACGGACGTATATCCGGGTTATCCGACTGACCTGCAGTCCCCGATGCTGACGGCACTGTGCTGTGCAGAAGGAAACTGTATGGTGTCGGAGCGTGTTTTTAATGGAAGGTTTGGCGTGCACGAGCAGTTAAACCGGATGGGTGCTGCGATCGTCGCCGGACAAACAAGCGCGGAGGTCACCGGAGGCAGGAAACTGCACGGAGAGCGGGTTTTTGCAAAAGAACTGCGGGGCGGGGCGGCACTCGTACTGGCGGGGCTGTGCGCAGAGCATAAGACGGTCGTGGAAAACTGTCATTTTATCCGGAGAGGATATGAAGATATCGTAAGGGATTTCAGAGAGTTGGGAGCAGACATTGGCACAGAAACAGAAATATAAGCTGCTGGACGGCGGAAAATCTGAAAAAAGTCGGAAGAAATCAGCTTCCGGCAAAAAAAAGAAAAAAAGCAGCGGCAAAGCTGCCGGGTATTCCTATGCAGTGGCAACGCCGGGCGAGTGGCTGCGCGCAAATCTCGGCGTACTGATTGCCAGCATTGCGATCGTCTGTCTGGCGGCGATAGCCCTCGTCGTGGTGTCCGTGTTTCGGGTGCAGAATGTTTCGGTCGAGGGAAACGTTCACTACACGAGCGAAGAGATCGAGGCGATGGTTTTGACCGATCGGCTTTCCTATAATTCGCTCTATCTTTCGTTAAAATATCGGAATAAGGAAATCCGGGACATTCCGTTTATCGAAACGATGAGTGTCCGGGTCGATTCGCCGGACAGCATCACGATCCGTGTTTATGAAAAGTCTGTGGCGGGCTACGTCGAATACATGGGGCGTTACATGTATTTTGACCGGGACGGTATCGTGGTGGAATCTTCGGAAACGAGGACAGAAGGAATTCCGCAGGTGACGGGAATTAGGTTCGACCATGTTGTTTTGTATGAGGCGCTTCCGGTGAAGAATACCGATATTTTTCAGGAAATCCTTTCGATTACGCAAATGCTTTCCAAGCATCAGATCACGACGGATAAAATATATTTCAACGAATCAAATGAAATAACACTTTATTTCGACAATATCCGGGCAAAGCTGGGAAAGGATAACCTGGAGGAAAAGGTGATGCGCCTGGAGCAGATTTTACCGAATCTGTCG
>ENA-ORCM01003575-ORCM01003575.1-human-gut-metagenome-genome-assembly--contig:-NODE-3575-length-10016-cov-3.919006_pt1 | contig 10016 bp, 13 predicted proteins | sample MGYA00242906_ERZ507928 | MGnify/ENA primary metagenome ERZ507928 (study PRJEB26167, sample SAMN06115497) | human gut metagenome | host: Homo sapiens | place: China:Shanxi | collected 2015-05-07... | reverse complement strand
AAACTGCCTTCTCATTTCCAGGGATCGGGTTGGAACTTAACACGATCGTATCGTTTGGCTTGATCGTCACTTTGCGGGCTTGATGCGAGGATGTGAAGATAGACTGACATTGAGGTACAATGTGGAAAGCCTGTGCCGCGAAACGATAAGATGCCCCGGACTGACAGGGCTTTTTGATTATGAAAAAGAAGCCCTGTGGGAGATGCAGGAACAAGTCAACCACGATGCGGGGAGCGCACTTGAATACTACATATCGCACGTCCTCTATTTGAGCAGGAAAGAGGTTAGAGGATATTAAGGCAGATGGCCCGAAAAAAATTTTTTGGGATTAGCAACTTCCGCAGATTTTTCGTGATAATATCATACCGTGGAATAAAGCCCGTGGCGGAAACGCTGCGGGCTTTGCCATAGGCGCGTCCTGCGCCGGTCGAAGCCCTGCGTTCCTACGCGGGGTGTTTTCATAGGCCGGGCGGGATGCGCGACTATCTGGAGGTGTGAGGATGCCGAAGCGGAGCGAGAAGCGCGACACCGCCAAGGCTGCATACATCGCCCGCAAGGCGGCGGGCGAGGAAGTAAGCCTGCGGGAGCTGGCGCAGGAGCAGGGCGTGAGCTATCAAACCCTGCGGAATTGGAAAGCAGCGGACAAGTGGGATGAAGCTCTGCCAAAGAAGCGGCGGGGCGGTCAACCGGGAAACCGCAACAGCGCGGGAAAGAAAAACGCTGCCGGAAGCCATGCGGGCGCACCGGCGGGAAATAAGAACGCAGAAAAGGACGGAGCGTACAGCACCGTCTTTTTTGATATGCTCTCGGACGCGGAGCGGGAGATCGTACAGCAAACGCCGCTGGGAAGCCGCGCCGCGCTGGAGCATGAAATGCAAATCCTGAAATTCCGGGAACACAAGATACTCGCCAAAATCACGGAGTATGAGGCGGCCCCGGAGGACAGTCTGTACATCAACAGTCTGATGGACATGAGGGTGCCGGGTGGGCGCGGCAAGGACAAGCGGGACGGTGCCTTGCAGAGCATGGGAATGTACAGCAAGGACAGCGCGTTCAGCCGTGTGCTGAAATTGCAGGAGGCACTATACAAGGTGCAGGGACGCATCGCAAAGATCGCGGACAGCCTGCGGGCGCTGGAGGAGAGCGAAAAGCGCATGACGCTGGAGCGGGAGAAGCTGGAGCTGCTGCGCATGAGGGCCACCGGCGCGGTGGATGTACCAGACCGGGAAACGGATGGAGAGGACGCAGAGGAGATTGTATAATGGAATGCATTTTAACAATCCTTCTGGGCGGCTTGTTGCTGGCAGCGGCTTTGCTGGGCGGAGTGTTGGCGGTTCCGCATCCGTGGGGGATTGTGCCGACGGTGGTCGCCGTATCATTAAAAAAGGTGTGCTGCTTTCTGGCAGTCACGCAGTTGGAAATGCTGGGTATGCTGGTCACGGCGATTGTGGCAATCTTCACAGCGGTTCGTCTGGGGAAAGGGCGGTGGATGGAATGACACTCTACACAAGCAAAGTAGTGGCCCAGTGGTTATGCCTGACGGAGCGGCGGGTACGCCAGCTTCGGGACGAGGGCGTGATCGTGGAGGCCAGACCGGGGCTTTATGAGTTACAGCCGACGGTGGCGCGGTACATCACCTACATCGGCGGCGCGGGCAAGGAGACGCTGACCAACGAGCGCATGATGCTGACGCGGGCAAAGCGTGAGGCGGCGGAAATGGAAAACGACCTGCGGCGGGGCGAGGTACACCGCACGGCGGACATCGAGCGGGGCATCCAGTCCATGTTCCTGAACATCCGCAGCCGCTTTCTGGCGCTGCCCGCCAAGCTCTCTCCCACCCTGTCCACCATGGGCGGAGATCAGACGGGTATCTTCGACGAGCTGAAAGGGGCCATCGAGGAAATTCTGGAGGAAATGAGCGATTACCGGGTGGCCTTTGCGGCGGAGGACGGTGAGGACGATGGAGAAGCAGAAAAAGAAACACCCATGTAGCGGGTGCGTGTGGCGGGTGCAGACCAGCGAGGACAAGGTGCTGTGTATGTTCCCTCGCTGCGTGAGAAAAGAATATGAGCGCTACTGGCCGCAGGGGAAGCAGAGCGATGAAAAAGCGAAAGCTCGTTGATCTGCCGAAGCCGACAATGGAGCTGTTGGCACGGTGCGCGGCGGTGCTGAAACCGCCCCCGGCGCTGACACTTGCGGAGTGGGCAGACCAATACTGGGTGCTGTCGGCGGAGAGCAGCGCGGAGCCGGGGCGCTGGCACACGGACAAGGCACCATACCAGCGGGAGATCATGGACGCAATCGGCGACCCGCACATCCGCAAGGTGGTGATCATGAGCGCGGCGCAGATCGGCAAGACAGACGCTTTCATCCTCAATCCGCTGGGCTACTACATGGACTACGCCCCGGCTCCCATCCTCGTGATGCAACCGACGCTGGACATGGGACAGACCTTTTCCAAAGACAGGCTCGCGCCCATGATACGGGACACGCCGGAGCTGCGGGACAAGATCGACGTGAAAAGCCGCTATTCCGGCAACACCATCATGAAGAAGAATTTCCCCGGTGGCCACATCACCATCGTGGGCGCGAACAGCGCAACGGGCCTTGCAAGCCGCCCTATCAAGGTGCTGCTGGCGGACGAGGTTGACCGCTATCCGGCCAGCGCCGGAACGGAGGGCGACCCGCTATCCTTGGCCCAGAAGCGACAGACGACCTTTTGGGACAAAAAGACGGTGATCGTCTCCACGCCGGTCATTAAGGGCCAGAGCCGCATCGAAACGGAGTTCAACCAGTCCACGCGGGAGGAATGGAACGTGCCATGCCCGGAGTGCGGGGAGTATCAACCCCTCGTGTGGGCCAACGTGGTATTTGACAAGGACGACCCGCAGGGCGAGGTGCTGTATAAGTGCGAGCGCTGCGGTGTAGTGAACGGAGAATACAAGTGGAAGCAGGCAAGCAAGCGCGGTCGCTTTGTGCCGGAGAACCCCGGCGCGGAGGCGCGGGGCTTCCACCTGAATACGCTGGCCTCAACGTTCTGCTCATGGAAAGAGATCGTGCAGAAATTCCTTGTGGCAAAGGAACAGCTCGATCAGGGAAACCCGGAGGGCATGAAAGTCTGGGTGAACACGGAGCTGGGCGAAACGTGGGAGGAGCAGGGCGAGCAGGTGGAGGATGCCGCGCTGCTGAACCGGCGGGAGCTGTACGATGCGGACGTGCCGGAGGGAGTGCTGGTTCTGACAGCCGGTGTGGACGTGCAGGATGACCGCTTCGAGGTAGAGGTGGTCGGTTGGGGCATCGGCAAGGAGAGCTGGGGCATCCGCTACCAGAAGATATACGGCGATATGCTGAAAGAGCAGGTATGGCAAGACCTCGACAATTTTCTGCTGGGCGGCTTCAAGAAAAAAGACGGGACGGTGCTGCACATCATGAGCGCCTGCATCGACACCGGCGGCCACCACACAGATCAGGTATACCGCTTCACGGCGGAACGGTGGGAGCGAAAGATATGGTCGATCAAGGGCAAGGGCGGCGCGGATGTGCCGTATATCCGAAACCCCACCACTAACAACCGCGTGAAAACGCCGCTGTTCATCATCGGCGTGGACGCGGGAAAGGCCCTGCTGTATCAACGACTGCGGCACGAGACCAAGGGGCCGAACTATTGCCACTTCCCACTCAATGAGGAAGCGGGCTATGACGAGCAGTATTTTATCGGCCTGACAGCCGAGAAAATGGTGGTGCGCTGGCGCAAGGGCAGAAGCGTTGTGGCGTGGGAGCTGAAAGACAGCAAGCACAAGCGCAACGAGCCGCTTGACCTGCGCAACTACGCTACGGCGGCGCTGGAGATCGCTAACCCCATTTTGCAGGAGGGCGAGATCGCAAAACCTATCAGAAAACGTCCGGCGGGCCGCCGGAGGCGAGGAGGGATTTAATTGGCAATCTTTACGAAAGAAATGTGTCAAAAGAAACTGAACACATGGCTGGCGGCGGAGGAGGCCATCGCCACCGGCCAGAGCTATCAGATCGGCAGCCGTATGCTGACGCGAGCTGACTTGAAGCGGGTGCGCGAGGAAATGGAATACTGGGCCGGAAAGCTGGCCGAGGCAGAGGCAGAGGATAAGCACGGCGGACGAAACCGCGCCTATCGTGCCGTGGCCCGCGACGTGTGAGGAGGGAGCGCATGGAGAAACCGAATATCCTTGACCGGGCGATCATGGCCATGGCTCCCGTCCACGCGGCGAAGCGGGCGGCGGCGAGAGCCGCGCTGAGCGTGATCAACAGCGGGTACGGCAACTACGGAGCCAACCTGACAAAAAAGAGCATGAGGGGCTGGATGTACCACGGCGGCAGCGCCAAGGAGGACATCGAGGACAACATCGACATTCTGCGGCAGCGGAGCCGAGACGCTTACATGGGCATCCCAACGGCAACGGCGGCGCTGAAAACCATGCGGACGAACGTGGTGGCGGGTGGATTGATGCCTGCGCCGCAGCTTGACAGCGACTATCTGGGACTGGACGAGACGGCGGTGGAGAAGCTGCAAGCGCAGTTCGTGCGGGAGTTCGCCCTGTGGGCGGACACGCCGGTATGCGACGCGGAGAGGATGGACAACTTCTATCAGCTCCAGCAGCTCGCCTTTTTGAGTTACCTGATGAACGGCGACACCATTGCCCTGCTACCTATGAAGCATCAGGCGGGAGCGCCGTATGACCTGCGTGTGCGGCTGATCGAGGCAGACCGAGTATGCAGCCCGGACGGCTTTGACAGGCTGATGCCCTGCACGGTGCATGGTTACGAGGTACAGAGCATCGTACAGGGCGTGGAGACCGACGCGGACGGCAGCGGACGGCATGGTGACGGCATACTGGATATGCAACCGGCATCCGCTGGGCAGCAACAGCGCCGTGGACGCGGCGGGGCTGACGTGGCAAAGAGTGGAAGCCTACGGCGATACAACCGGGCGGCGGAACGTGCTGCACATCATGAGCCGCGAGCGCATCGGCCAGCGGCGGGGCGTTCCCCTGCTGGCCCCTGTGCTGGAGAGCCTGAAACAGCTTGGACGCTACACGGACGCGGAGATCACGGCGGCGGTGATCAGCGCCATGTTCACGGTGTTCGTGAAGTCACAAAACCCGTCGGACGGCAGACCGTTTGGAGAAATGATACCGGCGGAGGAGCTGATCGACAACGCCGACCAGAGCAGCATCGAGCTGGGGCCGGGGGCCATCATTGACCTGAACCCCGGCGAAGAGGTGCAGTTTGCAGACCCGAAGCACCCGAACACCGGGTACGACGACTTCACGAACGCCACCATCCGCCTGATCGGCGCGGGGCTGGAGATACCGCCGGAAGTGATGATGAAGCAGTTCACCACCAGCTATTCGGCGGCTCGCGGCGCACTCAACGAGTTCTGGCGCACCTGTAGTATGCAGCGGGATTGGTTCACGGACGATTTTTGCCAGCCGGTCTATGAGGAGTGGTTTGCAGAGGCGGTCGCCCGTGGGCGTATCCACGCGCCGGGCTTTTTCACCGACCCGGCGCGGCGCAAGGCGTACACGGCCTGCGCGTGGAACGGCCCGGCACGGACGAACCTGAACCCCGTGCAGGAGGTGGATGCCGCCATCAAGCGGGTGGATGCCGGTTTCAGCACGGCGCAGGAGGAGACGGCGCAAATGACCGGCGGGGACTACAACCGCAACATCAAACTGCGCGTGACGGAGGCCAAGCGCAAGCGAGAGGTGGACGAGATCGGAAAGCCGCAGGCGGCGGGAGAATAGGAGGAAAAGAGAAATGCCAGAAAACAAGAAATTCTGGAAATTCTGCAATCAGGCAGGAAACAAGGTGGAGCTGCTGCTTTACGGTGACATTTCACAGACGAGCTGGTGGGGCGACGAGGTGACCCCGAAGCAGTTTGCGGAGGAGCTGGCCGGGCTGGGAGCGCTGGACGAGATCACGGTGCGCATCAACAGCGGCGGCGGTGATGTGTTCGCGGCGCAGGCCATCGGAAACCAGCTTGAACAGCATCCGGCGGCGGTGACGGCGAAGATCGACGGCCTGTGCGCCAGCGCGGCAACCATCGTCGCCTGCCATTGCGGCAAGGTAATCGCCGCCACCGACAGCACCTACATGGTGCATCCGGTGCGCATGGGCGCTTATGGCTACTACAACGCCGAGGAATTGCAGAAATACATCGAGGCGATGAACGCCATCCGGGAAAGCATCGTGGGCCTGTATGTGAAAAAGACAGGCAGAGATAAGGACGAGGTGGCCGGATGGATGGACGAGACAAGCTGGTGGACGGCGGCGCAGGCCAAGGAAAACGGCTTTATCGACGAGTTGACGGACGAGGCGGACGGCGCGGTGATCGAAAACCGGGACGGGCTGCTGTTCGTCAACAGCGTCAACACACACCTGCCTTTCGACAAGGCACCTAACTTTGTACAAAGCAGCAAGGCAGCTCCCGCCTCCTGCTCTGTAAATAACAACTGCCATAAGGAGGTAACGAACATGGCAAACGAGATCAAGACCGTGGACGACCTGCGCGGGGCCTATCCCGCACTGGTCAATGAAATCGAGGAGGCGGCGGCGAACAAAGCGACGAGCGACGAGCGCCAGCGCATCCACGACATCGAGGACATGGCCCTGTCCGGCAGCGAGGCGCTGACGAATGAGGCCAAGTTCACAAAGCCGGTGAGCGCCAGCGAGTACGCTGTGGCCATGATGAAAGCTGCAAAGGAGAGCGGCAACGCATGGCTCAACGGAGCAAAGGCCGATGCCGACAAGAGCGGCATGGGCGGCGTGAAGAATGACAGCGGCACCGGCGGCAGCGCGGGCAAGCAGGACGAGTTCATGGACGCGATCAAGTCCATGGGCAAGAAGCAGTAAAGGAGGAGAAAGAACATGAGCATGGATTTGGCGAAAAAGACCTTTTCCACCCAGCCGGATTACCTGATCGCGGGTAATGCGGAGATCGTTACGGCAGTCAAGGAGGCATCCGCCGCATTGAAGCGCGGCGCTCCCGTGGTTCTCAACAGCGATGGTAAGCTGGCCGCCATCAGCGTGAGCGGCAGCTCCGCTCCCTACACCGTGACCACCACGGGACTGTACGGCATTCTGGCGGAGGATGTCGCATCGGGTGAGGACGGCATCGTGTACCTCTCCGGCGAGTTCTTCGCCGACGCGCTGGTGCTGCCCGCCAACGCCACCGCTGCGGACGTGGAGGTTCCTCTGCGTAACCTCGGCATCTACTTGAAGTAAGGAGGAAGAAAGAACATGGCTAACGAAGTGAACATTTACTCCCCCCGCTATCTGGCGGAGGTGGTGAGACAGACCCCTGCCGTACACACCTATTTCCGCGACACCTTTTTCACCAACATCAAGACGTTCGCTACCGAGCGCGTGGACATCGACCTTGTGAAAGGCGACCGCCGCATGGCGGCCTTTGTCCATCCTCGCGTGGGCGGCAAGGTGTTGAAAGCCAACGGCTACCAGACTGAGAGCTACAAGCCCCCTCTGATCAACCCCTATGACGTGACCACCGCTGACCAGCTCATGAACCGCCTGCCGGGCGAAGATCTGTACAGCGGCATGACCCCTGCACAGAGGGCCGCGCAGAAGCTCATGGAGGAGTACGCCACGCTGAACGACGCGACCACGCGCCGCGAGGAGTGGATGGCGGTGCAGGCCATCGTGACCGGCACCATCCCCATTGTGGGCGAGGGCGTGAACGAGACCATCGACTTCGGCCTGACCAACAAGAAAACCCTGACCGGTGACAACAAGTGGGGCGGCACCAAGGCTGACATCCTCGGCAACCTCGGCGACTGGACGGACGCGGTGCTGCACGGCGGCTTTGCCAACGTGGACACCCTCATCATGGGCAAGACGGCAAAGGCAAAGTTCTTTGCCGATGCCAACGTGCAGAAGATGCTGGACAACCGCCGCATGAACCTCGGCGAGATCGCCCCCCGCGACCTGCCCAACGGCGTGAAGTACCTCGGCCACCTGAACGACCCCAGCCTTGACATGTATGTTTATGGCGAGGTCTACTACGACGACTGGACTAACCCTGACGCGCCGGAGACCAAGCCCCTTATCCCGGACAACATGATCATCCTGATCAGCTCCAGACCCAACTACATGATGGCCTACGGTGCCTGCACCTACATCGAGGACGCATCCGGCCTGTGGGTGACATCCCAGACCAGCCGCGTCCTGCGCAGCTATGTGGAGCATCATCCCGACCGCCGCATGGTGGAGCTGCAGGCGCACCCGCTGCCCATCCCCGACAAGGTGGATAGCTGGCTGGTGGCGACCGTGTGTTGACATGGCGCTGTTTGAGCTAAAGCCGGAATACAGCGGAGCGGAGGGGGCTGCCCCTCCGCTCACTTTTAAGGACTGTGCCGCAGCGGACATCGACGCGGCTTTCTTTGAGCAGGACGAACACGCGGACTGGCATACGGTTGACGGCAAGGACGCGCTGGTGATCGTGGACGATCAGCGGCTCAAAGAGCATAACGCCCATTGGGAGGCGGGAGCCAAGCAGAACTTCGACACGGGACTATATACGGCCTACACGGTGCTGTATATACGTGTGAGGGACTACGGGCCGAAGCCGAAAGTAGGCAAGCATCTTGTTCTGGACAAGGGGACAAACCGGCAGCGGTCGTACACCATCCTCAACTGCGAGGAGGAGGCGGGCGTGTACCGCATTTCCATGGAAAGGACGCGGCAATGAGCAGAGTAACCTATGACGCAGGGAACCTGACCATCGAAGTGGACGGGCTGGACACCGTGGCGGCGGCGCTGGGCGATTTGAAGAAAAAGACCCCGGCGGCGGCCAAGGTAGCCATCAACGCCACGGCACGGCAGGCCCGCAAGCTGATGATAGCAAAGGCAAAGGCGCGGTACGCCGTGAACGCGGCGGGCAGGCGGCACCTGAAAGACCTTGTGCAGCGGAAAAAGGCAAGCAACACCAGCTTGAGCGCGGAGCTGCACATCGCAAAGATGCGCAACGATCTCGGTTATTTCCAGCACAGGCCGACAGAGCGCTTTACCGGGCGTGAGGTTTTGCACCACGCGCCAAAGTATGTGAAAGCCCGTGTTCTGAAAGCCTCGTCCATGGCGGCGCTGACGGGCAACGCCAACATGAGCAAGGGATTTCTCGTGCAGTTCAAGAGCGGCCACATCGGCATGGTGCAGCGGCAGATCGGCTCCAGCTCCAGCCACACGGTCACGGAGCGGGGGCATCCGAGATGGCGGAACAAAAACGGTAAGGTGGAAAAGCTGGTGACGATGGGAAGCCCGTCGGCCTCGGCAATGCACTCTACCGTATGGCCGATGGTGGAGCCGGAGGTGTCCGAGTATCTGCAAGACCGACTGATGGAGCAGACCGAACGGGTGCTGGCGCGAGCGGCGAGGAGGAAGTAAGCCATGAAGAACTATATGGATGCGGTGAGGGCCGCAGGCATCGGGCGAACTCCCCAGCTCTGCCAAGATGCGCTGATCGAAACGCTGGAGGAGCTTTTCGTCGGGAAGAAGTACAACGGCCAGCAGAGCCGCAAGGAGCTGAAAATCTTCAAGCAGGATTTGCCGGTGCCGGAGGACTATGACAAGTGGCTGACCATCTCCTACGGCGACTATATGCAGCTGCCGCCTCCGGAGGAGCGGGTCTACCGCCACGATGCGGTATTCATCGATCTGGAGCACAGCTACAAGCAGTATAAGGGCATCCACTACTGTGTGGATGAAAAGAAAGCGTGAGAGTCATGTCGAAGCTGAGAAATATGTTCTCCACCCGGAAGTGTATGCAGATCGCACCGGAGACGGAGATGATGCACGAGCTGACGCCGGAGGAGCTGAAGGCGCTGCAGGCGTGCTTTCTGGAGATCATCAAGGACATCGATCGGGTGTGTCAGGAGCACGGCCTGTGCTATATGGCCGCCGGCGGTACGGCCCTGGGTTCCGTGCGCCACAAGGGCTTTATCCCCTGGGACGACGACGTGGATATCCTC
>ENA-ORCM01003561-ORCM01003561.1-human-gut-metagenome-genome-assembly--contig:-NODE-3561-length-10056-cov-4.703878_pt1 | contig 10056 bp, 7 predicted proteins | sample MGYA00242906_ERZ507928 | MGnify/ENA primary metagenome ERZ507928 (study PRJEB26167, sample SAMN06115497) | human gut metagenome | host: Homo sapiens | place: China:Shanxi | collected 2015-05-07... | reverse complement strand
AGGTGTAAGTAAATGTCAATTTGTCCAAAAAATAAATCTTCCAAAGGAAGAAGAGATAAAAGAAGAGCAAACTGGAAGATGAGCGCTCCTAACTTAGTAAAGTGCAGCAAGTGCGGTGAGTTAATGATGCCTCACAGAGTTTGCAAGAACTGTGGTTCTTACAATAAGAAGGAAGTTATCTCTGTTGCTGAATAATTTAAGTTTATAATGCGATGATATAAGCAGGAAGCGTAGCGGATTGCGAATATTATTGATGGGAAAGACGCCTTTATGGTGTCTTTCTTTTTTTGCCGTCAATGCGTGGCTTGTTATGATGAAAAAAGGTATTGATTTCTGAAATACAATCTTGTATTATGTATGAAGTGGTTGTCATAGTATGGAAGAGGAGAATATTTATGCAGGAAAAAGTTATAGTAGCTGTTGATGCCATGGGCGGAGATAATGCTCCGGCAGAGATTGTTAAGGGTGTTGTCGACGCGGTTTCACAGAGTGAAAATGTGATTGTGAAGCTTGTGGGTCAGGAGAATGTTGTTTCGGAAGAGCTTAAGAAATATACATACAGAGAGAACGCTATTGAGATTGTCAATGCCACGGAAGTGATTGAGACCGGAGAACCACCGGTTATGGCTATACGCCGCAAGAAGGATTCATCAATTGTGGTTGGACTTAACCTTGTCAAGAAGGGGGAAGCTGATGCGTTCGTATCGGCAGGAAGCTCAGGTGCTATCTTAGTCGGAGGCCAGCTTATAGTCGGCAGAATAAGGGGCGTTGACAGACCACCATTTGCACCACTCATACCTACCAGGAAGGGTGTTTCGCTCTTAGTTGACTGCGGAGCGAATGTGGATGCAAGACCTGCACATCTTCTTCAGTTTGCCAAGATGGGTTCCATATATATGGAATATGTTCTTGGTGTCAAGAATCCAAAGGTTGCGATTGTGAATATCGGTGCAGAGGAGGAGAAGGGCAACCAGCTTGTAAAGGATACCTATCCATTGCTCAAGGAGTGTAAGGAGATTAACTTTGTCGGGAGTGTTGAGGCACGAGATATTCCGGAGGGGGATGTCGATGTCATAGTTACAGAAGCATTTGTAGGCAATGTAATACTCAAGCTCTATGAGGGCATGGGAAGTACTCTTATAGGCATGATAAAGGCAGGTATGATGACCAGTCTCAGAAGTAAGATTGGTGCGCTGCTTGTCAAGCCGGCACTCAAGAAGACACTCAGGAAGTTCGATGCCACCGAGTATGGCGGAGCACCGATGATAGGTCTTAACGGTCTTGTGGTAAAGACACATGGCAATGCCAAGGCTAAAGAGGTGTGTAATTCCATCCTTCAGTGTATGACATTTAAGGAACAGGGAATTAACGATAAAATCAAGGCGTCCATTGCAGCAGAGCAGGCGGACGAACAGTAAATTAAGAATTTTTTAGAAAAGGAAGGAAGTATTTAGAAATGGAATTTGAAAAGTTACAGTCAATTATTGCAGAGGTTTTAAACATTGATGCCGATGAGGTTACAATGGACAAGACATTCGTTGATGACCTCGGAGCAGATTCACTCGATGTATTCCAGATTATTATGGGTATTGAGTAGGAGTTTGATATTGAGATTCCTAATGATGCTGCCGAGAATATTTCAACCGTAGCAGATGCTGTAGATGCAATAAAGAATGCACTTAACTAATTAAAACCGGATGTATTTATTCGTTGACAATAACGAGAGCATATAATTAAGAAAAAGCCCATCATAGGTGGGCTCTTTTTCTTAATGGACTGAGAATTATAAAATACATATAATATGGAGGTGCGTGAAGTAAAATCATGACTGATACACAGTTGGAAAAATTTGAAAAAATTATAGGCTATGAGTTCAGGAATAAGAGACTGCTTGAGAGAGCACTCACACACAGCTCATACTGTAATGAAATTAAGAGACTTAAGAATCAGAGCAATGAGCGCCTTGAGTTCTTAGGAGATGCGGTACTCGAAGTTACCGTAAGCGACTATCTTTTTGAAAAATATCCTGATAAAACAGAGGGAGAGCTAACCAAGCTTCGTGCAAGCATTGTGTGTGAGCCGACGCTTGCACTGTGCAGCCGGCAGATAAAGCTTGGAGAGTGGATTCTTTTAAGCAAGGGCGAGGAACACACCGGTGGAAGGAACAGAGACTCAATCACATCTGATGCCATGGAGGCAGTGATTGGAGCTATATACCGCGATGGCGGCTTTGAACCGGCACAGGACTATATCAGAAGATTCATTCTTGAGGATATAGACAACAAGAAGCTGTTCTATGACAGCAAGACAATATTACAGGAGCTTCTTCAAAAGGATAGTGGTTTTGAACCGGAGTATGAGATTACCGGTGAGAGTGGACCTGATCATGACAAGCATTTCACAGCCGTTGTAAAGTGTGATGGCACAGTGATAGGTGATGGCGAGGGCCATACAAAGAAGGCGGCACAGCAGGCAGCGGCATACAATGCAATATTGAAGATGAGACAGAACAGGAAATAGGTATGTATTTAAAATCCATAGAGGTACAAGGCTTTAAATCCTTTGCCAACAGATTAGTATTTGAGTTTCACAACGGAATAACAGGTATTGTGGGACCTAACGGAAGTGGTAAGAGCAATATTGGTGATGCTGTACGCTGGGTTCTGGGTGAACAGAGTGCGAAACAGCTTCGAGGCGGTAAGATGGAGGATGTTATTTTTGCCGGTACGGAGCTTCGCAAGCCTGTAAGTTATGCATCAGTTGCCATCACGATTGATAATTCCGACCACGCTCTTCCGATTGATTTTGCTCAGGTTACAATCACAAGAAAGGTTTTTCGTTCAGGGGAGAGCGAATACCTTATGAATGGCTCAGCATGCAGGCTCAGGGATATCAATGAGCTTTTTTATGATACCGGAATCGGCAAGGAAGGCTATTCTATTATCGGACAGGGTCAGATTGACAGAATTTTAAGCGGAAAGCCTGAGGAGAGAAGAGAGCTTTTCGATGAAGCGGCAGGTATCGTAAAATTTAAGAGACGTAAGGCAGCAGCACAGAAGAAGCTTGATGACGAGAGCAATAACCTTGTGCGTGTCAACGATATACTGGCTGAGCTTGAAAAGCAGGTAGGACCACTTGAACATCAGGCAGAGAAAGCCAAGGAGTACCTTAAGCTCAAGGAAGAGCTTAAGAAGAATGATGTTAATCTGTTTCTCACGGAAGCAGACGAATTCAAGGCGGAGCTTGAAAAATTCAATGAGGCGTTCAGCGTTGCGGATTCTGAGTTGAAGGCTGCAAAGGCTGAGTTTGAAAAGTCAGGAACAGAGTATGAGGCAAATGAGGAAAAGCTCGGAGGCCTTAACCGCACCATTGAGGAAAACAGCAGCATTGCAAAGCAGGCTGAGATTGATAAAAACAGGCTTTCAAGCCAGATAGACCTTTTAAATGAGCAGATTAAGTCGGTGCTTGCCAGTGATGAACAGTTCAACAAGCGACTTGATTCCATAAAGGAACGTCTTTTAGACTATGACGAAGAGAAGAAGCGTCTTATATCAGACCGTTTCAAGCTTACAGACCGTCTTGATGACATGAGGGCTGACTGCAATGAGGTCGATGCGCAGGTAAAGAACTTAAATGACGGCATAAAGGAGTTGGAGGACACTGTCGAGAACTGTAAGGACGATGTTATTGACAACCTCAATGAGCGAGGACAGATAAAAGCTAAGCTCCAGAAGAATGTGACACTTCTTGAACAGGTGAACATCCGTAAGTCGGAGCTCACAAGGCAGCTTATTAACTGCAAGAGCGAGGAGGATACCCAGAGGCAGAGCCTTGATCTGCTGCAGAGGGACTTAGACGACATTCGCAAGGAGCTTGCCACACTGGGCGGAACTCTTTCCGACAGGGAGAAAAGGCAGCTTGCAGCGCGTGACATGATAAATAAGCTGAACAATGATATAAGCGGACTAAGCCGTGTCGTTATGGGCGAGTATTCAAGGCTCGAATCCCTAAAGAACATTACCGAGAGATATGATGGCTACGGAAACAGTATCAGGAAGGTGATGGAGCAGAAGGACAGGTATAAGGGCATTGTCGGTGTTGTAGCAGATATCATTAAGACCCAAAAACAGTATGAGACTGCCATAGAGACTGCGTTAGGCGGAACTATCCAGAATATTGTAACCGACAATGAGGAGACGGCAAAGGGGCTTATTGCTTTTTTGAAGCAGAATAAGTTCGGACGCGCTACATTTCTTCCGCTCTCGGCTATAAGCGGCAGGGATATAAGGGTGGATTCGTCGCTGACCAGGGAGAATGGTGCAGTAGGCTTTGCCAATCAGCTTGTGGAATGTGACAGTGAATTTACAGAGCTTGCACGGTATCTTCTTGGAAGAATACTGGTCGTCGACAATATAGACAATGCTCTTGCCATAGCAAGGCGGCATAACCATTCACTCAGGATAGTAACTCTTGAGGGAGATATGTTAAGTCCGGGAGGTTCCATGTCCGGTGGTGCGTTTAAGAACAGCAGCAATCTTCTTGGACGCCGAAGAGAGATAGAGGAGCTGGAGGCTTCCGTTTCGGTAAAGGAGGCAGAACTTAAAAAGAGTGAGGAACAGCTTACAGCCGCAAGAGAGCAGCTTGGCGCGTTACGGACAGAAATAGAGCAGATAAAGGCGGCAATACAGGATAAGCAGCTGGCAGAGAATACAGCTGCAATGAATCTTGATACGGCTTCTAAAAAGCAGGAAGAATTAAACCGTGCCTACACAAACAGTAAGCGTGAATCCGATGAGATTGAGAATACGGTAACCAGGATAAATGCGGAGATTGATGCATGCAAGGTGGCACTTTCTGAGTCTGAGCGGATTGACAGGGAGTTAAATGAGAAGATAAGCTCATGCAATGCGGCAATCGAGAACCATAAAGCCGAGCTTGCGGACAAGCAGAAATCAGCCGAACAGCTCCACATTGAGCTTTCCAATTTTTCACAGCAGGATAATTATGCTGAGGAGAACATAAAGAGAGTGTTAAGGGAAATATCGAGGCTCAATGCCGAAGCTGATGAGATTAAGGACAGCTTAGGCTCTGCGGGAGATGAGATAAACGAAAAGAAAGAAAATATCGCAAAGATAAATGAGGCGATAATGTGTGCTGAAGCCCGTATTGCCGAATATGCGGATATCACGGCAAAGGAGCACGAGGACAGGGACAAGGTTCAGGAGAAGCAGCGTGAGCTTTTCAATAAGCGTGAGCAGATTTCGGAGCGTATCAACACGCTTGACAAGGAATGCATTCGAATAGCAGGCAGGATTGAGAAGATTGAGTCGGTGCGTGATGAGAGAATTGATTACATGTGGAATGAGTACGAGCTTACTCTTATTCGCGCCGCTGAGCTTAGAGATGAAAAATTAACAAATTCAGATGAGCTTAAAAAGAATATAAATGTATTGAAATCGGATATCCGAAGGTTAGGCGATGTCAATGTCAATGCGATTGAGGATTATAAGGAAGTATCTGAAAGATATACGTTTTTAAAGACACAGCATGACGACCTTATAACGGCACGGGATACACTCATCAAGGTTATTGAAGAGCTTGATACCGGAATGAGAAACCAGTTTATTGAAAAGTTTCAGGAGATTAAGGTTGAGTTTGATAAGGTGTTCAAGGAATTGTTCGGTGGAGGAAGGGGCACACTCGAGCTTGAGGAGGACGTAGATATTCTTGAAGCCGGAATCAGAATTATTTCACAGCCGCCGGGAAAGAAGCTCCAGAACATGATGCAGCTATCCGGTGGTGAGAAGGCACTCACGGCTATCTCGCTTCTCTTTGCAATCCAGAATCTTAAGCCGTCACCGTTCTGTCTTCTCGATGAGATTGAGGCGGCACTTGATGATTCTAATGTGGACAGATATGCGAAGTATCTGCACAAGCTGACAAAGAACACACAGTTCATAGTAATCACGCACAGACGCGGAACCATGGCTGCTGCGGACAGACTGTACGGCATAACAATGCAGGAAAAAGGTGTATCTACACTTGTGTCAGTTGACCTTATAGAGGATCAGCTTGACGATAAACCTGCTAAGCAGGAATAGAGATATAAAAGGAGGGCGAAGATATGGCAGGTTTTTTTAAGAAGCTTGTGTCCGGTCTTACAAAGACAAGAGACAATATTGTACATGGTATAGATAATGTTTTCTCCGGCTTTTCAAAGATTGATGATGATTTTTATGAGGAGCTTGAGGAGACTCTCATAATGGGAGATCTGGGTGTAAATACAACAGAGGAGATTATAGAGAATCTCAAGGAGAAGGTTAAGGAGAATCATATCAAGGATCCGGCAGACTGTAAGGAGCTTCTGATTAACACAATAAAGGAGCAGATGGACTTAGGTGAGAACGCTTATGAATTCGAGAACCGTAAGTCGATTGTGCTTGTCATAGGTGTCAATGGTGTCGGTAAGACAACCTCCATCGGAAAGCTTGCAGCCCAGCTTAAGGCGCAGGGAAAGAAGGTTGTTCTTGCTGCGGCAGATACATTCAGGGCTGCGGCTATTGAGCAGCTTACCGAGTGGGCTGACCGTTCGGGTGTGGATATAATATCGCAGAGCGAGGGCTCAGACCCGGCGGCGGTAATATATGACGCGATATCGGCAGGAAGGGCAAGAAATGCTGATGTTATTATATGCGATACAGCAGGACGCCTTCACAATAAGAAGAATCTTATGGAGGAGTTAAAAAAGATAAACAGAATAATTGATAAGGAAATGCCGGAGGCATACAGGGAGAATCTGATTGTTCTTGACGGAACAACAGGTCAGAATGCACTTGCACAGGCAAGACAGTTTAGTGAGGTTGCTGATATTACCGGTATAATACTTACAAAGCTTGACGGAACTGCCAAGGGTGGTATTGCGATAGCGATCCAGGCAGAGCTTGACGTACCGGTCAAGTTTATCGGAGTTGGTGAGAAGATCGGTGATCTCCAGAGATTTGACCCTCAGGAATATGTCAACGCATTGTTCGCAGATTTTGACGAGGACAGATCCGAGATCGATATGCTCATCGGCGATGACATGTAATACTACGGCATATATAATGATCATATGTACGTATGCCAATGTACTTATATCTGTGCACAACCATATATGATTTTCAAAAGGATTTTTACATAAGGAGACATTAACAAATGGCAGAACAGAACACAACAGACAAACTGACACTTGCGAAATTTGAGGAGGCCTACGACATTGTACATAAGGTGGTTCTCCCTACAAAGCTCATATACAGTGACTATTTCAGTGGGATAACAGGCAACAAGGTATACTTCAAACCTGAGAACCTTCAGAAGACCGGTGCATACAAGATCAGGGGTGCATATTACAAGATAAGCACTCTTTCAGATGAAGAGAGACAGAAGGGACTGATAACAGCTTCGGCTGGAAATCATGCCCAGGGTGTGGCATATGCTGCAAAAGCATATGGAGTAAAGGCGACCATCGTTATGCCTTCATCTACACCTCTCATCAAGGTTAACAGAACTAAGGCATACGGCGCAGAGGTTGTACTCTACGGCAATGTATATGATGAGGCTTGTGATTATGCACTCAAGCTTGCAAAGGAGCAGGGACTTACCTTCGTTCATCCTTTTGATGACTATGATGTTGCTACAGGTCAGGGAAGTATTGCCATGGAAATCATCAAGGAGCTTCCTACAGTTGACTATATCTTAGTTCCAATCGGTGGGGGCGGACTTGCAACAGGTGTTTCAACACTCGCTAAGCTTCTCAATCCTAAGATTAAGGTTATCGGAGTGGAGCCTGCCGGAGCTAACTGCATGCAGGAGTCGATAAAGGCAGGAAAGGTTGTTACATTGCCGAGTGCAAACACTATCGCTGATGGTACTGCTGTTAAGACACCCGGAAGTAAGATTTTCCCTTATGTGAAGAAGAATATTGATGATATCATCACGATTCAGGATGAGGAACTCATTGTAGCCTTCCTCGATGTTGTCGAGAACCATAAGATGATTGTTGAGAATTCGGGACTTCTTACGGTTGCGGCACTTAAGCATCTTGATGTTAAGGGCAAGAAGGTTGTATCAATACTTAGCGGTGGCAATATGGATATAATCACAATGTCATCTGTTGTGCAGCATGGTCTTATTGCAAGGGGAAGAGTATTCACTGTATCGGTTCTTCTTCCAGATAAGCCGGGTGAGCTTGCGAGGGTTGCCGGTGTCATCGCAGAGCAGAAGGGTAATGTCATCAAGCTTGAGCATAACCAGTTCGTAAGCATCAACCGCAATGCTGCCGTGGAGCTTAAGATTACAATGGAGGCATTCGGTGAGGAGCATAAGCTGCAGATTATTGAGGGTCTTAAGGCAGCAGGGTATGACGCAAAGCTTATTCCAACGAACATTTAATAGTTTTGCTTGCAGAAAAACACTAAAAAGGGGTTACATATGTTTGGCAAAAAAAGAATATCCAAGGTGCAATTTATTGCCCTTGGATTTTTAATAATAATTATTACGGGGACAATTCTCCTTATGCTGCCTGTTTCGTCAAGGGATGGTCAGGCAACAGGCTTTTTGGACGCTCTTTTCACAGCGACAAGCGCCAGCTGTGTGACAGGGCTTGTCGTTGTTGACACGTATTCGCACTGGTCATTGTTTGGCCAGATAGTGATTATATGTATGATTCAGGTGGGCGGACTTGGTTTTATAAGTCTTGGGGTTCTGCTTGCGCTTATGCTGAGGCGCAGGGTTTCGTTAAGGCACAGGGGACTTATGCAGGAGAGTGTCAATACCCTTCAGATTGGAGGCATAGTCAGGCTCACCAAGAAGATGCTAATCGGAACACTGATATTTGAAGGTATAGGCGCAATAATACTTGCGGTACGTTTTTCGTTTATGATGAGTCCGGCAAGGGCAGTATTCTATGGAATATTCCATTCAATATCGGCATTCTGCAACGCAGGCTTCGACCTGCTGGGGTGCTATGGGGAGTACAATTCACTCTGCGGCTTTGAGGGAGACTGGACAATCAATCTCACGATAAGTGCGCTGATAATCATAGGTGGTCTGGGCTTTGTTGTGTGGGATGATATTTCCAGGAATAAGCTTGCAATAAAAAAATATAGACTTCATTCAAAAATCGTGCTTGCCGTGACAGCTTTTCTTCTTGTCAGCGGCACGGCTCTTTTCCTTATATTTGAGTGGGACAATACAATGGCGGGTATGGACGCACATACCAGATTCCTTGCCTCATTTTTCTCAAGTGTTACACCAAGAACAGCGGGGATGAATTCGGTGGACACAGGGGCACTTACACCGGCTTCAAAGCTGTTAACCATGGTGCTTATGTTCGTAGGCGGAAGCCCTGGTTCTACATCGGGCGGAGCCAAGACAACGACACTTTTTGTAATTGTGGCATATCTGTGGACAACAATGCGCGGCAAGTATGGTATTGATGTGTTCAGCAGAAGATTAAAGGAGGACGTAGTAAGAAAGGCTGCACTTGTAATAGGTGTGAATATGCTGCTGTTCATAACAGGAGCGATGGTTATTTTTGCTGTTCAGCCGGAGCTTGGTTTTTCCGATGTGATTTTCGAAGTTATATCGGGAATAAGTACGGTCGGAATGACAACAGGCATAACAAGGTCACTTGGCACTGTGTCGAGAGTTGTTATTATAGTCCTGATGTACTGCGGGAGAATCGGAAGCCTGTCCTTTGCTCTGTCTTTTTCGGAGAATAAGAGGATTGTGCCGCTGCAGCAGCCGGAGGAAGAGATAAATATCGGATAGAATAGGGAGGAGTACTACACCATGAAATCATTTTTGATAATCGGAATGGGACGTTTCGGGCACCATATAACAATCAATCTTGCCAGGCAGGGAGCGGAGATTATGATTGTTGACACTGATCAGGCCAAGATGGAGGATCTGCTTTCTGTTGTCACAAGCGCCAAGATTGGCGATTGTACCAACGAGGAGGTATTAAAAACACTTGGTGTCAAAAATTTTGATATGTGTATTATTAAAACAGACAAT
>ENA-ORCM01003557-ORCM01003557.1-human-gut-metagenome-genome-assembly--contig:-NODE-3557-length-10065-cov-3.391970_pt1 | contig 10065 bp, 20 predicted proteins | sample MGYA00242906_ERZ507928 | MGnify/ENA primary metagenome ERZ507928 (study PRJEB26167, sample SAMN06115497) | human gut metagenome | host: Homo sapiens | place: China:Shanxi | collected 2015-05-07... | reverse complement strand
ATGTTTCGATTGCCTCGATTTATTTCTGGAAGTCTCGCGGTATTCCTATCGATAAAGAAAGGTATTTAAGGGCGAAGTTTCCTGAACTCCGCGTTTGGAAAGACTTCCCAATAAGTTTCGAACCTTAATAGAGCAGTCCCATCCCAAAGGAAAAACAACCATGACAGACGATCAAAGGAGAGTCGCCAGACAGCGGCTCGATAAACAGCTCCGGCGTCTCGACTCCCGGAAATTCAGTTTCAACCGGTTTTCGATGCGCAAGCGGATGGCTTACGCACTGCTGGCGTTCATCTACATAGTGCCGTTGGCAATCACGGCCGTGCTCGCGCTCGACAAAGTTTTCTAGGAGGAATCCGTCATGGCCAAAGAATCCAAAACGCTGTTAGGCGCTCTTTTGATGCCGATAGGGGGCAGCTCGCTTCCGGTCGGCAGACTCGTCAAATTAACGGACGATCTGGAGAGCATCCGCGAGCTTACTTGCTGCAAAACCATCGAGCACTTGTCTATAGGATGGGCGCCGGGAGTTGTCCTGGATGCGTTCATGGACGAGGAGGGCATGCTGGCCCGCAAGCCTTCCTTCGTATTCCAGGGAACGAAGTTTTTCGGCAACGTTCTTCTGCTGCGCAGAGGCAGGAACAGCGATTCCGACTCGCTTCTCTTTAATGATTTCATGGCGATTGCAAATCTTTGCTACGCGTTCGACATGACCGGTGAATGGGGGATCAAATGAGCACGCCTTGTTTTTTACTTCACATCGGCCCGTGCTGTGTTGCCGAAGCCAAAGGCGTCGAAGAGCTGGAAAAGCGCCTTCATGCAATTGACTATGAGCTCTGTTGGCTAAAGCAGCTTTCCAAAGACTATAAGAACGGCGTCTCTCGCGGAGCCATTGCAATCGCAGTGGGTGCAATGCGTTATGTGAAGCTCTTGAATCCTCCCCGCAGCACTCCGGACATTTTGGAGCTGTGGTGCAGAACATTCAATCTGGACGTGATGACGATTCTCTACAGAGAGGAAAGACCTGCAGACGATAAGTTCGGATTCCCAGATGTTTTTCCGGACATGTTCCCGGCTAGAGGCTTTCTTAAATCAGGTTGTCAGACCTACGAAGAGTTTTGCAATAGAGCTCTGGTGAAGATCGGCGAAGACCAAACGATTGAAATTCCGGACGGCAGCCCGTGGAAGGAATGGGCCGAGGCTCGTAACAAGCGCTGGGCGTCTAGATATTTCCTTGGCGGATACAGCGCATTGGCAAAGGAGACGAGCCATGAAGGCTAAAGAAATCCTAATCCAAGTGTTGGGATTGGTTCTCCTTAGCGTCTGTGGGGTTGCGCTTGCCATTCTGGAAATCGCATTCGCCGCAGTACCGGTTGCTTTGTTTATTTGGTTTGTCTATCTGATCCTCAAGTATTTAGGCGTGTTCGGTTAGGCAGTCAGGGATGTGGATATGAACGCTTTAATCCTCTTCAAACCGTTAAAGGCTTTGGAACCATCGAGCAACTTCTCTGGCCCTTCCTTTAAAAAGGATTTCCGTCGGATCTTCTTTAGAAGCTTCTACGTAAACGAAGAAAGCTCTGGGCTTATCTCCTGGAAGAACCTTGAGACTCATTGCATAAGGATTCTTGAGCTGATCGCCAGGAGAGTAAAAATTTCCTCTTTCACGCTCAGCCCAGAAAAGAGTGCCGTTGGTTTCGATTCTTTCGAACTCCGAAGGAAGAGTCCCGGGCACGATTTCCAAGGGAAGCAGATGGAGTCGCCGTCCGTTGAAGTCGATGGCGGATTGAGCTCTTCCTCTCACTGTTGCGCCGCTCGCGTTCATAAAGAATTTCAACACGCTTCTAATTCCTGCTCCGATTTTCTTAAGGATGTACCAACACCAACTAATGATTTCCATAGCCTTCTCCTTTCGATGATTAAGTTTTGTTTAGCACCTCTATTTTCTCACCGACTGGAGAAGGCTCCCTCCTACCTAGCCAAAGTAAAAACTATGACAACTAAAGAAAACCTCTTTGAAATCCTGAACACGGTCGGCGGCCTCATCTTCCTGGCCGTACTGGTGACGGTTTGCCTCGCACTGGCAGCGGCGCCGGTAGCGCTCTTTATTTGGCTTGTCTCACAAATGCTCAAGTTTTTGGGCGTGTTTGCGTAAAAGTTTCGGTCTTCTCCCGGCGGTTCTCTTTTCGTCATGTTCACCTACGCCGGGAGAAGGCCTCTCAACCAAAGGAAAATTCATGAAACCCGAAAAAGAATTGTTAGGCGTCCTGCTAACGCCTGGCCCGAATGGCGTGGCAGCGGGAACGTTCGTCCGAGTGTATCCGACCCTTGCAGAAATCAAAGAACTTGTCTGCCCCCAGCAATACACATTTGCCAGGACAGATGAAGAGGTTGATGTATCAGCCACATTGTCGGTCACGGCTATTTACAACGACGAGGCTGACAAGAACCTGTGTAAACGCGTGAGATTCGCAAACCTCAGCTTCTTAGGGAACGTCCTTTTGTTAGGCAGGGACTGTGAATCCAAATATCGCTCTCTGAACACATTGGAAATTCTGGCCATCGAGAAATTCTGCTCCTCCATTACTAATTGGTCCGATTACTGCAGAACCGGCAAAACCAAAAAATCTAAAGGGAAAAATCATGGCAAATAAAGAAACGGACATCTTGGCCGTGAAGCTCGTGCCGGGCCCGAACGGCGCCCCGCTGGGCAAAGTCATCCGAGTAAACAACATCAGGGAGGCCGCTGAAAAGCATGTCTCAACAGATTTGAGAGACGTCACCAGCAGGTATATCGATGTGGCATTTGATCTTCCTGTGAGCGCGGTTTTCAGCACACAGAAGGCCGAACGTTCCATTCACTTCGCAAACGTCACACTTCCGGGATCCGTCCTGTTGTTCGACAAGGATGAGGACTGCCGCGTACGGTCGCTCTCCCGGGCGCAAATCCACGCCATAGCTTATTTCTGCGCTTCCTTCAGATATTCGGAGGAATAGCCATGAGTACTCCCGTTTTCAAAATTCTTTTAGGAACCGTCATCGTTGGAAAAGTAAAGACGAAAGCAGAGTTTGCGGAGCTCCTGGATCGCCTTGAGACCGATCTGTGCAAGTTGTCTTTTATCGCTTCTGTTGCATCTTTGCTTCCTAACGAGGAGTTCGATGAGCTGATGTCAAAAAACATTCAAAAGCTCAAATCACTAAAGAGATTAACTATTCCGACCGAATCCTATGAGTTGTATCGAGCTTGGGTAAAACTCAATGAAAACAGTCCGGTCGCACTGGTCTATTCAGCCGACGACCCGTCCGACTGCTTCACGCTCACTGCAGAAGCAGTCGATGGAGAGATTGAGTGCCAGGGCGAAGCCTCAGAAACCTACGAAGCGTTAAAGGAGTTTTATGCGGCCAAAAAAACGACCGAATCTGCCAAACAGGTCGGCTCAGGCAGTGGAGACTAGGACATGATCATCGAACTAACTCACAAAGAACCGTTCCCGTTTGCCAATCATTACGAGAACTTGTCTAAGCAGCGCTACTTCAAAAAGTATTTCGTGAAACTCTTGGGCATCCCTGAGGTCCAGTTAATGCGTCTGGGCGCAGACGTCGAGGCCGATCGGGCTTATTTGTTCAACAAGTTTCACAAGATCGAGCAACACTACGAGATCGAAGCTTGGGAGCCGATTGAAAGCTATCGAATTGCCGGGGAGACGGCATGAATACGAACCTCCCAATATCTCAGGCTGATCTTGAAGCGATGAGGATCGGATCGGCGCACGCAGCCGCAGAAAGGGAGTGGTCCTGGATGATGACCGTGGATGCGGTTTCAGGGAACCTGCAGGCAAGCACCGATTTCCGTCGCACCCTCGTCAAGGCCGGACTCCTGCAGGACAACGGCAATATTCAGCCTCCCATGGTGTGGGCACCAATTCTTTATTCCTACGACTTTTTATTTCCTCCAAAGGAGACTACAAATGGCAAGACAGAAGACAACAACAGAAGTCAGATCGACAGCACTGAATCTCACGGACAAATTCGAGATTCCGCTTCTCTCGATCGCAATCCAGCACGAAATCAATCGAATCACCGAGACTCAGCGCAGAACCAAAGACAGCCGCAAGAAACTCAATCAGAACTTCGCACTGGAGACTTACGAAGGAATCCTGAGAGCGATCGAGGAAGCTCAATGAGTAAGGAAGACAAAATCAAGATCAGCGTCGGAGAGGCTTATTGGGTTCTCGGAATGTTCAAAAAGCTCGAGAGCATTTGTCTCGAAATCAACAGCCTTCCGATGCCGCTCCGTCCGGAAATCAAAGACTTCAGAGATCGTCTGAGACAAAAGCTCAGAGAGATGGAAGCCCAGAAGCGTGAGATGGCCAGATGACGCTCGAGGACAGGATTCTGAGGCTGGCCCGGCTCGGCATGACGCCGTATCAGATCGAAGAGCAGCTGGGGATCAAGCACTTCACGATCCATATCGGCTACCACAAAGTTCTGCAGCAGGGCTACTCCGAAAACGAGGCCTTCTTCGATCGGACGGCAGACGAGCAGTTAAGCGGCACGGTTACCGAGAAGTTTCGCCAGCTCAGTCTGAAGAAGAGGCCTGTCAAAGAGCAGCTGACCGATGAGGAGCAGAGGGAAAAGCAAGCACAAAAACGGGCCAAAAACGCAGCGAAGAGGCGCAGGTACTACCAGCGGCACCGGGAAGAGATTTTGGCCTATCAGAAGCTGACCTATCAGAAGCGCCGGGAAGCAGCAAAGGACGAATTAAATGAAAAGCATAAGCGAAGAGAAGAGAAAAGCACTGGAAAAGCTCGGAATGCATCCGGAGCTGATGGTTTGTCCGGCAACGGGCAGGGAGCTGACAGTGATCAGCTCGGTACATGAGTACGTTAAAGATGGCAAAACAATGAACCTGCTGCACATCTCGGTATCGCTCAAAAACCGTAATCCTAACTGGGATGAGATGTGCTTTGTCAAAGAAAAGTTGCTGGGAGACGAGATGCCGGCGGTCCAATTCCATCCGCCGCGTTCTGAATACGTTAATGAACACGAGCATTGTCTGCACATTTGGGCCTCCGAGGATTTTTCCGAGTTGTGGCGCCGGATGGGAGAGAAAGATTACTGGAGACAGAGATGAACACTCAAAAACGATTTGTCGAAAGTACTTCTATTGAACTAAAACATACTGATGATTGGGACGAGTACGTATGGCAGGACGGCGATCAGATTCTCATTGAGCTCTACGACCCGGAATCCGAAACATACATGCACATCGTAGCTCTCTACATGGAGATTTACGGACAGTTTGAGGTGCTGGACTCCGACGGAGCTTTCGGCCTGAGCCTCTTGGATGAGATGTATCCGGACGTTGAAGTGACAGCGTGGCAGCCGATCTCGACCGTCAGGAGAATCGTATGAGTCTCTACGACTATTTCCGCCGGGTGTTTAAGGGCCTTCGGGAATCACTCAGAAAGGCTGAGCCATACCCCGTTATTTGGCTCCCTCAGGGGCCGGTTAAGGCGGAGGACTTTTTAACTCTCATCCGAGAAGCTCCGGAGGAACGAAGCCCTCTTGTCTGGCATCAACGGTTTGAGAACATTTTTGAAAAGAGCCGGCTCACAAAAAGCATCAACAAGGCAGTTTTTACATTAACAGACCCTTATAGGTTCTTTTCATTCAGATATTGGATTCGGGTTCCGGAAGCCCCGACAAATTGCATTCCCGATGGCTATCTGTTGTGCGACGGCGGCCAAAGAAAAAAGGAGAAATTGACAATGAAAATCGTACTCACACATACGGAAGCGTTCCCGTTCGAGTGCTATGAGGGCAACTTGGCCAACGGAGAGTATGCCGGGGCCTATTTGGTCAAATTCCGCGATACCGCTCTTCCGGAACTCATGTTTCTCAGAGAGTCCGATGAGTTTGAGGACTGCGCGACGCTGGAAAGCGATTCAAGCATTGCTGAAATAAATGATGCAGAGGATATCGAGGCATGGGAGCCGGTCGATGCATGCGAAATCGTGTCCGGAGAACACTACATGCCTGCACTCACCAGGCCCGAGCTCCTTCTTCTCAAAACTTGTCTGAAACGTGGCGGGTTCAACTTGCCGCTTGAATGGCGTGAGATGGCCAAGCAGCTTTTCGCGAGATTTGATGCGGAGCTGAAAGGAGAAATCCAGCTTGGAACCGATGGCCAAAAGACCAATTAAGAATCAACAGAGAGATTCATCATGAAACGATCAGAAAGAAGTTACGCAAAGATCTTTACCGGTAAGTGGCGCAGCCGCTCCTTCCGGACATTGAGAGGGAATCCGTGGGCCATTGTTCTGCAGGATTATTTGATGTCGTGCCCGGCCTCCGAGATGTCCGGGGTTTTCTACATGCCCAAATATTTGATTGAGGGCGAGCTGGGGATTCCGCACGACGAACTCGAAAACGCTATCCGAATATTGGAAGAAGCAGACTTTTGCCGCTTCTACGATGACGAGCATGTGTTTGTCTTCAATATGGCCCGTTACCAGATTGCTGACGCGCTGAGCCCCGATGACAATCGCTGGAAGTCCCTCATGAGGGACATTGAGGAAATGCCGGACAACATCCGCCGTGAATTCATTATTCGCTACAACGATGATTTTAATCTCGGCTATCAAATAATCCGGAAAGCAGCGGAGCAGACGGCGCCGGTGCAGACCGCGCCACAGGACGAAAACAATCAAGGTGAGGCTAAGCCCCTTACAACTTCTCAGAGCGCTGAAATAAAGCCCCTTGAGGCAACTTCCGAATCTGAAAACAAGCCCCTTAATTCTCAAACTCAATCCGAATTAGAGCCCCTTGTTTTAGAAAGTGAAGCCCCTTGCAAGCCCCTTGCAAGGCCCTTACAAGCCCCTTGTAAGCCAGTAACAGTAACAGAAACAGTATCAGTAGCAGTAACAGAAGAAGAAGTGCCGGTCGGCAAGCGCCGACCTGCCACTTCACGACCTCGCAAGGCTACGCACCGGTTTGATTTGAAGGAATTGCCGGAAGAGTGGCGAAAGCACTGCGAGAAGATACGCCCGGACCTCGACCCTTACAAAGTTTTTGCCGAGTTTTCGTACTACTGGCAGAGCAAGAACACTGCGAAAGCTCTCCGCAGCGATGATGGGTGGAATCGTACTTGGAACCTCCACATCCAAGACCTGAGGCCAAACCGTTCGAACATCAAAAACGGGCCGATAAATGCCACTGGCGCCGGTTCACCGACACCGCCTTCGGGCTTGTCGGAGGAAGCCATGGCCGAAATGCAAAAAATGAGGTTTTGAACATGAAAGACGCAATGAACGGAATACCGCAATCCATGCCTGATGACCTGCCCAGAGCTTGGGCGGATTACTGCAGCAGAAACCGTCCGGACTTAGACGTGAGCAAGATGTTTTTCAACTTCAAGCGCAAAAACAACTTCGACATGACGATTCTGCGCACTGAGGCAGAGTGGTTTAAGCACTGGAGCCGGTTTGTTGATTGGACGATGGCCACGCCGTGGAACATCCCCAGAGACCCTTTTGGCAGACCGTGCCGAAGTGATCCGTTTGCCTACAACAAGGTCATCAGAGAAAAACGAAACAGCAGACGCAGCAACAGTGGGAGAAGGTCATGAAGACGAACGAATTTGAGAATTTCTTTTTCTACCTCGCAGACAAGAGCCGTTCACTCAAGGGCAAGGAAATTGCTCCGGACACAAAATCGACTTGGGAACTTGTCTTTGCTCCCGTGTCATTCCAGGACGCCATTGCAGCCGTGAACTACTGGATCGGCAATGAAACGTTCACGCCGACGCCGGCCGAGCTGATCAGCGTCATTCGAGGAGAGTGGGAGCGCCGTAACCGGATTGTCAGCCAGCAGGCTCAGTTGGATTCCATGCCGCCTCTTTCCCGGGTGTCCATGTCTGACGAAGACAAGGAGCTTGTCAGAAAGCTCGATCACATGCGCCGCTGGAGAAAAGCACATCCGCAGCCGCCGACGTTTTGGATCAGAAAATTACTCGGAGAGTTTTTAACGAATCGTTCCCATGTCACAGGCCCCCAGAGAAGATCTTTGGTGGCAGCCGGAGCGATCGATTCGGAAGGACAGCCGACAGGCGCCTATGAACCTGCATACGCAGATTGGTTTGAACTACAGGGCGAACGGGAAGAAGAGGCTCGTATCGGCCTTGCATCTTAGAAAGGAGAAAACACGATGGATAACAAACGCAAAGAATATATTTACTGGGGCTTAGTGGGGTTCACCTTGTTTGCAACGGCACTCGCCCTAAGTTCCGGAGGAATGTACTTCATTGAGAACTTGTCGATTCAATTCTTTGAGGATGAACCGTCTCCGGCAGTGAATCTTTGGGTCATAGCATTTTCAACAATTGTCGTGGCTGCCTTCATGATTTTTTCTGTTTGGCTGAATGAAAAGAAGGAAGCCAGGGAGAAGGAAGACCGGACTGCTCAGAAAGAGAAAGGAAGCGGCCAATTGGCATTAGAGTCTGTGCCGGTTGGATTTGGGGGCGTTGTCAGTCTTGCAGGGATGGATAACACCATTATTCTCGACCATACCGGAGAAGTCCCCTTAGACGAAATGGAGGATGGCGAAAGGATTCTCTACAAATGTTTCCGTTATGAAGGAGGAGAAAAGCACGTTTTCTACCGCGTACTGGTGAAAGTAACTGATGAGGAGGATGGCCCGGTACTTAAAGATGAAAACGATACCGACATGGAATGGATTCAGGAAGACACAAAATGTCTTGGAGCATGGGGCTTCTTTGATGTTCGAGATATAACGAATTACGACGACGGATCCAAATACAAAGAAGTTCCGTACTAAAAGAACAGGCTAATTGTCAGAACGAGGCCTCAATGTCCGGGGCCTAGAAAAACCGAGAGAGAAGGGAAGTCATGAAGACAAACCAGAGACGAGTAATCGACATCACAATTCCAATTAAACCGGTTCCGAAGGGGCGCCCTCGGTTTGCCAGCGCAGGCCATCAAGTATTTACACCGTCAAAGACACACGCAGCTGAAAACACAATCGCAGTTCTTGTGCTGAACAAAATGAAGTTGTCCGGAATGCAGATGATCGCCACAGGCCCGGTCAAAGTGACAGCCGAGTTCTTTTTTAGGACGGCAGAAAAGCGCAAACACGAAACGGCAAAATCCTCTCGTCCGGATGTCGATAATCTTGGGAAAACCGTACTGGATGCGCTCAATGGAGTCGCATTTAAAGACGATGGGCAAGTTTCAGAGTTCAATTGCTCTAAACGGTATGCAGAACAGGATAGCATTAGGCTCGTGATCGAGGAGCTGAGCGCTGCATGATGATTCGAGAAGAGATGTTTAGACGTTTGACGAATTGGCGCCGGGTTTATGGCGACAATGCGGCGCCGGCAGTATCGATTACTGAAATTGCCTGTCGCTACGCTCGGGAGATGATGACTCGAAAGTCAGAAACTCCGGAGGAGAAGGCGGCAAGGGAGGCAGAAGAACTGATGTATAGGGAGGCTCCGTCCCCAGTAAAGAACTATCGGGATGCGAATATTTTGGCGTCAGTGTGGTCGAGCATGCCTCCGACTGTTTCCGGTATTGGCGTCAAAGAAATTATCAAGACAATCACGTTCGGAAACCGAACACAGCTTAATCGACTGCGTCGCCAGTACGGGCCGAGAGCTTTTTCTAATGCGATAGAGTCATCACTCACGATTTTTTTCAGAATGGTTGAGGATTACGAGAGATCTATATCGCTGCCGCCTGCAAATGATGACAAGTTCGCACTTAATTAACTAATTAAAAATTTTAAGCCCGCTTTTGCGGGCATTTGGAGGTTTTTATGGATTGGATTTGGTTTTCAATCGTGGTCCTTTTTCTTTTGGTGTTGCTTAATTTTTACCTCACCATTGTTTCTAGCCTCGCAGTACTAAAGGTTTGTAAGCGATGGTTGAAGCAACAGAGGGTGAATCCTTACCAGTAGCACCAAAAATTTTGCAAGCCCGACATGCGAATCACCCATATCTCCATCAATCTCTGCCTTTGGAACGAGTGCTGCCACGGAGTCGACGATCACGAT
>ENA-ORCM01003542-ORCM01003542.1-human-gut-metagenome-genome-assembly--contig:-NODE-3542-length-10113-cov-4.191710_pt1 | contig 10113 bp, 12 predicted proteins | sample MGYA00242906_ERZ507928 | MGnify/ENA primary metagenome ERZ507928 (study PRJEB26167, sample SAMN06115497) | human gut metagenome | host: Homo sapiens | place: China:Shanxi | collected 2015-05-07... | reverse complement strand
ATGTCAGTACAACTTATTTTGTTTTGGCTCTAATTTTTGTTCCTTTAATGATTTTATTGTTGATAGCTAATACTTTTTCAAATGAGGCTTTTGCCTGGTCCAGTGCAATGTTTGTACTGTAGTAAGCGTAAGTCGGGAAAGCAGGTCTGGTATCAGCTTCTACCAGAGGGATCTCCGTACCCATGATACTTCTTGTACGGATGCGGATCGAATCCTCAACCGGTACGGAGTAGGAGATCTCTTCTACAAGGCTGATGCCCAGTTTGATGTTTGCCATCTGCAGTGCGGCATAAGCCATGCGGAAGGTAGAATCAATTTCTTTCTGAATGGATTCGGCCTGCTGGATGAGTCCCATAAGTTCCCTGATCAGAATATTTCTTTTTTTGTCCATCAGCACATAGCCCTGTTTGGCAAGTGCGAGGGAGTTTTTTGCCAGAATTAAATTGCCCTTCGTAGGGAAGGTATTCGGATCCATAGGCTCACCTCTATTCGTTATAATATTTATCCAGGATCTTCGTATCGATACGGTCAAGTTCTTCTCTTGGCAGCATACGCAGAAGTTTCCAGCCAAGATCAAGAGTCTCAACGATAGAACGGTTCTCGTCCTCGCCCTGTCCGACAAAGGTATGCTCGAATGCCTGTCCGAATTTCAGATAGGTTTTATCCAGAGGAGAAAGTTCGTCCTCACCGATAACGGATGCCAGGGCTCTTGCATCTCCAACTTTTGCGTAGCAGGAGAATAACTGGTTTGCAACATCCTGATGATCTTCTCTTGTGTAACCTGCACCGATACCGTCCTTCATCAGACGGGACAGAGAAGGCAGTACGTTGATTGGCGGGTAGATTGCCTGTCCGTGCAGCTGACGATCCAGTACGATCTGACCTTCGGTGATGTAACCGGTCAGGTCAGGGATCGGGTGTGTGATATCATCATTCGGCATAGTCAGGATCGGGATCTGTGTTACAGAACCTTCGACGCCTTCTACGATACCGGCACGTTCGTAGATTGTAGCCAGTTCACTGTAGAGGTATCCAGGATAACCTTTACGGGAAGGAATCTCACCTTTTGAGGAAGAAACCTCACGCATGGCCTCTGCAAAGGATGTCATATCGGTTAAGATAACCAGGATGTGCATGCCTTTTTCAAATGCCAGATACTCTGCTGCGGTGAGGGCAACCTTCGGTGTGATCAGACGCTCTACAACCGGGTCGTTTGCCAGGTTCAGGTACATAACTACGTGGTCAGAAACACCGCTTTCTTCGAAAGTCTTGCGGAAGAATTCTGCTACGTCATATTTAACACCCATAGCTGCGAAAACGATCGCAAATTTCTCATCGGAATTATCACCCAGAGAAGCCTGTTTTACGATCTGAGCTGCCAGACGGTCATGTGGCAGACCGTTTCCGGAGAAGATCGGAAGCTTCTGTCCGCGGATCAGAGTGGTCAGACCATCGATCGCGGAAATACCGGTACGAATGTAGTTACGCGGATATTCACGGGTAACCGGGTTCAGCGGCAGACCGTTTACATTGATGTGTGCTTCCGGATAGATATCACCCAGACCATCGATCGGCTGTCCGATACCATTGAAGGTACGGCCGAGGATGTCCAGTGATACGGCAAGCTCCATTGGATGTCCGGTCAGTCTTGTGTGGGTATTGCTTAGGGACATGCTGTCGGTTCCTTCAAAAACCTGGATGACAGCTTTGTCCTCATAAATCTCAATAATACGGCCGATCTTGCGAGTCCCGTCGTCCACAACGATCTCTACGATTTCTTCAAAGGAGGCATTCTGCACGCCTTCCAGAACGACCAGAGGGCCGTTAATCTCGTTCAGGCCTAAATATTCTATTGACATTTCTTTTCCTCCTAAGCGTTCTTTTCAAGTACTTCGTCATAGAAACGATCGACTTCTTTGCGGTAGTCATCGAACATATCCAGACGGTCATTTGGAACATCGTATTTCACGGAAATGATGCGGTCAAAAATGTTGCTTTCTTTCAAAATGGACATCGGCATACCCATGGTAACCAGGGCTTTTGCCTTTGTGTTCAGATACAGGATCAGGTCCATCATCAGGAACTGTTTGCGGATCGGAACACAGGTATCGTCTTTGTGGAATGCATTCTGCTGAAGAAATCCCAGACGGATGACTCTGGCGATCTCCAGTGTCAGTTTCTGGTCATCCGGAAGTACATCACTACCAATCAGTTTTACGATCTCCATCAGGTTGCTTTCCTGGTTCAGGATCGCCATCAGCTGATTTCGTTCGTCTACGAAATTCTTGTCGGACACGTTGTCATCAAACCATTTGCCCATACTGTCCGTATACAAAGAGTAACTGGTCAGCCAGTTGATTGCCGGGAAATGTCTCTTGTATGCCAGGGAAGCATCCAGTCCCCAGAATACTTTGACGATACGAAGTGTAGCCTGAGATACCGGCTCAGATGTATCACCCCCCGGAGGAGATACTGCTCCGATAACGGAAAGTGCTCCTTCTCTTCCTTCTTTTCCAAGAGAAACTACATGTCCGGCACGCTCATAGAACTGAGCCAGACGACTTCCAAGATACGCCGGGTATCCTTCTTCACCTGGCATCTCTTCCAGACGTCCTGACATCTCACGAAGTGCCTCTGCCCAACGGGATGTAGAGTCTGCCATAAGTGCTACGGAATATCCCATATCACGGAAATATTCAGCAATTGTAATTCCTGTATAAATAGATGCCTCACGCGCTGCAACCGGCATGTCTGATGTGTTTGCGATCAGAACGGTTCTCTGCATCAAAGGCTGTCCTGTCTTCGGATCCTTCAATTCCGGGAACTCATTCAGAACATCTGTCATCTCATTTCCACGCTCTCCACATCCGATGTAGACAACAATATCTGCCTCAGCCCATTTTGCAAGCTGATGCTGGATTACTGTCTTTCCACTTCCGAAAGGTCCCGGAACGGCCGCAACACCGCCCTTGGCGATTGGGAAGAATGTGTCGATAACACGCTGTCCTGTTACAAGTGGCATCTCCGGTGGAAGTTTCTTCTTATACGGACGACCGCGACGAACCGGCCACTTCTGCATCATAGTTAATTCTTTTTCGCCTTTTTCTGTTTCAACAACTGCTACAATATCTTCTACTGTAAATGTGCCTTCTTTGATTTCCTTGATGGTTCCTTTAATTCCGTAAGGAACCATGATCTTCTGCTGCACGAGAACCGTCTCCTGCACTGTTCCGATCACGTCTCCCGTCTCGACTTCATCTCCGACTTTTGCAGTCGGAACAAATTCCCATTTCAGGTTTCGTTTCAAAGACGGAACTTCCACGCCGCGCTTTAAGCTGTTTCCCGATACTTTCATAATATCGTCCAACGGTCTTTGTATTCCGTCATATATACTTGTAATCAGTCCCGGTCCGAGTTCTACGGACATCGGCACTTCCATTGACTCTACCGGCTCTCCCGGTCCAAGTCCCGAAGTCTCTTCATATACCTGAATCGAAGCTTCATCTCCGTGCATCTCGAGGCCAAGAAGCTCGGCCTCAAGGGCATCCCGCGCTCGGAGCTGCCCCGCTTCAAGTACCTCATCCGCAACGTCTATCTGCTGCTTCCGCTCGTGTTCCTGATCTGGATGGTCACGGCGAACATCCGCTCGCTGCAGTATGCGGCCTCCATCGCTATCCTCATCTCCATCGCCGTGAGCCTGGTCGGCTTTATCGGAGTCATCTGGGCCATCATCGAAGCTGCCATGGGCAGCGTGGTGGCCGGCTGGGCCTCCACTATCTGCATCGTCTGCTTTGTGGGCGGTGTGCAGCTGGTGTGCTTAGGCGTGATCGGCGAGTATATCGGCAAAATTTATATGGAGACGAAAGCCCGTCCGCGCTACATCATCAGCGAGCGCACCTGGGCACCCTACGAAAGGAAGTATCACGGATGAGCAAACAGAGCTGGCGGGGCAGCACCCTGCTGAACCCGGAACCGCCGGTACTGGTGTCCTGCGGCGGGCTGGAAAAGCCTAATCTCATCACCATCGGCTGGACGGGCACCATCTGCACCCAGCCCAGCATGGTGTCCATCAGCGTTCGGCCGGAGCGCTACAGCCACCACCTCATCAAGGAAAGCGGACAGTTTGCCATCAATCTGCCCACCGAAGCGCTGGTGCGTTCGGTGGACTGGTGCGGCGTGAAAAGCGGCCGTGATGTGGATAAATTTGCCGCCTGCGGCCTGCATTCTGCCCCCGGCAGCGTGCTGACCGACTGCCCCATTCTGGAAGAAAGCCCGGTCAATCTGGAATGTAAGGTAACTCAGGTGATCCCGCTGGGCAGCCACGACCTGTTCCTTGCCGAAGTGGCAGCCTGCGATGTGGACGAAAGCCTGCTGGATGAAAGCGGCAAGCTGTGTCTCGAAAAGGCAAAGCTCATCGTCTACAGCCACGGCGAATATCTGGCACTGGGCAAAAAGCTGGGCACCTTTGGCTACAGCGTGCGCAAGAAAAAGCCGGTAAGGCGTAAAAAATAATTTACATTTCATCGCTTGACTTTTGCCCAAAACTGCATATACTAAAGATAGGCAATGAGATGAAGGCCTGTTCCGTGGTTACCACGAAAAAACCAAAAGCCCCCCGGTACTGATACTACCGGGGGGCTTCTTGGGTTAGTGCTTACTGCCCTTGAAGAACAGGCTGTCAAGCCACTTGCACAGATAGTAGGCAACTACCTCTGCTCCGACAGTCTGTATAAATGAGATGAAGGCTTCCATTGGTTACCACCTCCTTTCCGCGGTTAGGGGAATGGAGAAGGGCCGCAGGAACAGTATAACATAAAAACCGGTATCGCGCAATTTTGACGCAATACCGGTTTTTGTGCATTTATTCGTGCTTCACGCGCTGGATCTCGCCCAGATCGTAGGGAGTGTTCTGGTAGACATAGTAGTTCAGCCAGTTCTCATACAGCAGGTGGGCGTGGGCACGCCAGCGGAACAGCGGTGGCTTTGTGGGATCATCGTCCGGGTAGTAATTCACCGGCACATGGATGGGCAGGCCCTTATCCACATCGCGGCGGTACTCTGAATCCAGCGTGTATTTGTCATATTCCGGGTGGCCGGTGACAAAGATCTGCCGTCCGTTCTCGGTGCTCATAAGGAAGGGCCCGGCCGCATCGCTCTCGGCAAGGATGCGCAAAGCCTTACAGTTGTCCACATCCTCGCGGCTGATGCCGGTGTGGCGGCTGTGGGGCGCATAGAACACCTCGTCAAAGCCGCGCACCAGAGGGTTCGCCGGGCGGGTGACCCGGTGCTCGAACACGCCGAACATCTTTTCCGGCAGCAGCTCCTTGTGCACACCGTAGTGGTAGTACAGGCCCGCCTGGGCACCCCAGCAGACGTGCAGGGTGGAGTAGACGTTCGTCTCGCTGAAATCCATGATCTCGCACAGTTCCGGCCAGTAGTCCACCTGCTCAAAGTCCATGGTCTCCACCGGGGCACCGGTGATGATCATGCCGTCGTAGCGGTTGTTCTTCACCTCGTCAAAGGTCTTGTAGAATGCATCCAGATGGGCGGCCGACACATGGGTGGCGGCGTGGCTGGCCGTCTGCAGCAGGGTCATATGCACCTGCAGGGGGGTGTTGGCCAGCAGACGGGCGATCTGGGTCTCGGTGGCGATCTTGGTGGGCATCAGGTTCAGGATCAGGATCTCCAGCGGGCGGATGTGCTGTGCCAGTGCCCGCTCCCGGTGCATGACAAAGACGTTTTCTTCATAAAGGGCATCGTAGGCGGGCAGGGTCTTGGGGATGATCAGCGGCATAGCGTGTTTGCTCCTTTGAGTTGACGATTTTGAAAAACTATTTTATTTGCAGGCCTGGAAAGCCTGCCTTTTTACGGGAGGAATCGTGGAGGGAACCCGACCATGCAGCTGACCGGACAGGATCAGATCTTATCCAGTGCCTGTGCGATGTCGGCAATGAGGTCCTCGCTGCTTTCCAGGCCGCAGCTCATGCGCACCAGCTCAGCGGGTACACCGGCGGCCTTCAGCTGCTCATCGTTCATCTGACGGTGGGTGCTGGAAGCGGGGTTCAGGCAGCAGGTGCGGGCATCGGCCACATGGGTCTCGATGGCGGCCAGCTTCAGTTCTTTCATAAAGGTGCTGGCTGCCTCACGGCCGCCGGCCAGGCCAAAGCTGACCACGCCGCAGCTGCCGTTCGGCAGGTACTTTTCGGCCAGTGCATGGTAGGGGCTGGATTCCAGACCGCAGTAGTTGACGTAAGCCACCTTCGGGTGAGCTTCCAGGAACTTTGCCACGGCCATGCCGTTCTCGCAGTGGCGCTGCATGCGCACATGCAGGCTCTCCAGACCCAGGTTCAGCATGTAGGCGTTCATGGGGGACTGCATGGAACCAAAGTCGCGCATCAGCTGGGCCGTTGCCTTGGTGATGAAGGCACCCTCCTTGCCAAAACGCTCGGCGTAGGTGATGCCGTGGTAGCTGTCATCCGGGGTGCACAGGCCGGGGAACTTGTCGGCGTGGGCCATCCAGTCGAACTTGCCGCTGTCCACGATGGCACCGCCCAGTACGGCGCCATGGCCGTCCATGTACTTGGTGGTGGAGTGGGTCACGATGTCGGCACCCCACTCGAAGGGGCGGCAGTTGACCGGGGTGGGGAAGGTGTTGTCCACGATGAGCGGCACGCCGTGGGCGTGGGCTGCCTGCGCAAACTTTTCAATGTCCAGCACGGTCAGGGCGGGGTTGGCGATGGTCTCGCCGAATACGACCTTGGTGTTGGGGCGGAACGCGGCGTTCAGCTCTTCCTCGGTGCACAGCGGGTCCACAAAGGTGGCCTCGATGCCCATCTTTTTCATGGTGACCGAGATGAGGTTGAAGGTGCCGCCGTAGATGGTGCTGGATGCCACGATGTGGTCACCGGCCTGGCAAAGGTTGAACAGGGCGAAGAAGTTGGCAGCCTGCCCGCTGGAAGTCAGCATGGCAGCGGTGCCGCCCTCCAGCTCGCAGATCTTCTGGGCCACAAGGTCACAGGTGGGGTTCTGCAGGCGGGAATAGAAGTAGCCGTTGGCCTCCAGGTCAAACAGCTTGCCCATGTCCTCGCTGGTGGCGTACTTGAAGGTGGTGGACTGGATGATGGGGATCTGGCGGGGTTCGCCGTTTCCGGGCGTATAGCCGCCCTGCACGCAGATGGTATCACGATTCATACTACATACTCCTTTGCTGGGTTTGTCCATATAGCACAATTCCCCGCAGGGAGCATACAGCCTCCGGCGGGGAATTGAAACGTTAAATTTTTCCCTGCCGGGATCGTCTGGCAGTATGCAACCCTCTCAGTCACGGCTTACGCCGTGCCAGCTTCCCCCGAAGGGGGAGCTTTTTGGCTTTTTTATAAGCACTCTTTTTTATTGAGAAGGATTGCTTTTTCTTACCTGCTGCAACAAGCTCGCCCTTCGGGAGAGCTGTCGCCGCAGGCGACTGAGAGGGTTCGTTTTACTTCCGCAGGCGCTTGTCGCTCCGGGTCGCCCAGAAGGTGCCCGCGCTCTGGAACACCTGCACCATGAGCACCAGCAGGATGACACACACGATCATGATGTTGGTCTGGTAGCGGTAATAGCCGTAGGACAGGGCGATCTTGCCCAGGCCGCCGCCGCCAATGACGCCGGACATGGCCGAGTAGCCCAGAATGGTGGTCAGGGCCGTGGTCATGCTGGAGATCAGGCCGGGCAGGCACTCCGGGATCATCACTTTGGTAATGATCTGGAACGGGGTGGCACCCATGCTCTGGGCGGCTTCCACCACACCTTCGTCCAGCTCGCGCAGGCTGGTCTCTACCAGACGTGCCACGAACGGGAAGGCGGCCACCACCAGCGGAACGATGGTAGCTTTGGTGCCCACCGTGGTGCCTACGATGACACGGGTGAGCGGGAATACACAAATCATCAGAATCAGGAAGGGCACACTGCGCAGAATGTTGATGACGATGTTGAGGATGTGCATCAGCCAGCCGGGCAGGGGCAGCACGCCGTCCTTGTCACCGGCCACCAGCAGCACGCCCAGCGGCAGGCCCAGCACCAGCGCAAACGCGGTGGAAAGAACCGTCACATAGAACGTTTCCCAAATGGCAAAGCCATAATCTGCAATACTCATTCGCCGGTCACCTCCTCCACGGTCACGCCGGGCTGGCTGCGCATATAGGCAGCCGCCTGCTTGGCCAGCTCCACATCGGCAGGCAGCTTGAGCAGCATGGAGCCGTAGCACTGGCCGCTCAGATCACGGGTATCGGCGCTGAGCACCGACACCAGAATGCCCTTTTCGGCGGCAAGGCTTGCCACCAGCGGCTTTGCGGTGGACGAACCGTTGAAGGTGACACGCACCACATGGTCATCCGGCGCAAAGCTGGAAAGGTCGCGGGCTGCGTTGCCGCCGTTGGGGGCGACCAGACGCTTTGCCGCAGCCGTCTTGGGGTTGGCGAAAATTTCCTGCACCGAGCCCTCTTCCATGACCACACCGCCGTCCAGGATGGCCACGCTGTCGCAGATCTCTTCCACCACGCTCATCTGGTGGGTGATGACCACCACGGTGATGTCCAGCTTCTGGTTGATGTCCTTGATCAGGGTCAGGATGGAATGAGTGGTGTTGGGGTCCAGCGCACTGGTGGCCTCGTCGCACAGCAGCACCTTGGGGTTGGTGGCCAGGGCGCGGGCAATGGCAATGCGCTGCTTCTGGCCGCCGGATAGCTGCACCGGGTAGGCATTTGCCTTGTCGGGCAGACCCACAATATCCAATAGCTCCTGTGCCCGTGCCTTTGCCTTGGCTCTGGGCACGCCTGCCAGCTCCATGGGGAAGCAGATGTTATCCAGGGATGTGCGCTGCTCCAGCAGGTTGAAGCTCTGGAAAATCATGGAAATCTTGCTTCCGCGCAGCTTTCTCTGCTGTTCCTTCGTCAGCTTTACAATGTCATCGCCATCCAGCAGGATTTCGCCATCAGCAATTTTTCCTTTCGTTCCGGTCAGTAATCCCATCACAGAGAGGGATGTCACGCTCTTTCCACTTCCCGACTCACCTACGATGCCAAGCGTTGCGCCGCGTCGAAGCTCCACATCGACACCGTCTACTGCTTTGATCACGCCGCCATCGGTATAGAAATACGTATGTAAATTTTTTATCTCAAGTACGTTATCAGTAGCCACTTCTGCTCCTCCTTATCAATCGGAAAGTTTCGGATCGAGTGCATCGCGAAGTCCGTCGCCTAACAGGTTAAAGCTCAGTACGGTAAGGAAAATCGCAAGACCCGGGAAAATCGTCACATACATTGCACTTGCCATATAGTTTCTTCCGTTGGAAAGAAGCAGTCCCCATTCCGGTGTCGGCGGCTGTGCGCCCATTCCCAGGAAGGAAAGGCTCGATGCTGTCAGAATGGAAGATCCAAATGACATGGAATACTGTACAATGATGTCCGGAATGGCTCCCGGCAGAATATGGTGAAACAGAATTCTTGCATCGGAAACACCGATGTTCCGTGCCGCCAGGACAAAGACGGAATTTTTCAGGCTCAGCGTTTTGCTTCGGACAAGTCGTGCGAAGGTCGGTGTAGAAAAGACAGCGACCGCAATCACAACGTTTGTCATGCCGCTTCCGAGGATTGCCACGATGGCGATTGCAAGAATCAGTCCCGGAAAAGCGAACAGGACATCGCAGATTCTCATAATAATAGAATCAATCCATCCGCCGTAATATCCGGCCAGAAGTCCGAGAATGGTACCACAGACTGCACCGACCGTAACAGCGCCGAATCCGACTGCAAGTGAAATCCGGGTTCCACAGACGATACGGGAAAACAGATCCCGTCCAAACTCATCCGTTCCAAACAGGTGCTTCATACTTGGTCCCTCCGTACGGCACAATTTTGCTTCCGAAAAACGCAAGGAAAATGAGAAAAATGATAAAACAAAGCGCAACTACTGCATTTTTCTGTTTTTTAAATTTTCGAACCATCTCAGAAAACGGAGTTTTAATTCTCTCCTGGTTCTCGGTCTGTACTTTTTTCTTTTCTTTCATTCCACTCATCTCCTACTGAAGTTTAATTTCCGGATTCAGAACCGCATAGAGGATATCGACAATCAGGT
>ENA-ORCM01003539-ORCM01003539.1-human-gut-metagenome-genome-assembly--contig:-NODE-3539-length-10123-cov-3.650408_pt1 | contig 10123 bp, 10 predicted proteins | sample MGYA00242906_ERZ507928 | MGnify/ENA primary metagenome ERZ507928 (study PRJEB26167, sample SAMN06115497) | human gut metagenome | host: Homo sapiens | place: China:Shanxi | collected 2015-05-07... | reverse complement strand
GGCAGACGTTTTGCAGGTACCTCATCCACCACGGAAATGTCCAGATCACCGTATAAAATAATGGCAAGCGTCCGTGGCTTACGGTGGGGATTGCTGATCAGTTCCTTGGGCGAGCGCTTCAAGATGAGTAACGTGATTTACGCCGTGCTGGGTAATTATGCGGTGAATCTGGTATTGCCCCGTGTCGGCGAGGTATGGCGTTGCGGCATGATCACGAAATACGATAAGATCTCGTTTACCAAGCTTTTAGGTACCTTATTGATCGACCGTGTGAGCGATACGATCATGGTCGGTTTGATAACCTTGATGATATTCATATTTAATATAAGCTTCTTTACGAGTTTCTTCGCCAAGAACCCGGCTTTGCTCGAAGGGTTCCAGTCCATGTTTAATTCGATATGGATTTACGTGGCGGTGATAATTTTTGTCGCTGTAATTTGGTTTGTATTCACTTATATGAGTAACTTTACGCTGGTACAGAAAGCCAAAGGCATGTTGAAGAATGTATGGACCGGTATGAAGAGTATCTGGTACATGGAGCATAAGATGCGTTTCGTGATAGAGACGTTATTGATTTGGGGAGGTTATTTCTGTTACTTTTATATAACGTTCTATGCTTTCGACTTTACCAAGGACTTGGGTATCGTGGTCGGGCTGATCACGTTTACGATGAGTAGTATCGGCGTGGCGGTGCCTGTTCAAGGCGGTATCGGACCGTGGCATTTCATGGTGATCGCTACCTTGGTTTGTTTTGGCGTGAACGAGAATGACGCGGCGGCGTTCGCCTTGGTCGTTCATACGGTACAGACGGTATGGACTGGATTGTGCGGATTATTCGGCGTGGTGGCTTTGCCGCTCACCAACCGGGAGAACAAAGAGGCTCCGGTCGCTGTTTCGTGATGAATACAAGATATGTATTAAATATGAACTGAACTAAATTATTAACATCTATGTCAGCAGAAATCAAAGATCTATCTCCGAAGCATGTATGGGGTTATTTTTATGACCTTACGCAAATCCCCCGTCCGACCGGACATATGGAGGCAGTAACCCGTTTTATGATATCCTTTGGTAAAGGATTGGGACTGGAAACCCTGCAAGATGAGGTGGGTAACGTATTGATCCGTAAGCCGGCCACGCCCGGAATGGAAGGTCGTAAGACCGTGACATTGCAGTCTCATCTGGATATGGTTCCCCAAAAAAACTCTTCCGTAAAGCATGATTTCGAGAAAGATCCGATCGACGCTTACATAGACGGTGATTGGGTGACGGCCCGTGAGACGACTTTGGGGGCGGACAATGGCATGGGCGCCGCTCTGGCGATGGCCGTGTTAGCGGACAATAGCTTGCGTCACGGACCGATCGAGGCCCTGTTTACGATTGATGAGGAACAGGGAATGGACGGCGCTTTCGGCTTGAAGCCGCATTTCTTACAGGGTGATATTTTATTGAATTGTGATTCCGAGAAGGAAGGGGAGTTGTTCGTAGGTTGCGCGGGTGGCGCTAACGTGAATGTCTCTTTCCAATTTAAGGAGGATACTTATATTCCGGAAGGTGACGTGGCTGTCAAGGTTAGCTTGTCTGGCTTGAAAGGTGGCCATTCCGGTGTGGATATTCATTTAGGGCGTGCGAATGCGAATAAGTTGATCTTCCGTTTCTTGAAAGAGGCGGTTTGTGATTATGGCGCTCGCTTGTCCTCTGTGGCGGGTGGTTCCTTGCCTAACGCTATCCCTCGTGAGGCTTTTGCCGTGATAACGATTCCGGGTGATAACGTGGAGTCTCTTTGGGAGCTAGTGGCTGATTACCAAGATATGTTCCGTACGGAGTATATGGGTGTGGAGGATCAGATCGATTTCGTCGCGGAGATGGTTGAATTGCCGTCTACGTTGATTCCGGAGGAGATACAGGATGATTTGATCAATGCGATCGAGGGTTGCCAGAATGGTGTGATTAGCATGTTGCATGATTTCCCGGGTACGGTTGAGTCTTCTTCTAACTTGGCGATCGTGAAGACATCTGATGAGTTGATCGAGGTGAAGATCTTGGTGCGTAGCTCATCCGAGTCTCGCAGGGATTCTGTTTGCTCAAGTCTGGAAAGTGTATTCGCTTTGGCAGGGGCTAAGGTGGAGGAGTCCGGTCATTATAATGGCTGGCAGCCTAATATCAATTCCCCGATCTTGAACTTGATGAAATCTACCTATCTGGATTTATTTGGTAAGGAACCTGAGGTGAAGGTGATGCATGCCGGATTGGAATGCGGTATCATCCAAGGCGCTTATCCGGATATGGATATGGTTTCTATCGGACCGGATTTGGAATATCCGCACTCACCGGACGAGCGAGTGAATATTCATTCCGTACAGAAGATCTGGGAGTTTATTACAGCTACATTGGAGAGAATCTAAGGATCTCCTTTCTATATACATAAAGAGCCCTTCAGCCTGTGGCCGTTAGTAACGGATTAGGTTGAAGGGCTTTTATCATTTTGACATTTCGCAAACAGAAGTCCGTGAGAATCGATTATTTCGAGCCAATGTACGTCTCGTTCCCAAAAACGAAAGAAAAAATCAGCAATTGTCTATCCATTAGCGACTTGTCGAAAAACACCCTTTTATTCTAGCGAAATTAATTCATCTTAGCTCATATTTCATGCCTTATGATCCAGTCGTTAGGGGGTAAGAATGCCCATTATAAGGTAGTCATATTGCCTATTATGACTATATGTGTAGCCTATCGTGACTATATGTGTGGGTTTACGCCTGTACAGGCGTGGGTGAACGGGACTATATGTGTAATCTAACGAGGGTATTCTTATCGAAAAACGGGTCTTTTTGCGTGGAAAAGGCGTATAAATGCCTGCTTTCTCCTTCATGTTCTCGTTTATAGAGCTTTTCTAAATAAAGGTGATGTTATATAAAAGGGGTTATTACTGATAAATAGTTAACATTCCTTGGCTTTTGCTTACGTCTCTGTAAATAGGGGAAAGTGAACCATTATATTTCCGGCTAAATATAAGGTGAAGCATTTCCTATCAATAACTTTCATTACCTTTGCGCCCGCTAAAAATAAACAAATGAGATGAAATCTACTTTATCAATTTCTTCCTTATCCAGACAAGTCCTGCTTCGGGAGACACGGGACTATTTAATGATCGCTCTTGGGATGATCCTTTACGGTATCGGATGGACCGTTTTCCTTTTGCCGAATGACATTACGACAGGTGGAGTGCCGGGTATCGCTTCCATTGTTTTCTGGGCTACGGGATTTCCCGTTCAGTACACTTACTTCCTCATTAATGCCGTCTTGCTGATGCTTGCCTTGAAAATATTAGGTTTTAAGTTCAGTATCAAGACGATCTTCGCCGTGTTTACGCTTACTTTTTTCTTGTCCCTTATCCAGGAGCTGACAGCCGGGATGCATTTATTACAAGATCAACCGTTTATGGCATGTGTGCTGGGAGCCTCTTTCTGCGGAAGTGGTATCGGTATCGCTTTCTCCTCGAACGGTAGTACGGGTGGAACGGATATTATTGCCGCTATCATCATTCCTCCTTCGAAGCAGAATAAAGTCGTTGCAGGACTGGTTACTCTTGCATTTATCTCAAGCTTCGCAGCAACTTGCCTGCCTTGGATCTCCACTCTGTCGGATGGTACCAGAACAATCATACTGACCGTCGCACTTTCAGCCGGAGCAGCATTCTTCTTCCCGATACCGACAGAAGACGAAACTTCAGCGTCAACTAAGTAATAATAAAAACGTAGCTTCAGTTACTCAGAAGGAACAAAATTATGACACACAATATTTATATCTATATTCTTATCATGGGCGGTATCTCTTATTTCATCCGCGTACTGCCGATGACCTTGATCCGAAAACCTTTGAAGAACCAGTTTCTTCAGTCCTTTCTATACTATGTACCTTATGTCACACTAGCAGTGATGACATTCCCGGCGATCCTTCATGCCACACAGTCTCCAATCTCCGGAGTCCTCGCTCTCGTTGTTGGAGTTGTAGCCGCATGGTGTGGTGCCGGACTGCTGCCGGTCGCAGTTCTTTGCTGCGCAGTTGTATTTATTGCAGAGCTTTTCTTGTAGAGTAATCTTATAGATTTTAGTAACTGTCGATGCCCTTTTTTCTGCCATTGATGCTTTTTTCGCTGCCGTCGATGCCCTTTTTCGTTTGGCGAAATGAATTTTCTTAATTTTCTGACATTTAACACAATTTCTTCAAAAAGTCTAACGCAAAAATATCAAAAAAGGGGTTGCATTTTTCTGTAGCTTTGATATAATAACCATGTTGTTTGAAACAAGCAACAAACAAAACTCAAGTAATGCGGAATGGTGTAATTGGCAGCACAGCAGACTCTGACTCTGTTAGTAGGGGTTCAAGTCCCTTTTCCGTAGCTGGGAATTTGCAGTTGCAAGTTCCCTATTTTATCGGAGTGTGGCTCAGCTTGGTAGAGCGCTACGTTCGGGACGTAGAGGTCGCAGGTTCGAATCCTGTCACTCCGATGTCAAAGGATTACAGATTTCTGTAGTCCTTTTTCTTTGCTCCGAAACATTCAGCAGATTTCTCCCGTCCCTATGACAAATTTTTAATCCATCTTTTTCGTCTGCCTGGTAAATCTCATCTCATACGAGCCTGCAGGGGGGGGGGTGCAACAAAAAGAAGTATCTTTCAGAACTTTTTGCATCCTGAAAGATACTTCTCTTTTTCTCTTTTTATTCTTCCCATACTCCGTCAAAAACTACTTTCGCCGGACCAGTCATAAAGACTTTATTTTTCTCACGATCCCACTCAATTTCCAGATCTCCTCCGAGAAGCTTTACTGTAACTTTCTCTTCTGTCAATCCGTTCAGAATACAGGCAACGGCTGTTGCACAGGCTCCGGTTCCGCATGCCAGTGTCTCTCCTGATCCGCGTTCCCACACCCGCATCTCTACAGTATTGCGATCAAGTACTTTTACAAACTCTGTATTCACGCGGTTTGGAAATCTTTCATGCTTTTCAAATGATGGACCAATTTTTTCAATCGGAAGATTCTTCACATCATCCACATACACGATCGCATGCGGATTTCCCATGGAAATGCAGGTCATCCGGTACTCTGTCCCGTCCACAACGATCGGCTCATCTACTGCACGTTCTCCTTCCGCTACCACAGGGATCTCTGCCGGTGTGAGAATCGGACTTCCCATATCAACCTTTACTTTTGCGACCTTTCCATTTTCTATGAAAAACTGTAGATATTTAATCCCGGCAAGCGTCTCTACGGAAATTGCCTCCTTATCTGTCAGCCCATAATCATACATATATTTTCCAACACAACGGATTCCATTTCCACACATCTCTCCGCGTGAACCATCCGCATTGTACATTTCCATCTCACAATCTGCCACTTTCGATGGGTTGATCAGGATCAGACCATCCGATCCGACCCCGAAATGGCGGTCACTGATCCTGACCGCCAGTGCTGATGGATCTTCTATCTTTTCTTTAAAGCAATTTACATATACATAATCATTTCCCAGTCCCTGCATTTTTGTAAATTTCATCTTTTTCTCCATTCCGCTGCCTGCTGCAGCCTTTTAAGTATCTTTTCAGTTTTAAGATGTCGGGGGCAAAAGCCCCCGACTTTGATGCCTACTCATTCAGGATCGTCAGGATCATCTGTGCAGTCTCCGTCAGATTGGTTCCACTGTCCATACTGCTTTTCTGCAAGTACCGGTGTGCTTCATCCTCAGACATATTATTTCGTTCCATCAGTAATGCTTTCGCCTGGTCAACCAGCTTCTTTTCTGCATCATTTCTTTTCCGGCTTCTTTCTTTCCGCTTCTTTCTTTCTCTTTCCTGTGACTGCTGAAGCATTTCCACTGTACTGACAAGATCGTAGACCTTGATCGGCAGTGGCAGTCCCACAACACCCTCCGGCAGTTCATCCATCCATTTTGATGGGGGTGCGACCAGAAGCATATCAAATGAAAACGGCAGTGCTTCCCTTAGTTCCGTATATTGCATATCCTGAAGACGATATCCACATACCACGATTCCATCGCTCCAGTTATCCACATATTGCAGAACTTTTGCACCGGTCAGACAAACTGCAGATACTTCCATCCCCGCACGTACAAGTACATTACGGATATTTACTGCGTTATCTCTTCTCGGAAATACCACAATAATATGGCTCATATCTGCTCACCTCCAGTTGCCTTTTTGATCCTATCTTCATACCATCTTAAAAATTGACATTCAAAGTTCAATTTCCTGAGTTGTATCTGTCCTACAGTCTGTGGAGATAATGTGCGATCTCCCAGTCAGTCACCTGCATACAGTACTCCTTATATTCTTTCTTGTTGGCCTTGATGATCTTCTTAGCCAGTTCTCCCCCCAATACATCGATCAGAAACTGATCTTTCTCCAGTTCCGCCGTGGCATCCCCAAGATTTCTCGGGAGTTCTTCCACATGAAGTTCATCTCTTCTTTCCTGCGTCATCTTCTGGATATTCTCATCTATATTCGCAGGCGGCATAATTTTATTCTTAATTCCGTCAAGTCCTGCTTTCAGAAGAACTGCCAGTGCCAGATACGGATTTGCCGTTGCATCCGGACTTCGCAGCTCCAGCCTGGATTTTCTTTCTTTATCTGCCGATACACGAATCAATGGTCCTCTTGTCTTTGCCGACCATCCCATATATACCGGTGCTTCATATCCCGGCACAAAACGCTTGTAAGAATTTACTGTCGGATTTGTGATACACGTGATCGCCTTCATATGCTTCATCAGACCACCGATAAAATAGTATCCTTCTTCACTCAGACCATTTACGTCCTCCGCATTATAGAGGACATTCATTCCATCTCTTCCATAAAGGGAAAGATTGATATGCATTCCCGAACCGTAGGTCTCACTCTTTGGCTTTGGCATAAACGTAGCATGCAGTCCATGTCTTTTTGCAATGGTCTTAACCACCATCTTAAATGTCATCAGATTATCTGCCGTAACCATCGCCTCATCATAATGAAAGTCGATTTCATGCTGAGCCGGTGCGATCTCATGGTGAGAAGAAATGATCTCAAATCCCATTTCCGCCAGTGTAAGGATCATATCTCTCCTTGCATTTTCTCCCAGATCCAATGGCCCGATATCAAAATATCCGCCTTCTTCATGAGTAACTGTTGTCGGCAGTCCATCTTCATCTGTATGGAACAGAAAGAACTCACACTCCGGTCCGACATTCATGGAATATCCCATCTCTTCCGCTTCGGCAACTGCTTTCCGCAGAACATAACGTGGATCCCCCTCATACGGAGTTCCATCTTTACGATAGACATCACAGATCAGTCTTGCTACTTTTCCCTGCTGCGGCCGCCACGGGAAAATTTCAAAGGTACTCAGATCCGGATACAGATACATATCGCAATCCTCTTCTCCTTCGATTCCCTCCAGCGACGACACATCAAACATACATTTATTATTCAGTGCTTTTTCAAGCTGTCCTACTGTTACAGCCATATTCTTCAACGTTCCAAAAATATCTGTAAACTGCAGACGGATAAAGGCAACATCTTCTTCCTCCACAATACGGATGATGTCTTCCCTTGTATAGTTATGCATATAACAACCTCCTTTTTCATACCGTTTCCAGTTTTTTCATCCTAATACAGAAAATCTGCCATCAGCAGCTCCCCACGCACTCCGGTATATATTGATAAAGGGCGATCTCCACCCATACTGGAAACGCCCTTGTCTCTGTGCCTTATTATATCGGCTTGATTTTCTCTTGTCAATCAACCTTTTTCTAGTTAAAATATACCATTTCTTCGATCGGTTCTGCCGGTTCAATATTCTCCGCATCCAATACCGGACCCTCGCCTCTGTATACAGAGAGATTTTTAAAGCTGACTTTTGCTCTTACTTTTACCCAGTCACCCGGTTTCAGCTTTGGTGCGTATGGACTTCTGCAGACATAACCAAGGAAAGAGGTATCATCTGCACAACAGGTCATTGCTGTACGTCCCGGAAGAAATACCTTTGACGGAAAAGCCCGTGGCTTCATCACCTTTGCCACAAACTCTACTACTTTTCCCTTATACCGGTCTGGATTTTCCATCATATCCACATACCAGATTCCATAGTCTTCCCTGCGGATCTCAATCACCGGAGCATTTAAATCATACGGAACCTCATCCTCAAAAATATTGTCGACTTCTCCGTTCTCATCTTCAAAAATAACTTCTGCCTGTGGGCTGACCACCTTGACACTTCTTCTGTATCCCGCCAGCGGACCTCTGTCCTCACAGCGGTTAAAAAGAACCAGTTCCGCCCCTTTTACCATTTCAACAAATAATGGCTTCAGATTTGTAAGGTACATCTGAAAAGTACTTGCATCAACCGTTGCGATCTTCTGTTCGATCTTCCAGCCTGCCGGAAGTGCCAGTTTCTCAAAATCACTGACCGGCCACATACCATTGTATTCAACTACAACTCTCTCCGGTTTATGCTTCCGGTTCATCTCCTCAAGCCATGCTTCTGTCAGGTCCTCTTTATCTTCCACTTTTTCGATCACAACACCATACTTCAGCATTTCCTTTGGATCATACTCTTCCTCTCCTTCCTCACAGAGGATCAGAAGCGTCTTCCCCTGGATCTGAAAATAATCCTGCTCCAACGTAAATGTCAGAAACTGGGTCTTTCCGCTGTCCAGGAATCCTGTCATCAGATATACCATAACATCCGATTGTCTCATTTTTCTTTCTCACTTTCTTTTTCTTTCAGACTATTTCACCTGAAATAATTCCGCCAGTTTGTCTTCTTTAATCTCTGCACCGATCACACAGATACGTCCTGTATATTCAGGTGCTCCGGTTCTTACTTCATGCTCACCCGGAACCATGTCGAAATAGATCCATTCTCCATCAGCACCTGCAACCATACCTTTTGCACGAAGGATATTGCCATAAGATCCATCTTCTTCCAGGGTCTTGAGGATATTTCCGATCTCTTCTTTTGTATAAGTACGGATTGTCTCTTTTCCCCAACTTGTAAATACATCATCGGCATGATGGTGTCCCTCATGATCGTGATGGTGGTGTCCACAGCCGCAGCCACATTCATGATCATGGTCGTGATGATGTTCATGCTCTTCATGGTCATGGTCGTGATGATGCTCATGCTCCTCATGGTCATGGTCGTGATGATGCTCATGCTCCTCATGGTCATGGTCGTGATGATGCTCATGCTCCTCATGATCATGGTCGTGATGATGTTCATGCTCCTCGTGGTCATGGTCGTGATGATGTTCATGCTCCTCGTGGTCATGGTCGTGATGATGTTCATGCTCCTCGTGAGCAACTTCTGCAAGCAGTTCTTCTTCCAGAGACTTGCTGGATTCCATTGCCTCCAAAATCTTTTCACCCGGGAGCTGCTCGATCGGTGTTGTGATGATCGGAGCTTTTTCATTTAACTCTCTCAGCAGAGCAACACTTTCCTGAATCTTCTCCGGCTTTGCCTTATCTGTACGGCTTAAGATCACTGCTCCTGCATACTCGATCTGATTACTGAAAAATTCGCCAAAATTTTTGCGGTAGATCTTGCACTTTGTCACATCTACCACGGTGGTAAAGCTGTTCAGCTCCGCATCAATCTCAGCCTGCACATCCTGCACTGCCTTGATAACATCCGACAGTTTTCCGACACCGGAAGGCTCGATCAGAATACGGTCAGGGTGATACGTGTCTACTACCTCATGAAGAGACTTTCCAAAATCTCCTACCAGTGAACAACAAATACAACCTGAGTTCATCTCACGGATCTCGATTCCCGCCTCTTTCAGGAATCCACCGTCGATTCCAATCTCTCCGAACTCATTCTCGATCAATACAACCTGCTCTCCCTTAAAACCTTCTGAAAGAAGCTTTTTGATCAATGTCGTCTTACCGGCTCCAAGAAAACCGGAAATAATATCTATTTTTGTCATTTTAAAGACCTCCTATCTTACTGCCTTTTTCTATCTTATCTCTTTTCTTTCCTCTCTGTCAATTCAGATTCATTCTCTCCGGACAGTAACCGTATTTATTTCAGATCCAGCTCGATCGGACAATGATCTGATCCCATTACTTC
>ENA-ORCM01003536-ORCM01003536.1-human-gut-metagenome-genome-assembly--contig:-NODE-3536-length-10127-cov-5.062587_pt1 | contig 10127 bp, 8 predicted proteins | sample MGYA00242906_ERZ507928 | MGnify/ENA primary metagenome ERZ507928 (study PRJEB26167, sample SAMN06115497) | human gut metagenome | host: Homo sapiens | place: China:Shanxi | collected 2015-05-07... | reverse complement strand
ATGCCATGACAGAGAAAGCATTAGAACTTACTAAAGAACTTTTAAAATAAAATGTTTCGAAAAACGATTGGAGAAAAAGAATGAAATTATTATCAGTAACCATTCCATGTTACAATTCACAGGATTATATGGAACATTGTATTGAAACACTGCTGACAGGTGGAGAAGATGTGGAGATTTTAATCGTAGATGACGGCTCAAAGGATGCAACAGCAGAGATTGCTGACCGTTATCAGAAGAAATATCCTACTATTATTAAGGCAATCCATCAGGAAAATGGTGGACACGGTGCAGCTGTAAATACCGGTATTGCCAATGCAACCGGACTGTATTTTAAAGTGGTAGACAGTGATGACTGGGAAGATTATCTGGTTATATATGACAAAAAGGGAACGCAGATTTACATCATGACTTCGCAGGGGCTGGTAGATGAAGAGAGCTATCACAAGATTCTTGCTAAATTACGGGAACTTGTGGGCGGAAGTACTACTCTTGATATGTTTATCAGCAATTTCGTATATGAGAAGCAGGGCGCAGAGCATAAAAAAGTAATGAAATATACCAGAATGTTCCCGGAAAATGAAGTCTTTACCTGGTCTGATGTAAGGCATATCAGCAAGGGGCATTATATTCTGATGCATTCTGTTATTTACCGTACTCAGTTATTAAAGGATTGCGGACTTGAGCTGCCAAGACACACCTTCTATGTGGATAATCTTTTTGTATACAATCCGTTGCCATATGTAAAGACCATGTATTATATGAATGTGGATTTCTATCGTTATTTTATCGGAAGGGAAGACCAGTCTGTCAATGAAAAGGTTATGATTGGAAGAATTGATCAGCAGATTAAGGTAAATAAACTGATGATAGAAGAAGTGAATTTGTGGAAAATTGCAAACCCAAAATTAAGAAAATATATGTTTAATTACCTTGAAATTATTACTGTAGTATCAACAGTACTTTGCCTGCGTTCCGAGACAGAAGAAAATCTCATGAAGAAACGGGAACTGTGGTCTTATATCAAAGGTTATGATCTTCGTCTCTTCCATCATTTAAGAAGGGGGATTTTAGGACAGTCCATGAATCTTCCGGGTAAGGGTGGAAGAAAGATTTCCGTTGCAGCATATAAGCTGACCCAGAAGATTGTCGGATTTAACTAAGCTGAAAGAAAAAATGTGAATAAACGAGCGTAGGTTTGTAGAAAAGAAAAACAACAGAGGGCATTATTGCTTATATAAAGAAACCACCTTATGCCGGAAAAAACGGTAAAGGCGGTTTCTTTTTTACGCGAGTAACGAGAAAAATTGCATGCTCGCAAAGAGTGTTTCTTGTAGTTACATATGCTCTTTATTTAAGAGAGCAGTTTTCATTTCATATAATTTGTCGGATAAATCAACGTAGATTTCCTGTGGATTTACGAAACGTTTTGTCTCATCCCAGATGGTATCTTTTTCTCTGGTGCAGTAACGCTGAATATCCATAACACTTGGAGATTCGTAAACACATTCGCCCTTCTGGAAAACCGGAACAAGAAGTTCACGCAGCGTATAGCTTCCGCCAGGAAGAGTTGTTTTCTTCCATGGGGCGTTCGGGTCAAAGAGCTTCATGTCCTTGGATTCATCAAAGACTTCGCCCACCAGACAGATAAGGTCAGCCTTAATCTTACCGGTTTCTTTATCATAAATACGATAAACAGTTTTATTGCCAGGATTTGTAACTTTTTCCACATTTTCGGAAAGCTTAATCTTTGGAATGAATTCACCGGCTTCATTCTGGATAGCAGCCAGCTTGTATACACCGCCGAAAGCAGGATTGTCTTTGGAAGTAATTAAGTTGGTTCCAACACCCCAGGAAGTAATGGTAGCCCCCTGAATCTTTAGGCTTTCAATCAGATACTCATCCAGATCATTGGAAGCGGAGATAACTGCGTCCGGGAATCCGGCATCATCTAACATTTTGCGGACTTTCTTGGAAAGATAAGCAAGGTCGCCACTGTCCATACGGATTCCGTAGTAGGTAAGCGGAATGCCGGCATCTCTCATTTCTTTAAATACCTTGATGGCATTTGGCATACCGGATTTTAAAGTATCATAGGTATCGACAAGAAGAATGCAGGCAGATGGATAAAGCTCTGCATATTTCTTGAAGGCGGTATATTCATCCGGGAAACTCATAATCCAGCTATGGGCGTGGGTTCCAAGTACCGGGACGTCAAACATCTGACCGGCAAGGACGTTGGAAGTACCTTTACAGCCGCCGATAACAGCAGCTCTGGCGCCGTAGGTTCCGGAATCAGGACCCTGGGCGCGTCTTAAACCAAATTCCATGACGCCATCACCCTGGGCAGCGTAGCATACGCGGGCAGCCTTGGTGGCAATCAGGCTCTGGTGGTTGATGATATTTAAGACTGCAGTTTCGATTAACTGGGCTTCCATAATCGGAGCAACCACTTTTACAAGAGGCTCTCTTGGAAAAATCAGAGTTCCTTCCGGAATTGCATAGATATCACCGGAGAATTTAAAGTTACTTAAATAAGTTAAAAAGTCTTCATCAAAGATGGATAAACTTCTTAAATAGGAAATATCCTCTTCGTCAAAATGAAGATTCTTGATATAGTCAATCATCTGGTCTAATCCCGCGCAGACTGCATAACCGCCATCACATGGATTGGTGCGGTAAAAAGCGTCAAAAACAGCCACATCACGGTTGCCGGTTTTAAAGTATCCCTGCATCATTGTCATCTCATAAAGATCAGTCAACAATGTCAAATTTAATGTACTCATATGTGATATTCCTTTCTTTTACATCTGTAAATACAGGTGTCTTGTCAGATGAATTATAGACTTTTACTTACAAAAAAGCAAGTAATGAGTATAAATATGCTTCATTATAACCATTTTTTCCGGATTTGCAAAGTTTATGATAAAATATATGAGAAAAAATTTATAAAAATTTTATAATTTCATTTATTTTTCTTGTAATGGGGGTAGGCATTTGTTACAATAAATGGGAGAAAATATTTTATACTAATGGAGGATGTATTATAATGAGTGAAGAAAATTTCAACACTGAAAATGGAACGAATGAGCAGACATATAGCCAGCCACAGCAGACATATAGCCAGCCACAGCAGACATATAGTCAGCCACAGCAGACATATAGCCAGCCACAGCAGGCATATGAACAGCCACAGCAGAATTATGACCAGCAGGCTTATAACCAGAATCAGCAGTATGCACAGCAGAACTATGGTTATGACCAGTCCCAGCAGGGATATGGAACTTATCAGCAGCCACAGCAGCAGGCATATGGAAGCTTCGACCAGACACAGTATGGTTACAACCAGCCGGCTTCATCCGGAAAAGGAATGGCAATTGCATCCATGGTACTGGGAATTGTATCCATCCCGGCAATCTGTTTCTGGATTGTAGGACTTCCTTGTGCAATTGTAGGATTAATCCTTGGCATTCTTTATAATAAGAAAAACGAGCATTCCCCAATGGCAACAGCAGGTATTGTCTGCAGTATTATTACCATTGCACTTCTGGTGCTGGTACTTATCCTGTACATCGTTGGTGCAGTATCATTAAGTTCTTTGGGATATAGCTACTATTATTAAAAAGGAATTGGTGAAGCAGAATGTATCCAGATAACAGGAATCCATATCCGTTGAATCAAAATCAGAATCCGCAGTATGGGAATCCATATCCGTTGAATCAAAATCAGAATCCGCAGTATGGGAATCCATACCCGCCGAATCAGAACCAGAATCCGCAGTATGGGAATCCGTACCCGCCAAATTACAATCAGCGTCCGGCAGATAACCGGAAAGAGGAGCCGGGAAAAGGTTTCGCAGTTGCATCCATGGTGTTGGGGCTGATTTCACTGGTATTATTTTGCACCGGAATCAATATTATAACTGCAATTCTGGCAATTGTTTTTGGAATTATACATCTGGTGAAACAAAAACAGAACCCTGGAATGGCAGTTGCAGGTATTGTAACAGCTGTAGTTGGTATACTTGCATTTGTAACGTACTGGCTTTTGATTATTCATGCAGCAGGCAGAACCAGTGGACCGGATGAATTCCTAAGACGTTATGAATATCAGTTTGATGGTGAAATGAATGCACCGGATGACTATCAGGATTTAGAGGATTATCTGCAGCATAATTTTGAGAATTTTTAAGAAGAACATAAGAAGCATTGAATGGAGAATCAAATCTGTTCAGTGCTTTTTACTTCATTTACCTGGAAATACCGGAAAGTAAAAGGAAAGCACTAACCGTTGAAAAAAATAGTGCTTGACGCACAGATACACAAGTGTAATAATACAATAGTACAATCAAGACGATAACTGAAAGGAGAAGTTATGGAGGAGATTATGAAGGTAAAGGGTCTCAATAAGACCTTTACATTATCCCAGAAACAACAAAAGATTGAGAAAACCAATGAGAAGAAGCGAATTGCAGTGCATGATTTATCATTTACTTCTTATCGGGGAGAGGTGTTTGGACTGCTTGGACCAAACGGAGCCGGAAAGACAACCACACTTCGTATGCTGGCAACACTGATTAAACCGGATTCCGGAGATGCTGTTTTAGATGGCAGCAGTATTGTTAATGCACCGGAAGAAGTACGTGGCAAGATTGGCTTTCTGACCAGTGAACTGAAATTAGAGGGCTTTTTTACACCAAATTATTTATATAATTTCTTTTCGGATTTATATGGAGTAGAGCCGGCTGTCCGGGATGAAAGAAAGAAGAGACTTTTTGACCGCTTCGGCATCACACAGTTTGCAGAAGTGAAAGTAAAGGATATGTCTACCGGTATGAAACAGAAGGTTTCTTTGGTTATTTCCTTAGTCCATGACCCGGAAATTATTATCTTTGATGAACCGACCAACGGCCTTGATGTTCTGACAGCCAAAGTAGTAACGGATTTCCTGTTAGAGCTTAAGAAAGAAGGAAAGAGCATCATCGTTTCTACCCACATTTTCAGCCTGATTGAGAAAATCTGTGACAGAGTCGGAATTATCATCAAGGGAGAAATGATTATCTGCGATACATTAGAGGCAGTGAAAAATGGCAAATCATTAGAAGACAGATTCTTTGAAATCTATGAAGAAACGGTAGGTGAAGCAGAATGAGAAACAATCTTATGACAATTATAAAGAAAGAACTTGCCCGCTTCTTCGGGGATAAGAGAATGGTATTTACGACTATTTTAATGCCAGGCTTACTGATTTATATCATGTACAGCTTCATGGGCAGCGGACTGACCTCCAGATTTGAAGCAGAAGAGGATTATACTTACCGTATTTATGCAGAAAATATGCCATCCTCGGTTTCAGCCATGATAAAAGGCAGTGACATCAATGTGGAATATTTAGACCGGGATGGTGTCAGCGAAGAGGATATGAAGCAGGCAGTAACTGATAAAGATGCCGAACTTCTGATGGTATTTCCAGAGAATTTTGAAGCGGATGTGCAGGCATATGACAGTATGACAGCAGCTACACCGGCTCCGCAGGTAGCCTTATATTATAATTCTGCAGATACCGAATCCACAGCATGTTACCAGATTATGACTGCAGTATTAGATGGATATGAAGCTTCTATGGCAAACAAGTTTGATGTCAACAGCGGGGACACAGAATATGACCTTGCCAGCAAGGAAGACAGCACCGGACAGATTTTCTCCATGATGCTTCCAATGCTGCTTATGATATTCCTCTTCTCAGGATGTATGGCAATTGCACCGGAATCCATAGCAGGGGAAAAGGAGAGAGGAACTATTGCTACCTTATTGGTAACACCGATGAAACGTGGACAGCTTGCCATGGGTAAAATCATCAGCCTTGGTATTATCGGACTTTTAAGTGGAATTTCCAGTTTTGTGGGTACCATGTTATCCCTTCCAAAATTAATGGGAACAGAATCCAATGCAATGGATGCCAGCGTATACAGCGTCACCGATTATATCCTTTTATTGCTGGTGATTCTTACCACAGTACTGGTACTGGTTGGAGCATTAGCTGTAATTTCAGCATTTGCAAAGACAGTAAAGGAAGCAGGTTCCATGATTATGCCGCTGATGGTTGTGGTAATGGTAATTTCCATTACATCCATGCTTGGAAGCGGGGCACCGAAGGAATTTTACTGGTATCTGATTCCTTTCTATAACAGTGTGCAGGGCATGACCGGAATTTTTGATTTCTCCTACAGCGGAATCAATATTGTGGCATGTCTTGTCAGTAACCTTATTTATACCGGTATTTTATCAACGGTACTGGCGAAAATGTTTGGCAGTGAGAAAATTATGTATTCCTAGAAAAAAATACTAGACAAATAGCTTTTATAGGACTAAAATAATGAAAAAACATAGAACAATAGAAAGCTATAACATCAGGTTATAACATCTATTTGCGACAAATGAATGGAGGATGTTATTATGGAAAAGAAGGACTTAGACTGGTCTAATCTTGGATTCGGTTATGTAAAGACCGATAAGAGATATGTATCAAATTTCAAAAACGGAGCATGGGATGAGGGAGCTTTAACCGATGATGCAGATATTGTATTGAATGAATGCGCAGGTGTATTCCAGTATGCACAGACCGTATTTGAAGGATTGAAAGCATATACAACAGAGGATGGACATATCGTTACTTTCCGACCTGACTTAAATGCAAGCCGTCTTGCAGATTCAGCACGCAGACTGGAAATGCCGGTATTCCCGGAAGAGCGTTTTGTAGATGCAGTACAGAAGGTAGTAGAAGCAAATGCAGCATATGTTCCACCATATGGTTCCGGTGCAACACTTTACATCAGACCATACATGATGGGAACAAATCCTGTAATCGGTGTAAAACCAGCGGATGAATATCAGTTCCGTATGTTCTGTACACCGGTAGGACCATATTTCAAGGGTGGCGCAAAGCCAATTACCATCCGTGTCAGTGACTATGACCGTGCAGCACCTTGCGGAACCGGTAATATCAAAGCTGGTCTGAATTACGCAATGAGTCTTCATGCAATCGTAACTGCACATGCAGACGGATTTGATGAGAATATGTACTTAGACCCTAAGACAAGAACTAAGGTAGAAGAGACAGGTGGAGCAAACTTCATCTTCGTTACCAAGGATAATAAACTGGTTACACCGAAGTCAGATTCTATTCTGCCATCCATTACACGTCGTTCACTGGTATATGTTGCAGAACATTATCTTGGAATGAAAGTAGAACACAGAGAAGTATACTTCGATGAAGTAAAAGACTTCGCAGAGGCAGGACTTTGCGGAACAGCAGCAGTTATTTCTCCAATCGGAAAGATTGTTGACCACGGCAAAGAAATCTTAATTCCAAGTGGAATGGAAGAAATGGGACCTGTAACAAAGAAACTTTATGATACTCTGACCGGAATCCAGATGGGACGTATTGAAGCTCCGGAAGGATGGATTAAGAGAATCCTGTAAGAGACATATTGTAAATGAAACATAAGAAACACGCATTGCGGGTTTCCTACATAAACGAGAGGCGGTATCCGGAAGGATGCCGCCTCGTTTTGTGTTGTTCAGTATTTGTAAGAAGCTGCCAGAAATCTGTAAGAAGCTCTCGGTAGTAGCATCTTTAGATATAGAAAATTTGAAAATAGGAATTGACATTTAAAAATACAGGTTCTATACTTATTAAGAATATAAAAAGACGATGACGAAGAGAGTAGTTTTCCATGGAAAGTCAAAGAGAGCCGGGGCAGGTGGAAACCGGCATGAGTAAATGGAAAATGAAAATCACTTCCAAGTTGCAGTTCGAACAGGCAAAGCTGCGTTAGTAGAAACTGACGGATTTCCCCCGTTACGGGAACGTATATGCGAAGCAGAAAGCTTCAAGTATGTTGTAACAAGGTGGTTAGAAACGACAGGCGCGCGTCCTTATTACAGGACGGCGCCTTTTTTACTTTACAGGAAATTGCTTTCCAGTAAAGTAAAAAACGCTCCACGAGGATGCACACTGCAGCGTATAAGGTAGATGTCGCAAGCGACCGCCGCAGGCGCGAGAATGTGCCAAGGCACATTCTTTTTTACGCGGCTAGCGAGAAACTGAAAATTTTAAAGGAGGACTAACATGTACGAAAAAGTTTCCCCAAATCTGAATTTTGTGGACAGAGAAAAACAGACCGTAAAATTCTGGAAAGAAAATGACATTTTTAAGAAAAGTATGGAGAACCGGAAAGAAGGCGAGACCTATACTTTCTATGATGGACCGCCAACTGCAAATGGTAAGCCACATATCGGTCATGTATTAACCCGTGTTATCAAGGATATGATTCCAAGATACCAGACCATGAAGGGCAAATATGTCCCACGTAAAGCCGGATGGGATACCCATGGACTTCCGGTAGAGCTGGAAGTAGAAAAGCTTTTAGGATTAAACGGAAAAGAGCAGATTGAAGAATATGGTATGGAGCCATTCATCAAGAAATGTAAAGAATCCGTATGGAAATACAAAGGAATGTGGGAAGATTTTTCAGGAACCGTTGGATTCTGGGCTGATATGGATAACCCATATGTAACCTATGATGATAATTTCATTGAATCTGAGTGGTGGGCTCTTAAGAAAATCTGGGATAAGAAGCTGTTATACAAAGGTTTCAAGATTGTTCCTTACTGCCCGAGATGTGGAACTCCGCTTTCTTCCCAGGAAGTAGCACAGGGATATAAGACGGTAAAAGAACGTTCCGCAATCGTAAGATTCAAAGTAATCGGAGAAGATGCATATTTCCTGGCATGGACCACAACTCCATGGACACTTCCATCTAACGTTGCACTTTGTGTAAACCCGGACGAGACTTACTGTAAAGTAAAAGCTGCTGACGGATATACTTATTATATGGCAGAAGCACTGTTAGATAAGGTACTTGGCAAATTTGCGGATGAAGAAAATGGCGTAAAAGCATATGAAGTATTGGATACTTTCCCAGGAAAGTCCTTAGAGTACAAGGAATATGAGCCATTATTTGACTGCGCAAAGGAAATCTGTGAGAAACAGCATAAGAAAGGCTACTATGTAACCTGTGATACTTATGTAACCATGACAGATGGTACCGGTATCGTTCATATCGCACCTGCATTTGGTGAAGACGATGCCCAGGTTGGCCGTAGATATGACCTTCCATTTGTCCAGTTAGTAGACGGAAAAGGAGAACTTACCAAAGAAACTCCATATGCCGGTGTATTTGTAAAGAAAGCAGACCCAATGGTATTAAAAGACCTGGAAGAAAAAGGACTGCTCTTTGATGCACCAAAATTTGAACATGAATATCCACACTGCTGGCGTTGTGATACTCCTCTGATTTACTATGCAAGAGAATCCTGGTTCATTAAGATGACCGCAGTAAAAGAGGATTTGATCCGCAATAACAATACCGTAAACTGGATTCCGGAATCTATCGGAAAAGGACGTTTCGGTGACTGGCTTGAAAATATTCAGGACTGGGGTATTTCCCGTAACCGTTACTGGGGAACTCCGCTTCCTGTATGGGAGTGTTCCTGTGGACATCAGGAGTGTATCGGAAGCCGTGCAGAATTAGCAGAGCGCAGTGGTAACCCGGATGATGCCAAAGTAGAATTACATCGTCCATACATTGATGCAGTAACCTTCAAGTGCCCGGATTGTGGCGGCGAAATGCATCGTGTACCGGAAGTAATTGACTGCTGGTTTGACTCAGGAGCAATGCCATTTGCACAGCATCATTATCCATTTGAAAATGAAGACCTCTTTAAACAGCAGTTCCCTGCACAGTTTATTTCCGAGGCAGTAGACCAGACCCGTGGATGGTTCTATTCCCTGATGGCAGAGTCTACCTTATTATTTAATAAAGCACCATATGAAAATGTTATCGTATTGGGACATGTACAGGATGAAAATGGACAGAAGATGAGTAAGTCCAAAGGAAATGCCGTTGACCCGTTTGATGCATTAGAGACTTACGGAGCAGATGCAATCCGCTGGTATTTCTACATCAACTCCGCACCATGGCTGCCAAACCGTTTCCATGGAAAAGCAGTACAGGAAGGACAGCGTAAGTTCATGGGAACTCTGTGGAATACTTATGCATTCTT
>ENA-ORCM01003529-ORCM01003529.1-human-gut-metagenome-genome-assembly--contig:-NODE-3529-length-10138-cov-8.836696_pt1 | contig 10138 bp, 9 predicted proteins | sample MGYA00242906_ERZ507928 | MGnify/ENA primary metagenome ERZ507928 (study PRJEB26167, sample SAMN06115497) | human gut metagenome | host: Homo sapiens | place: China:Shanxi | collected 2015-05-07... | reverse complement strand
AGAGCCGATCATTTTTGTATCCATATCAGATACCTCCTTTTCCGATTGATGTACTGAGCATAGCATAATGGCGGGAAAATTTCCTCCCCATAAACAGCGAATATTCTATCGTGTCGATCAATTCACCTACTTTAATCTCTGTATCAAGCTCCTCCATAATCTCACGTTTCAGCGCCTCCTGCGGAGTTTCTCCCTCTTCAATTTTACCGCCAGGAAACTCCCAGCCCGCAGAAACACTATATTTTGCATTAAATGTGCGTAATTATGCTACATTTAGTGTTCGGTGGGGGTACCCAATAAAATGGCAAAACCTTTTTTGAAAATCCTTTATTTACAGGCTTTCTCCAACTTTCGCACTCAAGTCGACGGTATCCCTTCTCTTAATTAAAATCTATAGAGTGGGGTATTCATATTTAGCTAGTAAGCAAGATCTTCGGAAGAAGAACTTATCCCATTACTGCCAACGGAAAAAGTACCCTTTTCATTCAAACGATCATGTCCGGAATCCATAAACCGGAATGCAATTCCCGCCTCTGCCGCACGGATACGTGCAATATACTCCAGATCACTCGACCATTTCAAGGGAACATAATCCGATGGCTGAAGATATCTGCCGGAATTTCTCGGATCTCGTATATTTCCAGCTTCACATGCTTCTTTTCGAATTTCATTGATCTTAGCAAGTGCTTCCTTCGCCTGTGCAAAATAGGATCCATATACACCAACCAGTGTACATCCTTCCGATGCCTCTGTCACATTTGTTTCCAATACTGTCTGTGTTTTCGCTCCTGCCACATTCGCCGGTACAATAAGCGAAAATGCCAGCAATCCGGCAAGAATCCTCTTCTTAATTGTTTTCTTTTTCATTTTCATCACTCCATTCATATGTACTAGTTCTGTTCCTTGTCTCCCAGCACCTGCATGATGTCTTCTAAAAACTCTGTCTGGTCACGCCATCTTTGAATGTCTCTGGCAACCACAAAGGCAATCCCATAAACTATTGCGAGAATGGCAAATAGAATTACTCCCACTGCACATACCACACAAAAAATCAAAACCTTGAAAAGTGCGGCGCGGTAAATGCCAATCAAAAAACCGGCAACGCCCCCCACGGCACACCATACATATTTTGAATTTTTATACAATTTAATCTTATTTAAAGTATCTTGATTCATAGGCACTTCCTTTATTCCCACGTCTTCCACACATCCGGCTGATATCCCAGTGTCGCCTGTCGGCCATTGCGAACGATCGGAATTTTTAAAATCTGCGGATTTTCAAGTATCTTATCCAATTTATCCTCTTCCGCAATATACGTCACCAATGCAAGCGCATCCCGGTCGTTACATTCTTTGTTTATCATACCTTCCAATCCGCCATTGACGGCTGCCACCGATCGGAATTCGCCTTTGCTTAGTGTCTTTTCCCGCAGATCAATGTATTGAAACCGGATTCCCCGTTCCTTGAAAAAACGCTGTGCTTTTTTTGTGTCGTTGTCTTTTTTACTGCCAAAGATTTGGATGTTCATACCTACCTCCTATATCAGATTATGTCACGATAACAATAACTGTCTTCGTTATTCCATAACACTTTACTTTTATTTTTGTCTGCCCCTTCTTCATGCCTTTTAGCATTCCCTTTTTGGTAACTTCTGCAATCTTTTTATTCGCGGAAGCAAACACAACTTTCGTTGATGGGCAGACTTTAACAATAATACGAGCCTTTTTTCCTTTTTTGACCTTTATCATCTTTTTCGCCACTTTAAATGTTGGTTTCTTTACAACAATCCTGCACGTGCTCTGATAACCATCTGCACTCGCAGTAATCAAAGCAGTTCCTGCTTTTTTTGCTGTTACCCGGCCATTTTCATCTACAGCTGCCACCTTTTCATTGTCAGATGTATATTTCACTACACTTTCTGTATCAGCACTAAGCTGTATGATTTTTTTCCCTTTTGTATACAATGTGACAGATGTCTTGTTCAATGTAAATGCCCGCGGTTCACTAGTTGGCGGCAATGGTGTTACCGTTGGTAGCGTTGGAAGTATTACAGGTGTGGCATCGGGTGTTGAGCTTGGTACTTCTGTCGCAGCCGGAGTTGGAACCGTCGGCGTCGGCACCCGCGTTGGTGTTGTTGTCGGCGCTACGGTTGGCGTTGGCATCGGCACCTGCGTTGGTGTTGGTGTTGGCGCTACGGTTGGCGTTGGCACCTGCGTTGGCGCTGTTGTTGGCGCTACGGTTGGCATTGGCACCTGCGTTGGCGCTACGGTTGGCGTCGGTGTTGGGGTCATGGTTGGGGTCGGCATCGGCACCTGCGTTGGTGTTGTTGTTGGCGCTACGGTTGGCGTTGGCGTTGGCACCTGCGTTGGCGCTGTTGTTGGCGCTACGATTGGCGTCGGTGTTGGGATCATTGTTGGGGTCGGCGTCGGCACCTGCGTTGGCACCTGCGTTGGTGTTGTTGGCGCTACGGTTGGCGTTGGCACCTGCGTTGGCGCTGTTGTTGGCGCTACGATTGGCGTCGGTGTCATGGTTGGCACTGTTGTTGGCGTCATGGTTGGCATCGGCACCTGCGGTGGTGTTGTTGTTGGCGCTACGGTTGGCGTTGGCGTCATGGTAGGGGTTACTGTCGGAATCGGCTGTTCTTCACCCACCAAAAGCACTCGCGATATACTCTTGCCGGTTTTCGAATGGGTCAGCGTCAATGTCAGTTCACCCTTACAGTTCTCCCAGTCGTATATACATATAATCACCTGATTATATTGGCTTTGCCCCTCGTTAATACACTCCTCATCCCAACTGCAGAAAGCCGCTTCCTCTAAATCAACCGCTTTCCCGTTTTCCTTCGTCAATGCCAAATCGTAATCATAAAAAAGTTCCTCAAACGTTGGCTTATAAACCGTACCATCTGCCTTTTTAAATTCAACCGGATAATAATGTTCTTTTCCCTGCTGACTGATCACAGATTTTTTATCTGCATCTCCAATCCAATAAAAGTCATCTGCGTCCTCATTTTCCAGTTTTCCAATAATCCAGGAATATATTTCTTCGGTTTTCTTTTTATTTAATTGAAAATTTGTATACTGCGTGCCCTCAATTGTAAAATTCCCACTCGAAGAGGCCTTTGCCTGTATGTAACAATGATTCTCCACAAATCTCGCCATATATTCTGAGCCATTTACGTTTAATTTTGTTAGACCATAGACTTCTCCTTTTATCTCAAGTGTAGTATCATTTCCAACCAAAACGGAGCCACATGTTTGATCCTCGCCGGCTACCGTTACACCGGTAAAATTGTTTGCAACACTCGGATTCGTTGACATTTGTCTGAGATCAAGCACCGCATTTTTCTCGCAAAAGACGTTATTTACGTTAAAATCCGCCTCCTTAAAAAGCGTGATCCGCGACTTTTCTGCCATCGTGAGATTATTGATACCGGAAAATGACAGGGTATCAATATGAGCCCCCGCTTTCACATTAACATTCAACTCACCTATCAGATCCGTCTTGTCAAAATCCGTTACATTACTATCTTTTCCCAGTGTAACATTTACATTTCCTGTCAATGTATGACCATCGGCACCCGCTGCATGAATCTCCGTGTCTACCAATTTGGAATCCAGTTCTATATCCACTTTGTCTTGTTCGGAATCGCGATAATAATCTCCTGCATAAATTGCAGCTATCTTAGTCTGGGATATGGGATTGACCACTTTAATCGTTGTGTGGCTTCCCATCTTTCCTTCCTCTCCCTGGTACGCGCCACCGCTGATCAATGGCCTCACATCGTCCTGCAATGTACTGGTTCCTACTCTCGTATCTACCGCATCCAACACCAGCGTATGTCCCGCCGCATAAATTGTTGTCCCACGTGCATTTCCTGCCTGCGGCACCATTTGCAGCCACATATCACGAAACGTAACGTCCGCTCCCAGCTGAATCATACTGCGTATTTTCAAACCTGCTGACGTATCTGAACCAACAATCGTGATATCTTTATCAATAAATAATGGTTTCGGAGATTCGTCTTCGTACGTCTCGTATTTGGTGTAGGAGACTTCACCCACAAGTACAAGTGTCTGTCCCGTCTGAATCTGCTTCAAGGCCGTACGTATATTTTGATACGGTCTTTGGGCGGTTCCGTCACCTTCCGTAAGACTACCTTCTCCATTTTCCACATAAACCTTAACTTCATCTGCTGCATCCGCCGCCTTAATGCCCATTGGAGCAGCTTGGTTCATAATTAACATTAAAATCAAAAATAATACACTTATTTTTTTTCTCATATCACATTTCCTTTTCTGGAGTTATAAATTTACTTTGCTTCAATGTATCAATCAACAGCACATCCGCAGGCAGCCAATCAACAAAATCCAATTCTTCTCTTGTCAGCCATCTTGCCGCCTCATGCTCTTTCAACACCAAGTTCCCTGACTCAATTTCTGCCAAAAAACAATCCATCGACAAATGGAACGTAGGATAATCATATTCTATCGTATCAATAAGACTTCCCACTTTGATTTTGGTATCAAGTTCTTCCTGTATTTCTCGTTTGAGTGCCTCTTGCGGCGTTTCTCCCGGCTCAATTTTTCCACCGGGGAATTCCCAGCCTCCTTTAAATTCTCCATATCCTCTCTGAGTCGCAAAAATGATTGGTTGTCCCTGTTGATTTTCAGCCTTGATAACGGCCGCTACTACTCTTATTATTTTCATCTAATTCACCTTACCTTTCCGAAAAATGAGTTAGTATTGAACTACTGCCATTAACTTCTACTCATTTATAATATATTCATATAAATCTTCACGAACCGGAACATCGAGAAGCCACTCAATCTCTACTGCCGTTTTACTTGTATTTGGCATAACAAATTCCTTGACATTCCCGCTGGCATGCATATACCCCAGATAATAAAATTCCTTGGAAATCTTATCATCCTTATTTTTACGAACAAACAAATGAACCTGTATCCCTCTTTCCTCAGCATGAAGAAAATTCTGAACATCTTCCGACTGAATACTTCTACCTGATTTTGATATTGCAATCAAACGGTTGCTGCTGATAAAATGATCCTCGTATTTTGTAGTATCGCTGATATCCTCCGATTTATCGTAATTGATAAATACCGGAAATGTCTTTGTCTTTTTGTCAAACTTATATCCACCAATATTTAACAGAACTTCATTCGTTTCCCAGTTCAGCAATCGACATACATCCTCATATGTATATTTCTGATATAGGACAAAATCTGTTTCTCGATATGTATGGGAAAAGTCACGTTCATATCGGCTAATCCCAAAATCAATCAGCTCCTTCAAAATACCATAAAACTCTTTGTTCGCAAGCATTACTTCAAAAGACTTCGACACATGATAATCTGTCCCTTTTTGATCGTCCTTTTCAAGCAAAATACAATCAGAGTATGTCTTTTTACTTGCACCGGCAGGAAATTGATTTGTCATAATATTTACAATATTATCTTTCTGTTTCTGGCTTATCTGCAAGCCATAATTCTTATGCAATTCTTTCTGTAGTCCAGAAAACAGCGAAAATTCATGTGCATATCCAAGCATTCGATCCAAAAGTTTTAATTCCTGAATTCTCTTTCCATTGGCAAGTTTTTTTGATACAAATTCAATAACCTTTTCCTCTTCCGGCGATAATCTCTCAGTATAGTCCTTCTCATATTTTTCCAAAAATTTATAGTAGCTTCCCAGGCTATTATTATCAAAAATCCGAAGAACATCCATTTCCCCATAATCGTCAAAATCCTTTAATTTCGGAATTCTTCCCAGCTTATTTTTAAGATTTGTGTAATTCTCCTTAATCAATTTTATATCACTAAAGTTCGCTCCATCCACTGCTGCAAAAATACGCTTTCTGCTAATCTCATCAAAGCGAATCGTACTTGCTCCCGGAATCACTCTTCCGCCTTCCAATAAGTATCTGCGAATATTGTCTTTGTTGTAGCTACGATCACCGGATAATGCGATTGGAATCATAAAGTTATTCTTATAATTTCCAATGAAATCGAGAATCACAACATATTCCTTCTGTGGTGCCTTTCTAAGGCCACGCCCTAATTGTTGAATAAAAACAATTGGAGACTGTGTCGGCCGAAGCATAATCACCTGATTCACCTCTACAATATCCGTGCCTTCAGAGAAGATATCAACTGTTATGATATAGTCCAAATAATCCTCATTTCCCGATTGTACATCCATTGTTAAGCGATCAATCGCTTCCAACCTCGTTTTCTCTGGATCAGCGCCACTTAATGCAATCGTTTTCCATCCGTGCTCATTAAATTTTGCAGATAATTCTCTTGCCTCTTCTATTCTGCTGCAAAAAATCAACCCCTTCACACGATCCCCGGAATATCCATAATATTCAGACTGTTTCATTACATACTTCACTCGCTCATCACTTGTTAAATATCGAAAATGCTCCAGCTGTTCTTCCTTTGATTTTCCCTGATCGGAAACCATTGCCAAATCCGTAATACCAAAATAATGAAAGGGGCATAGCAAATCTTCGTCCATCGCCTGTTGCAACCGGATCTCATATGCAATATTATGATCGAATACTTCGTATATATTTCGTCCCTCTATATTATCATCCCTTTTATCAGGAGTTGCTGTCATTCCAAGAGTAAATTTCGGCGTAAAATAATCCATGACTTTTTTATAACTGCCAGCACTTGTATGGTGTGCTTCGTCATAAATACATGCATCAAAATAATTCCTCGAAAATTTATCTAAATGCTCCTGCCTGCTCAATGTCTGTACCGTTGCAAACACAAAATCAGCATTATAATCGTGCTCTGTTCCCGACACCAATCCCGTTCGAATATTATTTCCAAACACCGTTTCAAAAGAGGTCTTTGCCTGCTTTGCAATCTGATTTCTATGTACCAAAAACAGGACACGTTGGAATCCCAATTCACGCATAGCAAAAGCAGAGGCATATGTCTTTCCAGTACCTGTTGCTGAGATTAACAATGCCCTGTCCACACTTTTATTTCTAAGCTCCAGTAAATTATAAATAAATGCTCTTTGCATCGAATTCGGTTGTAAGGTATATGACTCAATAGAAGGAATTTCCTGATTTTTTGCAATTTTCTTTTGCTCTGCAACCATTTTATCAAACAGTTGCTTTTCTTTATATTTTCTTCGATAATCCTGAATAAATTCATCATAAGTTTTCGTAAATTCCGCCGAATTCCACAGCTTATCGAACTCCTTTAAAACAGAGGCCAACACTTCCCCCTTATCCGTAGATACAAGCTTTGTATTCCACTCCATATTGCGCGTCAACGCATCCTGCGTCAGATTAGAGCTGCCAATAATAAAACGATATTCTTCCTTATTCTGAAAAATATATCCCTTCGTATGAAATCCATTTCCTGCCCGTTCCGTCTGATACATGCGCAATTCCACATTAGATAGTCCCGCCAATGTATCCAACGCCACCGGATCACTAAACGTAAGATAATCCGTTGTCAAAATCCGCCCTGGAATCCCCCTTCTCTCCAACTCCTTCAACGTCTGCAGCAAAGGCGTAATGCCTCCTCTGGTAATAAAAGCAACACTGATCGTAAAACTGTCACATTTGCACAGCTCGTCCTCAATGGCAGAAAATACCTTCTGCCCATCCTTATTATTGTTGTATATAAATTGTGGCCGATAGGCCAGATTGGAATTTGTGTTACTGTTAATAAAGGCTGTGTTAAAGCCAGATTGGAATTGTATTATCTTATCGTTGGTCATTGTGATTCCTTTCGTGGGAAATTCAGAAAGTTTTTGTTTTATTATAAATCAAGGGATACCCATTTACAAGGTCAAAGTCTTGCTTGCCGTTCCCTACCCACCATAATTAGAGCCTCACTTGTTGGCATTTGTTTTAATCCAAACAGACTGGATTATGGAGTTATTATCTTATACTCTCCTTTTTCGCTCCAACCGCAACCATATTCACCACATTGGACAAAAACGCCATCGCAAGCACCATAACAAATATCGCAACATCCTTTGCGCTTTTCAACGGCATCAATGTAATGATCGAAATCGCCAATATGGCATTAATGATCAGGATAACGATCATTCTCTTTTCGAATTTCTTGTAATCACCCTCCAACTCCCCAAGCACTTTCGTCATATTCTCATCCGCCACCACGCTTGCTATACTGAAATCATATATATAATCAGGAGGATATTGAAAAATGTCTTTTATCAGCGTTTTTGATGTTATGGGACCGAATATGATCGGTCCTTCCAGTTCTCACACTGCCGGTGCGGCACGCATTGCTTATCTTGCACAGAAGATGATCAACGGGCCGCTTGCAAAAGTAGAATTTATTCTCTACGGCTCTTTCGCCAGAACGTATCACGGACACGGTACTGACCGCGCACTTCTTGGAGGAATCATGGGATTTTCCACTGATGATATGCGAATCCGGAATTCCTTCGAGATTGCTACAGAAAACGGATTGAAATACTCTTTTACTCCAAATGAGGAAGAAACTGATATTCATCCGAATACCGTCGATATTATTATGACCAATACTGCCGGTCAGGAGATGACGATCCGTGGAGAATCTCTTGGCGGCGGTAAAGTCCATATCACACAGATCAATCATGTAGAAGTTGATTTCACCGGTGAATACAGTGCTATCATTGTTGTCCAGAAGGATGTTCCGGGTGTTGTTGCCTGGATCACCAGCTGTCTCAGCGACCGCCGGGTCAATATTGCTTTTATGCGTCTGTTCCGTGAATCGAAAGGACACACTGCTTACACGATTGTAGAATCCGACGGAAGACTTCCGGAAGAAATTGCCGACACCATCCGCCAGAACGAACATGTTCTGGATGTTATGGTCGTACAGATGTGATTGTGTTCAAGGAGGTTTTTTATATGGATTTTAAAAATGCAAACGAACTCCTTACTCTATGTGAGGAACAAAGTATTTCTATCTCTGAAGTTATGCGTAATCGAGAGATCATAACCGGAGAATGTCCTGCTAAAGAAGCGGATCAAAAAATGGTGCGTGTTCTTGAAATCATGAAAGAAGCTGCCCGCTCTCCGGTCGAAAAACCAATCCGTTCCATGGGCGGACTGATCGGCGGAGAGGCACAAAAACTTGCACAGCATTCTGCCAGTGGCCAGGGACTGTGCGGTGAACTGCTTGAGAAAGCTATCACTTATGCTATGGCAACCCTTGAGACAAATGCGTCCATGGGACTGATCGTTGCTTCACCTACCGCCGGTTCCGCAGGCATCGTTCCGGGACTGCTCCTCGCTTTTCAGGAGGTATACCATTTCTCCGACAAAGAGATTCAGCAGGTTCTCTTTAATGCGGGCGCTGTCGGTTACCTCGCCATGCGAAATGCCACTGTTGCCGGTGCTGTCGGAGGGTGTCAGGCTGAGGTCGGTGTTGCATCGGCTATGGCAGCATCTGCCGCTGTTGAACTTATGGGTGGAACTCCAAAGCAATGTCTGGATGCCGCTTCTACAGTTCTCATGAATATGCTCGGAACCGTTATGAAAAAATACAACGGTATCGTAACTGCTGATGAAATCGGACTTCCGGTTTCTTCCAACGGACTGGTTCTTCCATGTGGAGCATCCGGTCGCTGGGAATCTAAATAACAGAGTTTCCCCGATGCAATGACCTGGCAGAATTGTAAATCTGTTTATAGCTGCCACTATGTAGCAAAATTTAATCAGTACTAAAAAAACTATATCACAAGGCAAAATTTCTATGTCTGTGATATAGTTTTCTTCTTTATATTATATTTTTCCACTACCAGGGCATCACGCTTTAATCTTCCCGAAAGGTTTTACGGTATTCCATCGGGCTCATGGAATAAATCTGCTTGAACGCATCCACAAACTGCCGCACATTGTTATATCCGACTTTTTCACCAATCTCATACATCTTGGCATCTGTCTGGATCAGCAGTTTGATTGCTTCTTCCATTCGGATGGAAGTCAGATATGCTTTGTAATCCGTTTTCTGTTCCCGGGCTCATGGCACTGTATTTTGCTTTCAGTAATACTTCTCCTTTTCCCGGTGCCGGAATCTCCTTCTCCTTATTTGTTATCTTTTACTGTTCTCCTTGTTTCTGATTATATATTAACACA
>ENA-ORCM01003524-ORCM01003524.1-human-gut-metagenome-genome-assembly--contig:-NODE-3524-length-10143-cov-2.294357_pt1 | contig 10143 bp, 10 predicted proteins | sample MGYA00242906_ERZ507928 | MGnify/ENA primary metagenome ERZ507928 (study PRJEB26167, sample SAMN06115497) | human gut metagenome | host: Homo sapiens | place: China:Shanxi | collected 2015-05-07... | reverse complement strand
AGTGCCTGCCGGCGGGACAGTTTTTCCCTGTACAAAACCGCTCCCGTCAAAATAAGACAAAGTGTAATGAGGGCATTCGTCACGATAAAGGATGCATTCATCGTCCACCCTGCCTTATAAATGAAAATTGTCCCTATTTCAATAAACGCAATGGAAAGGCCCAAGACAAGAGCAGCAGGGCGGAAACTCATAATTTCTTTCCATTTCTCTCCCTTTTTTCCGGTAAGCGCATAGATAAGAAAAGATGTAAGCGATGCCACAAGGTATGTTACTACAAGTGCCGCCAACGGATCCGCGCCGCCTGCCACTTCTTTTGCCGACACCTGGTATCCGACACCTGACAGAACCACGAGCCCGACAGGCCACCAAAAAGAAAAATTCATGCGCCCCTCACAATCATGTACATCCCTGACGATGTAAGAATAATCCCTGCCATAGCGGTAAATGAAACGGCTTCATTGTAAAATACCGCCCCCACAGCAAGGAGAGCCACCACAATCATCGCTGTATAAAGAATGAACCCCACATTCATCGCCCATCCTTCTTTATACATACACACACAGCCCACTTCAAGCCCTGTCACTGCAAAGCCGATCCCCGCTGCTGCCAGCCCGGCATGGGACATATCGGCAAGCAGATCCATTCCGCCCATCCCATAGTAGAGACCGGTGCAAACCGCGGCGCTTACAAGATAAGTCACCCCCAGCGCAGCCAGAGGATCCGTCCCGGAAGATATTTTCTTCGCGCACACCTGGTAAATGACATCCGCCAGCACCACACAGGCTACGGGCCACCACATCTGAAATAAATTGTCCATGCTCTTCCTTTCAAAAAACGTTTTGCACTATTTTTTCGGCCGGTGCCGCACCTGCGGGATATTTCAACTTGTACACCTTCCCGCCCGACGGCAGAAAAAAGAATCCTGTATTTGTAGGATTAAGATCATCAGGAAACGGGTTCTTCCTGCCAACCTTTGCACACATCCACCCAGCCTTTCGCGCCCGCGTATTTTTCCAGTTCTTCAGGCGTGAGTTTTACCGCGCTGTGGTCTGTCCCTGCCGCGGGATAAATCACATCAAACCGTTTTAATGATATATCAAGATAAACATCCACCGTGGGCGGAAGACAAAACGGACAAACCCCGCCGGGCCGATGGCCGATATACTTTTCGCATTCCTCTCCGGGAATCATTTTCGGTTTCTTATGGAAAAGCATCTTATACTTATGATTATCAATCCGCGCATCCCCTGCCGTCACGATAACCACAGGCACTTCTTCCGCCAGAAAAGAAAGCGTCTTTGCAATGCGCGCCTCCTCTGTACCGAGAGCGAGCGCCGCCTGCGCCACTGTCGCGCTGGACTCCTTTAAGTCCATGCAGCGGTCTGCCATGCCGAACTGTTCAAAATAAGCCTGTATTGTTTCAAAAGACATCATAACCTCCTCTTTTCACTATACCATATATCATGAAACATCGGCCCATGACAGGAAATATATTTGTTTCACCGATGCCTTTTGCGGTATAGTATAAATATATCATTCATGTGTAAATCAAAGGAGGCTCTTATGAAAACCATACACACCAAACACGCACCCGCCGCCATCGGCCCCTATTCACAGGCAAAGCAGGCGGGCGGATTTATATTTCTTTCCGGACAAATCGGTATCGACCCGGCCGCAGGAAAAATCATCGTCTCCGACATTGCCGGACAAACGGAACAGGTCTGCAAAAATATAAAAGCCATTTTAAAAAAAGCAGAAACTTCTATGGACAATGTGGTAAAAACGACCTGCCTCCTCACAGACATGAAAGACTTTGCCGCCTTTAACGAAGTCTATGCAAAACACTTCCCGGGCAAACCGGCAAGAAGCTGCTTTGCTGTCAAGGATCTTCCCGCTGGCGCACTTTGCGAAATCGAAGTCATTGCTGTGAAATGAGGCCTGTGCCATGGACTTCCATACACTCTGCATCGGCTGCCGCACGTATCGCCGTTTCAAGCAGAAACAAATTCCTGAAGAAATACTTGATGAACTTCTGGAAAATGCCCGTATCGCAAACAGCGCCATGAATGGGCAGCCGCTCCGCTATGTCCTTGTAAAAACCCCTGAAGCGGTGCGGAAAATCCAGCCACGCTTCCACTTTGCCGCTGCCCTTCCCAAAGAGCTGGGACAGCCGAAAGAAGGCGAACAGCCTACCGCTTTTATCATTCTATGCACAGAAGGGCCGGAAACCCCGTGGACAGGCATAGATATCGGCATCGCTGTAAGGACAATGAATCTCAATGCTTACATCTACGGCGTAGGTTCCTGTATCATAGGAAATGCGGAATTTAAAAAAGTAAAAGAAATACTTTCTGTCCCTGAAACATGGAATCCCAGGCTGGCTCTCGCCCTCGGTTATCCCTCCCATAAGAGTACCATTGTGGAACTTCCTGAAGACAGTTCCCTGAAATACTATCTGGATGAAGAGCGCCAATATTACGTACCGAAAAGAAAACAGGAAGACATTTCCATTATCAGGTAAAACAAAAAGAGAGAGTACCCGCTTCCCGGATATTCTCTCTTTTCATAAAACGATTACTATGTTTCAGCAGAGCTCCTCTTTCCTGTCCAGAATCTCTCTTCCCGGCGCACAGGCAGGACAGTCGCACCACTTGCCGCCTTTCGCCTTCACTTCCCGGGCATGTGCCGCATAAGCTGCTGCCTGCTTCGCGCCAAATGTTTTTTCCCCTGCATCCGATTCAAAAAACGCAAGGACATCATCGATAGAAAGCACATCGGCTTCCAATTCCGCTACCAGTTTCCGTCCGGCTTCCTTTTCCCGATCACTGCCAAGAGCGGCGATATACTCTTCCGCGATTTTCTTTAATCCCGCATAGCAGCTGGGAGCCGTAATCAACGCTTTTACTTTTTCAACAATGGCTTCATTCATTATAAGATCCTCCTTTTCTCTCAAACTATTAATTAAATAATTACATGATACCTTGAAAAACGATTCTGATCCTCTGCTGACAGAACGGTCTAAACGATAAACGGAAAAACCCGCCGGCTTTTCTCCGACCGGCAGCCGGTAATCATTTCCCTACACCGGATGCTTGCTTTCCCCATTTATCACTTCCAGTATACCAGAAAATGAAAATCGGAAAAAAGCATAGAGAAATCAAAGTTATTCTTACATGCAGAAATACCATTGTTTTCCTATTTCGCAAAGGCAACTGCCCCTTGGTACTTCAGAAAAGCAATGGTGTTTTTCTATTTTTGTTACTTCTTCCACGCGGGAGCGGTCTGCATAGATCAGCCATTTTTTATTTTTAGTATGACCGTGTAAATACAAAGAAACAAAATATATGTTCACCAAATCTGCATTTATTCTTCTCCGAGTTCTTGTTCCACTACGGAAACAATGTCATCAATCACCCGTTCCAGACGGTCTTTATCACTGCCTTCTCCCATGACGCGGATGAGAGGTTCCGTGCCTGACGCACGGACGAGGATACGTCCGTCATTTCCCAGTTCATCTTTTGCCGCCGCGATAGCTGCCCGGATCTGTTCATTTTCTTCCCATCCATTCTTGCTGTACACTTTTACATTTTTCAGCAGCTGGGGATAGGTGGTCATGAGATGATTTAATTCAGAAAGGGGGCCGTCATGGTCACGGAGAACCATAAGCGTCTGCATGGCCGTGATAAGACCGTCGCCGGTGGTATTAAATTCAGGGAATATAATGTGTCCCGACTGTTCACCGCCAAGGGAATATCCGTGCGCCTTCATTTCTTCCAGCACATAGCGGTCGCCTACATTGGTCGCCACGGTACGGCATCCGTGTTCCGCCAGCGCCTTTCCGAAGCCCAGGTTGCTCATGACGGTGCCTACGACCATATTCGCATTGAGCCGCCCTTCTTTCTTCATACGCAGGGCGTTAATCACCATGATATGGTCGCCATCCATGATATCTCCCTGTTCATCGACGAAAAGACAGCGGTCCGCATCGCCGTCATTGGCAATACCGCAGTCCGCCCCCATTTCGACAACCATTTTCTGTAAAGTTTCCATGTGGGTGGAACCGCAGTCTTTATTGATGTTCACACCGTTCGGTTCGCAGTAGAGGGCGGTTATTTCCGCACCCAGTTCACGGAGGATGTCGGGAAGGAATCCGCTGGCGGCGCCGTTGGCGGAATCCGTTACGATTTTCATCCCTTTGAAATCCCCTTTCACTGTGGAAAGGATATAATTTTTATATTTCCACGCAAGCTCGTTGCGGTGGCGGATAAATCCGACTTTTTCGCCGGTAGGCCGTGCCAGTTCTTCGTCATGTCGAAGGATATTCTCTATTTCTTCTTCCGCCTGATCCGGCAGTTTATGTCCCTTCCTGTCAAAGAATTTTATTCCGTTATCGGGAAAGGGGTTATGGGATGCGGATATAACGACACCGGCATCATAGTTTTCTGTCCGTGTCAGGTATGCGATACCCGGTGTGGGAATCACGCCTGCCAAGTCCACATTCACCCCCGACGCGCACAGCCCCGCCGATAAAGCGGCTGCCACCATGGTTCCTGAAATCCTTGTATCCATACCGATAAGCACGCGATGGGTTCCTTCCTCCCTACAGAAATAGGCGCCTGCCGCCCGCCCCAGCTGGAATGCTAATTCGGGCATGAGTGTGGAATTTACCACGCCGCGTACGCCGTCTGTTCCGAACAATGTGACCATTCTAAATCCTCCGCGATTGATTTCTTACTATTTTGCACTGCAATTTTCAAATGATACAGCGAATATATTTTCCCGTCAAGCCGTTTATTCTTTTTCTATTTTCACATGTACCGTAACGGCTCCGGGAATAATCATACCGTTTTCCGGTTTCGGTATGTCAATCTTTTTGGTAACGCTTTCCTTTGCTCCGGTGATATCGATTTCTTCCAGTTCCACCACCGTATTTTTATCGAAATAGCTTTCCGGTGCCTTGACAGTGGCCACCGGCGGCGTCACCGTGATTTCAGAGACTTTGTATCCTTCTTTACTATCGGTTTGAAAGGAATATTTCCCGTCTTCTGGTCTTCCGACATATGTACGGAAACACGGACACGGGTAGGCATGATGTCAATCCCCGTTACCGTATTTCCATCTGCATCAAGAATATTCACCGCATCAAACTCGTCGAAATCTTTTGTTTTCCCCGCCACATTGACAGAGATAATGGCACGGTCGGCAAGAGCCGTGCGGCTGCTGGCTCCCGCGACAGTAATATATTCCGGCGTCGTGGATTTCCGCTCCGCCTTGAAACCTGCCGGAAGCGCTCCGATAAATTCCACTTGTGCCGGCAGCGATTTCACTGCATAGGTGTCGATAAATAAATCGAAATATGTCTGATCCTGGGAAATCACCGTTACGGAAATATGGATGGGTGTGTTCGGATAATCGCCGTCCGTAAATCCGTCAAGATCGACATAGGCTTTGATATTATCACTCCGCATGCTGACCAGATCGCTGCGGTTCATGCGGATCTTCACTTTCACCCTCTGGGGTACATTAAGGGCTACGAGAGAACGATCCAAATTACGCACTTCGACCGGAACGGTATAAGAGTTTTCCACAAGAGGATTCTGCTCATTCATGACATATACCCAGAAAGCAAATGCCGCCATGAGGCAGAGGAATTTAGGAAGCCACCACCGCAAATTTGTATATTTCATTTCAGCGGGCTCCATTTCTGCAATACATTACCGACGCCTTTCGCTTTATCCTGCACAAGGAAGTTCCGCAGGATATTCCGCAAGCCGTCTTCTTCGAGATGGCGGTAAATATGGCCGCCGTAAGCATAGGAAACCGTTCCCGTTTCTTCACTGACGACACAGTCCGCCTGTTCAGACATGCCGATTCCCGCGCGATGGCGTGTCCCCAGTTCAGAGGAGAGGCTCCTGTCACGGGTAAGCGGCAAAAGGCAGCCTGCCGCCATGATGCGGTTGTCGCGGATAATGACGGCGCCGTCATGGAGCGGTGTATTTACGATAAAAATATTTCCAAGAAGCTCTTTTGACACGAGGGCCTCCAAACGGATCCCTGTATCAATACGGTCGTCAAGCCCTACTGTCCTTTCAAAAACGATAAGCGCTCCTACTTTATTCTTCGCCATGGTCATCGTCGCTTCCACCACATGATCAATGACAGCATCTAATTCCGCTTCATCCATGATGCGGGAAGAAATATAAAATTTGCCGCGGCCAAGCTGTTCCAGAGGTGGGCGGCGTGGTGGCTGGAGTATCACTGGGAGCGCGACAATGAGCACTGTCATAAGTTTATCGAGTATCCAGCTGACTACATGGAGCTGGAGCCAGCCTGCAAACAATGTGAAAAGTCCGAGGAACACGAGCCCCTTCAAAAGAGCGGTCGCCCGCGTATCACGGACAAGGATATACATCCGGTAAAAGAAAAACGCGACAACAAGTATATCCAGCGCATCCCAAAGGCGCATTGTCATCAGCAGTCCCTGTATTTGTCCAAGCATAAAAACTCCCGTCGCCAAAGCAAATAATACATTATTGATAAATAATTACAGTCGTCATTTATTGTATCACGAACCTTAAGTTTTTGCAGTTATGTCCCGCTGTTTCATAAGGCGGAAAAATAAACTTCCAGTAGAAATATAAAACGGCAGCCGGAAAAGCCGCCGCTTCATACTATCTTTTGTCATACACATCCCATTCCAGCTCCATGATGCGGAACTGATAATCCGCGCTGGATTTCTGCAGAGAATAAATATCCTTCTGTTGTTCTTTATTTTGCTCCAGTTCCAGTGTCGCCGCCCATTCGATATTGTTCAGCTGGTCATCATACCGGCTGGCCTCCACATTCATCATCCGTTCCTGCAGATCCGCAATAAGGGACTGCTGCCATGAAATGAAAGCGAGAAGGAGAAAAACACACAGATAAAGATACCAGGTATGTTCCAGACAAAGTTTTTCTTTCCACCTGTCCACGAAAATTATCCCCTTATTTCGTCATCAAGTTTTTCTTTATTGAGAAGAGTCAAATGATCTTTTGTAAATTCAATCCACAACCGGGCCGCTCTGGAGAGGTAACGCCCTTTCTTCCAAATCGCATACAGGTGGTGGGTCATTTTCGGTTCCGTCAGCGGGCGGACGGCTATATTTCCATCTGCACTGTTTGGCGGACAAAGGCGGCTCGGCAGGATCGCCACTCCCAGTCCCGAGGAAACGGTCTGGAGCATGAGATCGCGCTGGCTCGTCTCAAAAACAATTTTCGGCGTAAATCCGATCTTCTTGCAGTTCGACAGGATATCATCATGTAAATTGAAATCATCGCGATAGAGGACAAGCGGATAATCGGCAAGAAGTTTCATGGGTATTTCTTTTCTCTCTTCCAGCGGATAACCTTTCGGCATGACGACGCACATTTTATCATCCGACAGGAAAAACGATTCAAAATCTTTATTCGGAATGGTGCAGATGATGCCCACATCAATGCGTCCTTCCTGCACGGAGGTCTCGATTACCTTGGAGCCGTATTCGTAAAGCTCAATGGAAATCTGCGGATAGGTTTTTTTAAATTCGCCCAGGAGCTTGGCGAAAACATGCGCGTCCGTAATCGGCGGCAATCCGATCTGGATTGTATCCTTTTTCAGATTGAATTCATTTTCAAAGTCGCTCTTTAAATGTTCAAAAGCGAAAAGGCAGCGCTTCGCGTAGTTCAGGAAGATGCTTCCCGGCGCAGTAATTTCGACTGTCTTCGCATTGCGGATAAAAAGGATGATCCCCAATTCATCTTCCAGCGATTTGATCATGCGGCTGATGGCGGACTGGGAAATATGAAGATTCCTCGCCGCTTTGCTGAAACTTTTTTCTTCCGCTACTTCCATGAAATACTTCAAGTGACGATAGTCCATAATACACGCTCCTTACTTTTGAAATATTTTCTTAAAAATGTACACCTTGTCATTCTTGTGCAAAAATCGTATTTCCTCTATAATGAACATAGATTTCATAATTTCCTGCTGAAAAATTATGTGTAAACAATTATGATTATATAGCATTAATTGACTTAACTATGCGATTTTCTCATAATGTAATTGTACATAATTTTTTTATATCTTGCAAGGAATATTTATGAACCGAACCCGTATCCGTCCCGCATGGGAGTTGCCCGGCGGATATTTAAAAAAGGAAGTGTTGAACTGTGAGAAACGTAAAGACAATGGACGGCAATACAGCCGCGGCGTATATTTCATACGCATTCACAGAAGTAGCTGCCATTTACCCGATTACCCCTTCGTCACCGATGGCGGAATCTGTAGATGAATGGTCTGCCCATGGAAAGAAGAATATTTTCGGCGACACGGTCCATGTGGCGGAAATGCAGTCTGAAGGAGGCGCGGCAGGCGCATTTCACGGCGCTTTGCAGGGAGGCGCGCTTACCTCTACCTATACCGCGTCACAGGGAATGCTTCTCATGCTGCCGAATATGTACAAAGTAGCCGGCGAACTTCTTCCCGGCGTCTTCCATATCGCCGCCCGCGCCCTTGCAAACCACGCCCTTTCTATTTTCGGAGACCATCAGGACGTAATGAGCGCGAGAGCCACCGGCTGTGCCATGCTTGCTGAATCGAACGTACAGGAAATCATGGATCTTGCCGGCATTGCCCACCTGGCGGCCATTAAAGGCCGCGTGCCTTTCATCAATTTCTTCGACGGATTCCGCACAAGCCATGAAATACAAAAAGTGGAAGTCATGGAGTACGACGAACTGGAACCTCTCATCGACAAGGAAGCTCTCGCCGCATTCCGCGCCCGTGCGCTGGATCCAGACAGGCCCGTCATCCGCGGCACGGCGGAAAATCCCGACATCTACTTCCAACACTGCGAGGCAGCCAACCCGTACTATGACGCGCTTCCCGATATCGTACAGGACTATATGGATAAGATCAGTGCCATTACGGGACGGACATATCACCTCTTCGACTACTACGGCGCGCCTGACGCGGACCGTGTCATTGTCGCCATCGGTTCCGTTTCCGATATCTGTAAAGATGTAGCTGACGCCGTCAATGCCGCCGGCGAAAAGGTGGGGATTGTAAATGTCCACCTGTACCGTCCATTCTCTGTCAGCCATTTCATAAACCGGCTTCCCGGAACGGTAAAGAAGATTGCCGTCCTCGACCGCACACGCGAGCCGGGCGCTATCGGCGAACCGATTTTCCTTGATGTGCAGAGCGCCGTCACTGCGGCAGGAAGAGATATCAAGGTTTGCGGCGGCCGTTACGGATTGGGTTCTAAAGACGTCATTCCGGAAGACATCATGGCCGTCTATGAACATCTGAAAGCTGAAATGCCGCGCCATAATTTCACTGTATCCATCAAAGACGACGTAACCGGTTTGTCTCTCACCCCCGTTCCTGTTCCCGAAAAAGAAAGCAAACTTGTTTCCTGCAAATTCTGGGGTTTCGGCTCAGACGGTACCGTCGGCGCCAATAAGAGCGCCATCAAAATCATCGGCGACCACACGGATATGTACGCCCAGGGATACTTTGCTTACGATTCCAAGAAATCCGGCGGCGTGACCATTTCCCATCTCCGTTTCGGTCCCGATCCGATCCGCAAACCCTACCTCATCCGCAAAGCGGACTATATCGCCTGCCACCGCCCGTCCTACGTGTACAAATATGACTTGCTCCGCGGCTTCAAACCGGGCGGCATTTTTCTCCTGAACTGCCAATGGCGTCCGGAAGACCTGGAACACGCTCTTCCGGCAGCGCTGAAAAGGAAGCTGGCCTCTCTCCATGCGAAATTTTACATCATTGATGCTTTTGAAATCGCGAAGAAAATCGGTCTCGGCGGACGGATCAATATGATTATGCAGTCCGCTTTCTTCCATCTGACAAAGATCATTCCCGAAGCAGATGCTGTGAAATACCTGAAAGACGCCAATGAACATTCCTACGGGCGGAAAGGCCAGAACGTAGTCGACATGAATAATGCGGCTGTCGACGCGGGTATCGCAGGAGCCGTTGAGATCCCCATCCCCGAAGAATGGGCGCATGCAACCGAAGGCGGCTTTATTGCCAAAATAAACCGTCCCGATTTCGTGAGAGACGTTTGCGACGTCATGAACCGGCAGGAAGGGGATGATCTTCCC
>ENA-ORCM01003522-ORCM01003522.1-human-gut-metagenome-genome-assembly--contig:-NODE-3522-length-10159-cov-43.863222_pt1 | contig 10159 bp, 7 predicted proteins | sample MGYA00242906_ERZ507928 | MGnify/ENA primary metagenome ERZ507928 (study PRJEB26167, sample SAMN06115497) | human gut metagenome | host: Homo sapiens | place: China:Shanxi | collected 2015-05-07... | reverse complement strand
TCGGAAAGCCGTGTGAGGGAGAACCTCATGCACGGTTTGATGAGGGGCGGATGAAATTTTCATCCGCCTACTCTACAATTAAACTCCGGTTACTCAATATATTCATAGTATGCTGGCAGATATTTATCCACAATATCAAATGGAGCCGGTCCAATGGACAGTACCGCCTGATGGAAGGATTTATCATTATAATCCTTGATATTTTTCAGGGAAGTCTCCTTCTTCAATTCCTCGAATTTTAAAAATCCAATATAATATTTTAAATAATGTGTCGGTTCTTCCACGATCAGCTCAAAAATACTTTCAATCGCATCATCATTTGTGATTCCATAATTATTCCAGAACTTTTTCGTGTCCTCCAAAGTCCAGCCTTCATAGTGGATACCGATATCGGTGGAAGCATAGAGGCTTAAGGTGGCATCCTGATTCAGCTCTAAAATGGTGGCGACATCGTCATCCAGACCTGCATAATGATAAGACTGGAATTCCACATAAGTCGCCCAGCCTTCGACGAAACCGGAATAATTTAAAATCGAGCGCACCGGCTCAATCCCGGATTCATAAGTCATGACCGTCTGGTAAAGATGTCCCGGAAATCCTTCGTGTGCAAGCGTTGTAAAATAGGAAATATTGGTAGTATCCGTTGTTTCATTAATATAAATAGAGTTATGTGAATAATCGTCGATCGGTGCGATCACGTAAAATGCCGGGGCAAGATAATCTGCCACGCAGTCGTCAATGTAATTGACGGTATAACCTATTTCCGGTGGAGCCGGGAAATCATCCAGCATAACTTCTTTTAAATGATTTAATGTGGTTACAGAATCTGTCGGTGTCAGAGTTGCTTCGGAGGCAAGTTCCCAAAGTTCCGGGTTTTCGGTGGTGAGATCGGAGGATTCCTGCAATACTTTTACCCGTTCATTGGAAATCATATTTTCCAGGGTTTTGACACTTTCGGAAGTGCCGGTGTTGTAGGCAAGCAGATATTCATAATATTGTTTTCCCTCCGGGAAATAGCAAAGTCCGTTTTCATTGGTTCCGGAACCTAAAAGGTCTGTCAGCGCAGCAGCGAGATTTTCGTAGGCTGGAAAAATATGTTCGTGGAGTATTTTTTCGTTCTGCAGTCTGTAATGGTCTTTTTCAGACTGGGTCAGACCTGTGAGCTTATCAATTCTTGTATTAAAAGTTTCAATCAGGTAGTGATTGTCGGAATCCGCAATAAAAGCATTACACTGATCGATAATGTTCTGGCATGCAAAATCGGGCATAAAAAGTCCTGCATCTGCCTTTTCCTTTTCAAAAGAAATGATCTGGTCAAAATATTCATCTGTTAAAGCGAGGAGTTTCAAGTAATCTTCCACATCTTTTTTGCTGTTGAAGGAGTATTCTTCGTACAGGATTGGAAGCTGTGCCTGAACTCCGGTCGATGGGCGCAGCAGTTCATCATACAAATACATGTCAGCCATATCCAGCTGCAGTTGGATATAGTTTTCCAGAATATCATAAGTGAGCTGCTGGTTTAAGGTAAGTTCCGTGTAGGAAAAAGAGCTTAAATCCGACAGGTAATTTTCCAGTCTTGCGTTGCTGTCTGCCATGGCATCGATCGAGAGATCACCTAAAGTGACAGGGTAATCGGTGATGCCATATTTTTCGGGATCCGAGACGGTAAAATGCAGATTGATCGTATTTTCCGTCACTTCCGTCTCAAAAATATCGTTTATGAACTGATCAAAGGCTTCAACGGTCTGGGGATTTTCTTCGGATATTTCCTGGCTGTATTCAATTGACTCAAAGTGCGCACAACCGGCAAAAAGTGAAATGGCGAGTGCCACACACACGGCGGATGATGCGACTTTTTTCTTTGTAAAAATTTTAGAATATCTGTTTTGGTTCAACCTTGCATTACCTCACTTCATATGCTAGAATAAAAGCCTAATTCTATTATATCTAATTAACACATCATATGTAAAGGATTCTCTGAATATGTAGAGAGAGGATGTTCCCGATTAGAAAACAAAAATATAATAAAAAACGATTTCCCATTGGTATTATTTTGATCATTTTTCTTCTAAACCTGTATTTTGGCGAAAAAATGAATATTTATGCCGCTTCAATACCATTTAAAGGGGAAGGAATTGCATTTGATTCCGAAGGAAATCTGTGGATGGTCACACACGATAAAGCGGCAGTGACCGGAATCCGTTACACGACACTCGGCTGGACAATTAAGAGATATAACAGTCCGATCGCCGGAAACCAAAGCGTCCGGGTGAAATTAGAGACATATTGTCCGGATAAAGTCGATCCAAATAACCCGGAGTATTTATATGGATATTTTGTGATCCATAAAGAACGGATTTTCCAGAGCATCAACAACGCGTATCCCGAATGGGCACAGGAATTGTATACGAATGGCGGCACGGTTTATCTGGACGGTATTATGACTGTCGTTCAGAATGGCGTAAAGCAGGGCTCTATGAGCGAAGGAGGTGCACTGTCCGGCGAGGTATACACAACTTACAGCGGAATTGCAGGAGCAAGAAACTGGAGGGATAAAGAGGGATTAAAAAGCCATTTTGACAAAAGTGTTTATTTCCCGGCGAATCCGGGGATGATCGAAGCACCTGTGGAGGGCGATGAAAACATGGAGGTTGTCACAGTGACTTCCGGGATCAATGCGGATAATCTATCTTCCGTCAACCGCCTATGGATTTCATCGGATGAGTTTGAGGTGAACCGTGCCATTCCGTCATCGGAGTGTGTGTCCATCGGAGGAAGCCTGCAAAAATATTATTATCAGGCAACTTATGAGCACCATTATGGAACGAAGGAAGTTCCGGTCACAGCAAATGTGACTTACACACTGACCTGGAATGATGGAAGACCGCATCGGGAACAGGTGACGGTAACAAAAAGCGCGGAAGTCCCAAGAGAGTATTCCTACTGGAAAATCCGCACGATCAATCTGTGTTATCTGAAAAATGCAGAGGTGCGGAATGGAGCATTGCCGGATGGAAACGTGCGGCTGGAGAATTTGTACTACCCAAATGTCACAGTGCAGAAGAATACAGATTCCATGACACTCCCGGAGGCAACTGTTGCAGTGGATGGTGGTGTGATCGCTGGTGGAACGACCAAACCTGCAATTCCGGATGGTAATATTTTGCCGCTTGTAGATAATAAAATTGGTAAAATTATAGTAAAAAACGACGTATTTTCCATAGATGGAGAAATATGGATGAACGGAGCTGCCTATGAAGAGAAAACACCGGAGCCGGTCACATTATCCGGTGAGCGAAAGCAGTCAGTGCAGAAAAATGACATTCAGATTCCCGGTGCAACGGCGAATCAGATATACGAATCCGTTGGTACAGCAGAATATGCATCTTATTTTTCAGGTGGAATTGTAAATAATGCGATGATACCTGACATCAATCCGGTCGCAGTCCATACTCCGGTGGTCTGTGTGGGAATGTCGACAGATGACATCGGGTTCAATCAGCAGATCATTCCGACCAAATATAAAAGTCTGATCTTAGGGCGCACATTTACCGTGTCTGTTGGAACAGCCGGAACGCATCTTGATGAAAAGGGCTATGGAACCAGAGAGTATCGAAAATATGTGAAGGCAAGACAGGTGAAATTTCCGTTTCCGGTCGTTTCGGATGGCAGGCAGATTGCAGCAGACAGCTGGATCACCCTTCAGTCGGAGACCGCTAAATTTCTGCTTCCTGTGTCAGTGCCGGAGGGAGACTATGATATTTTTTACCGCTCAATAGCAATTAATGCGGAAAATAATGTGGCAGAGCAGAAATATGCAAACACAGATAAAAACAACTACATAGCAACCGGAAGCGTCAGAGTGACGGTGATCGGACGGCTGTATGATTTTTGTGTGACAAATGTGATCGATTATCCAAGGTGGGAGCGCGTGTTCTGGAAAGAAGGGAAGACTGCTCGGACAGACACGGTTTATTTCAGTGGGACGAATGATCTGAACGGAATCAGACAGAGAGAGCCAGACAGCCTGTATCTGGTGCCGCTTATCAGGGGAAGTCATCCCTATGACAGCAGCATTCATGCACCGGGTTTGGGATATCGCATGGAGTTTTCCGTGAGAACGATCGGAAGTATGTGGCATACAGAGGATTCTGTTGAACTTGTTCCAACCTATTACTATATGGAGCAGGATGGCAGAAGTCCGCAGCAGGTAAAACTATATCAAAAAGAGGATTTACAGGAGTTTTATCTTCCGGTGAGCCTGACGGCAAAAGACAGAACACTCACGGCAGAAGGAATGCAGACGTGGCGTGGAAGTTATCAGGTTCCGGCAGATGTTTACATCGTCAATGCCGGGGTGGATCTTGCTGATTATGTTGCACAAAAGAAAGGCAGGATCAAACAAAAAGATCCCGTATTTCTGCGGGATGGATATCTGATTGTCTATTTTTCCATTCAGACGGTCAAAGAAGGAAATCCACATCTTGACTATGAAAACAGACAAAATGTCAACAATGGATACTGTGATATGTGGAAAACAGAAGGATACCAGACAGTGCGTGTGGATTCTGAAGGACACGTCTTTTCATTTCAGGAGGGCATGGTGTTTGTGTTTGACCAGAAGAAAAATATGCACACGGATTACACAAGTGTCGGCACACATTAAAGATATTTTTTCAGCGTCCCTGTCATAGGATTGTTATAAACGATAAGCAGGAAGTTGTGCATATATGAATTATTTATGGGCATTTATGATTTTATCCGGAGTCATATTTTCTGCGTTCCATGGGACGATTCCGGCGGTTACCGGGGCTGTGCTTGATTCTGCAAAAGAGGCAGTGACACTCTGCATCACGATGACCGGAGTGATGTCCTTCTGGATGGGACTGATGCGGATCGCAGAGAGAGGAGGAGTGATCGCCGGATTATCAAGAAAGTTAAAACCTGTTTTAAGATTTCTTTTTCCGCAGATTCCACCGGAGCACGTTGTAAATGAGCAGATCGCAGCCAATATGATCGCAAATATTTTTGGACTTGGCTGGGCAGCCACTCCGGCCGGGCTGAAGGCGATGGAGAGTCTTGAAGCGTTAGAGGAGAGCAGACGAAAGGAGATGGGGACGGAGAACGGTGCAGCAAAAAGAAAAAAAGGGCACCAGACAAAACCAGCCCCGGTGCCCCGCGGTACTGCCAACGCAGAGATGTGTACGTTTCTGATCATGAATATCTCATCCCTGCAGTTGATCCCGGTCAATATTATTGCCTTCAGAAGCCAGTATGGGAGCGTGAACCCGGCGGAAATCATAGGACCTGCAATACTGGCGACTGTTATTAGTACCATTACGGCTGTAATTTTCTGTAAATTTGCACAAAAACTTACAAACTAATTGAAAAAAGCGTACTGCTTGGAGTATAATGAAATTAGTACATAAACGAGGTGTCACATATGAAAAATGCCATTTTAATTGTAGACGACAGCAGACTGAACCGGGAAACGCTGGCTGCCATTTTAAAAGATAAATATAACATTATCGAGGCAGAGGATGGCAGGAGTGGTCTGGAGGTTCTGGAGAAAAGAAAAGATGATATTGTTCTGGTGATTCTGGATATTGTTATGCCGGGCATGGATGGCTTTGCGTTTATGGAGGAAGCTAGAACGAGGGAATCCATCCGCAATATACCGATTGTCGTAGCAACGACGGAGAATGATTATCAAACGGAAAAAAGATGTCTCGAACTGGGCGTGTGGGATTTTATTCCAAAAGTTTTCCAGCCGGAGATCATCCGTTTCCGTGTGCTGAACACGATCAAACGGAGTATGGCACATTCGCTGGAACATGATGGTCTGACTGGATTGTATACAATACAGAAGTTCAGCCAATGTGTAAAAAGAAATCTGGAAAATCATCAGGATACAAAGTTTACATTTATACGTCTTGATATTGAACGTTTCAAAATGATCAACAATTTTTACGGAGTGGAAGCGGGAGACCGCCTTCTGGTCTATATTTCCGGTCTGATCGAAACATACTGGCAGGACGTGGAAAACTGTGTATTTGGAAGGATTGACGGGGATGTTTTTGGCATCTGTTTTCCAAAAGACGAGAAAAAACTCAATGGATTTATTCTATATATAAAACGGGAACTGAAAAAGTATAAGGCGGCTTACTATCTGGAAACAGCAATGGGAATCTATGACATTCTGGATAACAACCTTGATGTCCGGAACATTATTGCCCGTGCAACGCTCGCGGCAAAGCAGTGCAAAGGCCAGTACATGATCCATGAAGCGCGGTACACGGAAGAACTGCGTGCAAAGATCATCCGGGAACAGAATATTATCAATGAGATGGAGCATGCCCTTGAAACCGGGGAATTTGTCGTTTATTTTCAGCCCAAATATGAACTGGATCACTGCAGGCCATCGGGAGCGGAGGCGCTGGTGCGCTGGAAGAAGGCGGATGGTACGATCGTTTCACCGGGGGACTTTATTCCTGTATTTGAAAGTAACGGATTTATTATCCGGCTTGATTACTATGTATGGGATCAGGTGTGCCGGTTTATTAAGAATAATCTGGCTCACAGAGGGGATTCTGAAGTGATTTCCGTGAATGTTTCCAGGGTGAATCTGTATAATCCGAATTTTTTGGAGTCACTGGTCAATCTGGTGGAAAAATACAAAATCCCGCCAAAATACCTGAATCTGGAGCTGACAGAGAGCGCTTTCTCGGATGACGCCCGTATGATACAGAATGCAGTAGATTATCTGCACAAAGCAGGATTTACGATATTAATGGACGATTTTGGAAGCGGATATTCTTCCCTAAACGTTCTCAAAGATATTGATATTGATGTTTTAAAGATTGATATGCGTTTCCTGTCTAAGGGATCGTCAGAGGAACGGGGCGAGAAGATTCTTGAGGCTGTGATCAAAATGGCAAAATCGCTGGACATGCTTGTCATTGCTGAGGGTGTCGAGGAAGAAAAACAGGTGAAGATGTTGAAACGTCTCGGCTGTGATTACATTCAGGGATACTATTTTGCAAAGCCGATGCCGAAAAAAGACTATGTGAAGCTTCTGCAAAAGAGCCGGTAGAAAAGGGTTTACATAAAATAAAGAATGTGCGTTCCTGCATATTCTTTATTTTTTTGCATAGAATTTAGAGAGAAGAGAGCTGATATAGGAATATGATTATGAAACTGCTCCTTTTTTTATCGGAAATAACCATTCCGCTGTTGATTTTTTGCATTGTTGGATATGGACTTTTAAACAGACAGCCGGTGTATGAGGAATTTGTGGAAGGGGCAAAGGATGGCTTTTGGACGGTGATCAAAATCATGCCGACACTGATCGGACTGATGGTGGCAGTTGGCGTACTGCGCGCATCGGGACTTTTGGACTGCATTGCGCAGGGGCTGGGTCAGGTAACAGCAGAAATAGGATTTCCGGCAGAACTTTTTCCGATTACCATTGTAAAAATGTTTTCCTCCTCGGCAGCGACCGGGCTGTTGCTCGACATTTACAAAGAGTATGGCGCAGATTCCACGCTTGGGAAAATGGCATCCATCATGATGAGCAGTACGGAAACTATTTTTTATACAATGTCGGTTTATTTCATGTCGGTAAAAGTAAAGAAAACCCGTTATACGCTTGCGGGTGCATTGCTGGCAACAGTGGCAGGGACGCTTGCAAGTGTGGTGATCGTTTCTTATATGTAATATCGTTTGCATGAGCCAGATCCAGAAAGGTAGGCATAAGATCTCTCAGCTCTACAACATTATGGCAAACCTGTCCCTCTTTTCCCCCAAGCAATGGCTTCGGTCCTGAAATAATCAGCGGAATATGGCAGCTTCCCTCATAGGGACGACATTTTCGAAACATATAGTGATCGCCTAATTCTTCTCCGTGATCAGAGGTAAAAACAATCACCGTATTGTCCATAACCCCGGATTCTGTCAGACTCTGAAGCAGCCTTCCTATCTGATGATCCACATGAGTGATACAGGCATAATATCCAATCTGCGCCTCCCTGATCAGCTCCGGGTCAACCGGTCCTGTGGAAGAATCAAAAATCCTGCCGGACCGCTCCAGTTCCCCGGGGTTCTCCCAGTCTCCCAGTGCGGGTGTCCTTAGCTTTTTGTTCCGATACAGATCAAAATAACACTGTGGCGCATCCAACGGCGGATGCGGACGCACATACGACACCATCAGGAAAAAGGGCTTTTCCCTGTCCCGACGGCGCAAAAAAGCAATTGCCCGGGTCGTAACCCAGTTTGTCGGATGGAGAGACTCTTCATAAATCCACGGTCTGGAAACCCACGAATTTCATTCCAGACCGGTATCCGTAACATCTGTCTCAATTCCTTTTTCCTTTTTCAGCCAGTAAAAATAATCATCTGCGATCTTCTGAGCTTCATAATAGGGAACCGTCTCCCTCCTATACGCCCCCAAATAACCATCATGCAGCTCTATATTATGAAATCCCATCAGATTGCGCAGCGGGTGCACGTGCATTTTTCCTACACACTGCGTATAATATCCGGCTTTTGCCAGCTCTCCGGCCATGGTATGGGGATATCGAAACGTTACCCGATCCTGATACCCAACCCGACCGTGTTTTTCCTGCGAAAGCCCGGTATGGAGGGCTGCTCTCGCAGCAATACAGCTGGGGCAAGCCGAATATGCTCTGTCAAACAGTGTTCCCCGTGCTGCCAGCGTATCCAGAAACGGAGTTTTCACATCCGGATGCCCTGCTATTCCCATACAATCTCCACGCATCTGATCCGTCATAATAAAAACAATATTGGGTTGCTTCTGTTCCATACCCTCCTCCATGTCCCCGGCGATTCGCACGTCCCGTATATCTTACCGTGCTACACGGATATCGCAGTAGTCCAGAACCAGCTCACAGAACATGGCATTTGCCCAGGAGAACCACTCTCTGGTGTAATTTGCAGGATCATTCACATCGAAGCCCTCGTGCATCATGTGCTTGCCGGCATCGGTATTTTTCATAGTATTCAGGATTGCCAGCTTTTCTTCCTTTGTCTTGCTGGTCAGACCCTGGATCGCCAGAGCAATATGCCAGATATAGCCAGGCTTGGTGTGCTGGCTGCCTACACCCTTTGCGCAGCTGCCTTCATAATAGTAAGGATTTGCACAGCTGAGTACAAAATTGCGGGTGTTTTCCACAACCTGACGGTCATCCGCCTCGTAGCCAAGGTAATCCATAGCCAGCAGGCTGGGTACATTTGCATCATCCATCAGCATATACTGACCGTAGCCGTCTACTTCGTATGCATAAACCCTGCCATAGTAATAGTTATCTACGATCGCCATGCTTTCGATGGCATCGTGGATCTCTTTTTTCAGGGAAGCTGCTTCTGCTGCCAGAGCCTCATCCTTTAATACTTCGTGTGCAATGGTTTCCATATAGCCCAGAACAACTGTTGCAAACATATTGGACGGGATCAGATAGCCGTAGATGCAGGCATCATCGCTGGGGCGGAAGCCCGACCAGGTCAGACCTACGCCGGATTTTACCAGAGCGCCCTTGCCTTCTCTGGACAGGGTATCTGTAAAGTAGCAGCCCTTACGCTGGAAGGAATAAGGGGATTTCTCCTCGTGATACTGTTCGGTTTTCCATACATTCAGGATGGTGTGCAGGCCTTTTACGAAATTGTCATCAAAATGGTCTGTACGTCCGGTGTTTTTCCAGAGCAGATATGCGAACTGAACGGGATAGCACAGAGAGTCGATCTCATATTTGCGTTCCCAGAGCCAATCGCTCATTTCCGTCTCATCGTGATCCCAGCAGTTGCCGTTTTCTTCCTGATTGAAGGCATTTGCATAGGGATCATGGTTTACAAAGAAAAACTGTCTTCTGGACAGGCCAGCCAGCAGGTCGGAAATCTCCTGATCCTCTGCTGCAGCTACCAGATAGGGGCGCACCTGTGCAACGGAATCCCGCAGCCACATCGCCGGAATATCACCGGTGATAACATGGGTTGTGCCGTCCTCCATCTTTTTCACAGTTGTATCCAGGGTGTTGGAAAAACAGTTGATAAACAGTTCTACCATTGCAGGATCCTCTGCAAAGGTCTCTTCCACCTTGTGAATCAGCTTCTGCAGGGATACCGGTAAATTCTCTTTCATTGGTAT
>ENA-ORCM01003521-ORCM01003521.1-human-gut-metagenome-genome-assembly--contig:-NODE-3521-length-10163-cov-3.792286_pt1 | contig 10163 bp, 8 predicted proteins | sample MGYA00242906_ERZ507928 | MGnify/ENA primary metagenome ERZ507928 (study PRJEB26167, sample SAMN06115497) | human gut metagenome | host: Homo sapiens | place: China:Shanxi | collected 2015-05-07... | reverse complement strand
CCCATCAAGTTCCTGCCCATCAAGTTCGACAAGCTGCGCATGAAGCTCGAAGCCGCCAGGCGTGCGGGCTACGACAAGGCCATCACGTTCGAATTTTCGCATTTCATGAGCCCCCAGTCGGCATACCTGCAGGCGGGACATCTCTTCGACCGTTACAAGGAATACTTTAACATCCGTTAGCCGATGAAATCACAGACGAATACGGGATATGTGGCATTCCTGTCACTGGTAGCCGCCATAGGCGGGATTTTGTTCGGGTACGACACGGCGGTCATTTCGGGTACGATATCCGGTGTGGCCTCGCAGTTCTCGCTGGACGCCATGCAGCAGGGATGGTTCGTCGGGTGTGCGCTCGTCGGTTCGATCGGCGGCGTGGCCGTGGCCGGTGTGCTGAGCGACCGTTTCGGGCGCAAGCTGACGATGTTGCTGTCGGCCGTGCTGTTCACCGTTTCGGCTGTCGGCTGTGCCGTCAGCGCCGACTTCATCCAACTGGTCGTTTACCGCATCGTGGGCGGCGTGGGCATTGGCGTGGTGTCGATCGTTTCGCCGATGTATATTTCCGAGGTCGCCGTGGCACGCTGGCGCGGGACACTCGTGTCGCTTTACCAGCTGGCCATCACGGTCGGGTTCCTGGCGGCCTACCTCGTGAACTTCCAGATACTCAAATCGGCCGAAACGGCCGTCTACGCCTCCCCGTGGATGCAGAAGATATGGGTTACGGAGTTGTGGCGCGGCATGTTCGGTGCCGAAACGCTGCCGGCGTTGCTCTTCTTCACCGTTATATTCTTCATTCCCGAAAGCCCCCGCTGGCTCGTGCTGCGCGGCCGCGACGTGCGTGCGCATGCCGTGTTGCAGCGTATCTACCGTTCGTCGGAAGCCGCCGACGAGGAGATCGCTGCCGTACACGGCACGGCTTCCGCTTCGTCGAAGTCCGAATGGCGCGTGCTGTTCGAGCCGGGTATCCGCAAGGCGGTCGTCATAGGCGTTTTCATCGCCATCCTGGGGCAGTTCATGGGCGTGAACGCCGTGCTGTACTACGGCCCGACGATCTTCGAAAATGCAGGGCTGTCGAGCGGCGATTCGCTCTTCTCGCAGGTGCTCGTGGGTGTGGTCAACATGCTGACCTCGGTGCTGGCGCTTGTCATCATCGACCGCGTGGGACGCAAACAACTGGTCTACTGGGGTGTGTCGGGCATGATCGTTTCGCTGCTCTGCATCGGGTTCTATTTCATGTGCGGCGCGGCGCTGGGATTACCCAGCGTATTCCTGCTGGTGTTCTTCCTGGCCTATATTTTCTGCTGCGCCGTTTCGATCTGCGCCGTGGTGTGGGTGCTGCTCTCGGAGATGTATCCCACCCGGGTGCGCGGGCTGGCGATGTCGATCGCCGGGCTTGCGCTGTGGGTGGGCACCTACCTCATCGGGCAGCTGACGCCGTGGATGCTCGAAAACCTTACGCCCGCCGGCACGTTCTTCCTCTTCGCGGCGATGTGCGTCCCCTATATGTTGATTATCTGGCGTGCCGTTCCCGAAACCACGGGGCGCTCGCTTGAAGAAATAGAGAAATACTGGCAAAAAAATGAATAACACGAATAATGAATCCGGTGCTGTGCGCATTCAGGCCGGAGACCTCCGTCGTCTGGATCACCTCCGGGACATCAATTTAACAACCGACACTATGGATTTTCAGAAACTGGCCGGCGAGTATAAGTCGGAGCTGCTGGACAGCGTCCTGCCGTTTTGGCTCGAACACTCCCAGGATAAACAATACGGGGGGTATTTCACCTGCCTCGAACGCGACGGCAGCGTCTACGACACCGACAAGTTCATCTGGCTGCAAGGCCGTGAGGTGTGGCTTTTCTCGATGCTCTATAACAAGGTGGCGAAACGCCCCGAGTGGCTCGAGTGTGCTTTGCAGGGTGCGGAGTTCCTGAAGAAATACGGCCATGACGGCAATTACAACTGGTATTTCTCGCTCACGCGCGACGGCCGGCCGCTGGTCGACCCCTACAACATTTTCTCGTATACCTTCGCCACGATGGCCTTCGCGCAGCTGGCCATCGCCTCGGGCGACGCCGGGTATGCCGCCATCGCCAAAAAGACTTTCGACCGGGTGCTCGAGAAGCGTTCGAACCCCAAGGGCAAGTGGTGCAAGGCACATCCGGGGACGCGTCCGATCAAGGATTTCGCGCTGCCGATGATCCTGTGCAACCTGTCGCTCGAAATCGAGCAGCTCATCGACAAGCAACTCATCGACGAAACGATCGAAACATGCCTGCACGAGGTGATGGAGGTCTTTTACCAGAAAGACCTCGGGCTTATCGTCGAGAATGTCTCGGCGGAGGACAATTCGCTGGTCGACTCCTTCGAGGGACGCTCGGTCAACCCGGGGCATTCGCTCGAGGCGATGTGGTTCATCATGGACTTGGGCAAGCGGCTCGGTCGTCCCGAACTGATCGACAAAGCCGTGAAGATTGCGCTTTCGACCATCGAATACGGCTGGGACAAACAGTACGGCGGCATATTCTATTTCATGGATCGCCTCGGGCGTCCGCAGCAGCAGCTCGAATGGGATCAGAAACTGTGGTGGGTGCATATCGAATCCGCGATTACGATGATCAAGGCCTACCAGCTGACGGGCAACAAGGAGTGCCTCGCGTGGTTCCAGAAACTGCACGATTACATGTGGACGCACTTCAAAGATCCGAAATATCCCGAATGGTTCGGTTACCTCAACCGCCGCGGGGAGGTACTCCTCCCGCTCAAGGGCGGCAAGTGGAAGGGGTGTTTCCATGTTCCGCGCGGACTTTACCAGATATGGCAGATCCTCGAACAATGCAAATAGGCGGCTCGTTCCCGATGCCTGATAAACGATTTGCCGGCCTCAAACGGTGCCGTGATATTTAAAAGAAACGAAACAAGCATGACACGTATAGGATTCTTACTTTCGGCGGTGTTGTCCCTCGCAATCGGGCACGTACGTCCCGCACAAGCCAAAACGATACGCCGCACGGTCGACGTGCTGGTTATCGGCGGCACGACTTCGGGCACTTCGGCGGCCATCGCCGCGGCGCGTCAGGGGGCGGCCACGCTGATCGTCGAACCCACGCCCATGCTCGGGGGGATGTTCTCGGCGCAGGGTGTCCCGGCTGCCGACGGTAACCACCACCTGCCCTCGGGGCTGTGGAACGAATTTCGCGAGGCTTTGCGCGCCCATTACGGCGGGGCCGAAGCGCTTGCCACGGGCTGGGTGAGCAATACGCTCTTCGAACCCCACGTGGCGGACAGCATCTTCAGGGCGATGGCTGCGGCCGAGCCGCGGCTCGAAGTCCTGCACGGGTATGTGCTCGATAAGGTATACAAGCGCGGCAACAGCGTGACGGGCGCCCGTTTCTCGCGTGGCGGGGGCGACAGGCTCGAGGTCTCGGCACGCATTACGGTCGATGCCACCGACCTGGGCGATGCGCTGCCCATGAGCGGCACGCCCTACCGCATCGGGATGGACGCCCGTGCCGACACGGGCGAGGCGCTGGCGCCTGCCGAGGCGAACGACATCGTGCAAGACCTGACTTTCGTCGCCATCCTCAAGGATTACGGCAAGGGTGCCGGTACGACCCTGCGGAGTTCGCTGCGGCCTGCCAGACCGCTGCGGGGCAGCCGATTTCGGCGGAGGCGATGCTCAACTACGGCCGCCTGCCCAATGGCAAATACATGCTCAACTGGCCGGTCAACGGCAACGACGTCTACATGAATATCGTCGAGGTGCCCTATGCCCGGCGTGACGCTGCGCTGCGCCCCGCCCGCGAGAAGACCCTGCGGTTCATCTACTATATCCAGCACGAACTGGGTTTCAGCCACCTGGGGATCGCCGATGACGAGTTCGGCACCGCGGACGGACTGCCATACCTGCCTTACCACCGCGAGGGGCGGCGCCTGGACGGGGTGATCCGCATGACGCTCGATGATGTGACGGATCGTTACGGCCGCCCGTCGGCACTTTACCGTACCGGCATTTCGGTCGGCGACTATCCCGTCGACCACCACCACGATTGCCTCCCGCAGATCGGGAAGATACCCTTCCCGCCCGTGCCGTCGTTTTCGGTGCCGATGGGGGTGATGATCCCTGCCGGGACGGATAACCTGGTGGTTTCGGACAAGGCCATATCGGTTTCGAACCTTATCAACGGTTCGACACGCTTACAGCCGGTAGTCCTGCTCACGGGACAGGCCGCAGGGACATTGGCGGCCATCGCCGCCCGGGAAGGGTGTACGCCCCGCGAAGTTCCGGTGCGCAGGTTGCAGGCCGCCCTGCTGGCGCAGGATGCGTATATCGCGCCGTTGTACGACGTGAAACCCGGCGACCCCGACTTCGCGATGTTGCAGCGCATCGCAGCGACGGGCATCCTGCGTATGACGGGCGAGCCGTTCCAGTGGGCGAACCGCACGTGGTTCTATCCCGAGCGCGGGATCTCCGTCGGTGAGTTCAGCCGCGGCCTGCACGACTATGCGCCGCAGGTCGAAGTGTCCGACGACCCCGCGCCGCTTACGGCGGCGTCGGCTGCCGCCATGCTCCGCAAGGCCGGTGCTGCCATCGCTGCCGACGGTACGGAGCCCCTGACGCGGCGCGAAGCGGCGCGGATGACGGACGAAGCGCTGCATCCGTTCGACCGCGACGTCGATTTCGAAGGAAACCTGATAAAATAACGAACCATGAAGAAACTCATCCTCCTGCTGCTGGCCGCTGCCGTCGCGACGACCGCAGCCGCACAGGCGCAGCGCGATACGCTGACCTTCAACAACGACTATTATTTCTCCAAGCGCAATGTCGAGGAACTGGTGCCGGTCACCGGGCAAAACATCGTGATGCTGGGCAACAGCCTGACCGAACGCGGTTTCTGGGCGGAGTATTTCCAGGAGAAACGCGTGCTCAACCGCGGCATCGGCGGCGACTGCATATCGGGCATGATCAACCGCGTGCAGCCGATCGTCGACGGACGACCGAAGGCCATCTTCATCATGGGCGGTGCCAACGACCTGCTTTTCTCGAAGATTTCGAACGAAAAACTCCTGCAGCAATACGAACGCCTGCTGGACATCATCGCCCGGGGAACACCCCGCACGAAGGTCTATATCCAGAGCCTGCTGCCGCTCAACGAGGCGCATAACGAAGCTTTTATGAAAGGCAAGAATGCCCGTTTCGCCGAGTTCAACGCCCTGCTGCGTGCCATGGCCGAACGCCGCGGGCTGACCTTCATCGACATCTGGAGCGGTATGCAACGCAACGGGGAACTGCCCGAAGAGTACACGTTCGACGGCATCCACCTCAAGGCGGCGGGTTATGCCGTGTGGATCGAGAAAATCAGGCCATACGTCAAATAAGCTGCCCGGATGAAACGTCTGTTTTTCGCGCTGGCATTGTGCGCGGCGTCGGGGGCCTGCATGGCCGGCGGCGACATGCGCTTCTATGAAGTCCGTTCGGATAAGATCCGCTTTACCGGCCGCGCCGCCGAAAACGACGACGGCAGCCTGTCGTTCGACTGGAGCGGCTGTCATTTCACGTTCCGTTTCGACGGCAGCCGCTGCGCGATGCGTGCTGCGGATACCGGGCGTAACTACTACAACGTATTCGTCGACGGGCGCCTGTGCGGTAAGGCGACCGTTGAGGGAGCCTCGTCGTGCGTACCCCTCGCCGAAGGGCTTGCGCCGGGGCCGCACACCGTGACGGTGCAGAAACGCACCGAAGCCGAGCAGGGGCGCACGACGCTCTACGGCATCGAGGCCGACGGTGCTCTGCTCGACCTGCCGCCCGCCCCGTCGCGGCTGATCGAGTTCATCGGCGACTCGCACACGTGCGGCTACGGTACCGAGGGGAAAACCGTCTCGGAGCCTTTCACCCCCGAGACCGAGAACTGCGACCTGGCATGGGGCTGCATCGTGGCGCGCTGTTTCGATGCCGATTACGTGCTCACGGCCCATTCGGGGCAGGGGATCGTCCGTAACTGGGCCGATGAAAAGGAAACCTCCGACCTGACTATGCGCCAGCGCATTCTGCGGACGTTCGACATGACCGATTCGCCGCGGTGGGATTTCCGGGCCTACAAGCCCAATATCGTGGTGATAAAACTGGGCACGAATGATTGCAGCACGGGCATTACACCCTCCGAGGCCGCCTTCGGCAAGGCTTTTCGCGAGCTTTACGGCGCCCTGCGCGAACATTACGGCCCCGTGCCGATCCTCTATGTCGTCCCCGACGGTGCGGAGGCGTTCTATCCCTATATGCAGTCCGTCATGGCCGGCCTGGAGGACAGCGACCTGCATTGCGTCATGCATTTTACGGGCATCACCAACCAGGACGGCGACCTGGGGGCCGGGTACCATCCCAACCACCGCGGACACCGGAAGTTCGCCGCTGCGGTCATCCCCTACATCTCGACGATCATGGGGTGGGAGATGCCGATGGAGGTCATTCAATAGCTGCTGAAACGATGAAAAAACTGTTTTTTACCGCCCTTGCCCTTGCGGGTTTCCTCTGCGCTGCTGCGCAAACCCAGGACTGGGCGAACTTCGGCCGCTTCGGGCAGGCCAACTGCCAGGTGCGCAATCCGAAGGTCGTCCTCATGGGCAACTCGATCACCGAACTGTGGATCAAGACGCATCCCGACTTTTTCGCCGCCCGCGGTTATGTGAGCCGCGGCATCAGCGGGCAGACTACCTCGCAGATGCTCGTGCGCTTCCGGGCCGACGTGCTGGACTTGCACCCGCAGGTGGTCGTGATCTGCGGCGGGACGAACGACATAGCCCGGAATACCGGTTATATATCGCTCCCGCATATCCTGGGCAACCTCGTGTCGATGGTCGAGCTGGCGCGTGCCAACGGCATCGCCCCCGTGCTGTGTTCGTTGTTGCCCGCGCGTGAATTCGGCTGGCGCAAGGAGTTGGAACCCGCGCCCCTGATCATCGAGCTGAACGCCATGATCCGCGAGTACGCCCGCAGGGAGAATGTCCCCTATGTGGATTACCACGCGGCGATGTCCGAAGCGGACGGAGGCATGGTCGCGGCCTATACCTACGACGAAGTCCATCCCACGGCCGCGGGGTACGACGTGATGGAGAAGATCCTGCCGCCCGTCGTCGACGCGGTGCTGAAGAATCCCAAACGGTATCGGCGGCGTTAATAGCCGGCAGGGGCAGAATTATAAGAGGGCCGGGGAATGCTTATTTCCCCGGCCCTCTTATTCTTGCAGGCAGATCGCAGCGGCCTTCCGTTATTTAGGCCCCGTGACCTTATTCCCGGAGCAGCAATACACAGCTGCCCGGTGCGTCGGCCTTTATCTTCAGTTTGTTCCGCCCGGCGGCCGAAATGCGGATGCCGCCGTTCTGTTCGGCCGTTCCGAAATGCCGCAGGTCGAGGTATCCGGGCAGTGCCAGCGTCCTCTTGCAAGCCCGCTTGCAGTCGATGAAAACGGCCGTATGTCCCCCGGCGCTGCCTTCGTAGCACAACAAGTCGGCATCGTCGGCGCTGGGCGTTTCGAACCAGGTGTAGACACCCCGCCAGCAGGTCTTGTCGCCGTTCTCCATCCGTTTGTTCCCGATGAGCTTGTGGTAGCTCTTGCCGTAGGGCGCATAGATGAAGATGTCGTCCTGCCCGTCCAGCAGCGCGTGGTCTCCCAGCCCGTCGGGCAGCAGCCAGGTCGATTGGTACCCCTGTCTGTTCTTTTCGACGTAGCGCCGGAAAAGGGGGTATTCCCGTTTGGTGAACGTCGATGCCTTCGCCGCTTCCGTCCAGTCCGTGTAGGCCCCGCCCGGGGTGAGTACGTGCGTCTCGCCTTCGAACATCGACTGCATCCCGTAATAGATGGCGATGGTCACGGGCGCGGCGTTGCAGAACCGGTGCGAGGCCGCGACCTCGATGTTGTTGCGGCGGACAGTGTATGTCACCGATTCCCGGCACAGGGTGTCGCGCAGTTCTTCGCCGCCCGCGACGTTCCGGTAAGGGCGTGTTGGGTCGAGGATTACGTTTTCGGCCTCGACCGTCACCCGATTTGCCCATAGCGTCGTGTCGCCCTCGATGCGGTTGCCGTCGGCCAGCAGGGTGTAACCCTCGCTGCGTGCCGTGCGCGCCGTGCGTTCCCTGTATTTGTGGTTGCCCCCGCACCACCCGCACCCGGGGATGGCGAAAGGCCCGATGTTGTCGCTGTACGTCGAGTTGAGCAGGACGGCGGGTTCGGCCTCGGGCTGCGTGGAGGGAAGCGCCGCCCTGTTGCGCGTGATGCCTACGCGGTAGAACGTGTAGAGCTCGTTGAACATGCACCGCCTGAACCAATAGGTGATATCCGTCCGTTCGTCCAGCTTGGCCGAAATATAGAGGTCGCCGCCCTGGCGTTTGACATACATCGCTTCGGAATAGGGGCGGTCGTGTCCTTTCCCCCTGCTGCGCTTAGGGGCATGCTCCCCGGCACAGAGTGCCGTTGCGGGCACCATGCATCCCAGCAACAGCAGGCAGGCCATGATTCTCAAATGTTTCATCGTTGCGTTTTTGTAGGAAAGCGATGCATCCGGGCGCATCCCGGGTGCATCGCCTGTATGCCGGGGCATCCGATGCCCGTCCGGTTTACTTGCGGGTGAGTTTCAGGAAGAGGTCGGGACGGTCTGTGGTGATGTAGTCGACCCGGTTTTCGATGGCCCACATCATGTCGGCCGGGTTGTTTACCGTCCATACGTTCGAGGCCATCTTCAACGCCTTGATGTCGTTGAGCCACGTCGGGTTGTTCAGGTATACGCCGTAGTTGAAATCGCAGCCCGTCAGCCCCATCGCCTTCAGGTCTTTGGGCAACGTGCCGCCTCCCAGGTACATCAGCTGCGTCTTTGCGGGGGCCAGCCGTGCCAGCTCTTTCATTATGTGGAGCGAGAACGAGATGTAGGTCACGCGTTTCGAAAGCCCGTACCGGCCGACCATCTTCACCACGGCCTCGGCCGCTGCGGTTTCCGCCTCGGGGGTGGCGTGCGGCTTGAGTTCCAGGACGAGGTGCACCTTCGTATCCTTAGCGGCCTCGAGGTATTGCGCCAGCGTGGGCATCGGCTCCCCGTTTTCGAGCTTGAGCGTCGTCAGCACGGTCGAAGGGGTGCTCTGTACCTCGTATCCGTCGTGCCAGCCGTCGTGGTTGAGCACCGGAACGCCGTCCGAGGCCATCCATACGTCGAATTCCACGCCGTACACGCCCAACTGGTCGGCCTTGAGGAGCGAGGCGATCGAATTCTGTGCCGAGCCGTCGGTGTGCCAGAAGCCCCGGTGTGCGACCACGCGGGTCTTGTTCTTCATCGGGATGCCGTATTTCAGGTAGCGGCGTGCCTGGATGATCCGGGCCAGGCGATCCATCAGGGCCTTGTCTTTCGGGTTGTCCGACTCGTCGAGGGTCAGTACGCCGCGGTTTCCGCAGTAGTAGGCGACGGCCGAAGAGTTGAAGACGTCGTTCTTTTCGAAGTGGTTGATATAGGCCGCCATCCGGTCGTGCGACGAGTTGGGGATCGCCGCCGTGGCCTTCTCGTCGAATTCGAACTCCATGGCCATCCCGTGGCGGCGGGCCGTGGCGCAGGCCTCGTCGAGGCGGCTGTCGGGGATCGAGTGGTTGAAGAAGTGGTTGGGCTGCTGGTAAGCCACGTCGAAGCCCAGGCGTTTCCACTCCTCATGGCCTTTGGCCTGCCAGTAGGGAATCCAGTAGAAAAGCTTGCCTTCGGAGTGGATGTATTCGCTCAGCGGAATGGTGAGCTCCTCGCAGTGGTGGGTGTCCTCGGCGACCCAGTAGAAGCCCGAGAGTTCCAGGTGCTTGTATTTGGCGGCCTTGAAACGTTCGACCAGCTCCCCGATGTACCATTTGGTCGCGGCGATCTGATCCTCCTCTTTCGAGAAATCCATCTCCCGGCCGTCGATCTCGCCCCAGTCCTTCTGGCCGCGGATCGCTTCGGGAAGTCCCAGCACGATCCGGTGCCTGAATGCGGGCTTGCCCAGCTCGCCGATCTCTTCGCCGATGCACCGGTCGAGTGCCGAAAGCGACTTGCCCTGCTCGAAAATCCGATCCAGCAGCCACTCCCATTCTGTCCTGCGGGCGTTGAGTTTCTCGTAGCCCACGGTGTAGTTGCGTCCCGAGCCGTCCTTGAACTCGAGGAAC
>ENA-ORCM01003516-ORCM01003516.1-human-gut-metagenome-genome-assembly--contig:-NODE-3516-length-10170-cov-10.519370_pt1 | contig 10170 bp, 10 predicted proteins | sample MGYA00242906_ERZ507928 | MGnify/ENA primary metagenome ERZ507928 (study PRJEB26167, sample SAMN06115497) | human gut metagenome | host: Homo sapiens | place: China:Shanxi | collected 2015-05-07... | reverse complement strand
AAGAAGATCGCCAACATGGAGCTGTACGAGCACGCACACTTCGACTCCTACGGCGTGGGCGAGAACCTCATCACCTCCGCCTCCGACCCCGTGTTCGGCGGCGTGTACAAGCTGGTGGCGGTGAAGAAGCCGGACGGCAGCTACACCCCCAAGATGAAGTGCTCGGACTCCGCCAGCAAGGCTATCATCCCTGGCAAGAAGATGCCGTGGCGTCTGTACGATGAAAACGGTCAGGCACAGTGCGACCTGATTGCCATGGACGGCGAGGTCATCGAGGCCGGTAAGCCGGTCACTATGGTCAATCTGGACTCGGACGCCATCGAGCGCACCATCACCTTTATCCCCACCGCTGTGCGCCCGCTGCTGGTGCCGCATATTCTGGGCGGCGAGCTGGCCATTGAACTGCCTTCTATTGCAGAAAAGAAGGCCTATATTGCAAAGCAGCTCACCGAGGAGACCTGGGAGAGCGAGCTGCGTCTGGAGTGCCCCCACAAACACTACGTCAACATGACCCCCGCAGTGGCCGAGTGCCGCTCCCGGATGTACGCCGAACTGCACGGCGGCAAGGTGTAAGCAGCACTGAATGAGCGGTTTTTCTTGACAAAACAGGGAAACTATTGTATCATAAAAGCCGCTGATTTAATAAAAATGTTAATACCACCAGATTGCGAATAGCAGTGTGGTTGTAATAATTTTTCCTCACACCTGTTATTCCCGGCTCCCTCTCAAGCCAGAGGGCAGCAGGACTTTGTAAGCCGGGGTTGCGCCGCTGTGGTGAAATTGGCAGACACGAGGGACTTAAAATCCCTTTCTGGCGACAGAGTACGGGTTCGACCCCCGTCGGCGGCATGGAGACGCCCAGAATTGTTCGTTGATTCGAAGGATTCTGGGCTTTTTCTTTTTGCTCCATTTTCTGGAAACGCTAGAGGGGCGAGAGGGATTTTTCGCGAAAAAAGGAGGAGTCTCTCTCGTGCGTAACCGTGATTTAAGACCCGCTGCCAAGGCAAACCCCACCATCCAACAGGCATTTGAAAGGTTCCAAAAGTACAACCGGCTCAAGAACCTCTCCCAAGGCTCGCTCGACTTCTACGCCGCAAAGGGCAGAAGCTTCTTTCGGTTTCTGGGGGATACAGAGCAGCCCATTCATACCATCACAGAGGAAACGGTGGAGGACTATATCTTCTATATGAAGGACCAGCAGCTCCACGATACGACCATCAATACGAACCTCCGTATGGTGCGTGCGTTTTTGTACTGGTGCATGGAAAAAGGCTATCTGGAAAAGTATCCGATCAGATTGGTGCGTGCCGATGATCCGATCAAGGAACCCTACACCACCGACGAATTGCAGAAGCTGCTGAAGGAACCGGACTGCAAGACGTGCTCCTTTGCCGAATACCGCAATTGGGTCATTGTCAACTTCCTGCTTGGTACCGGCTGCCGTGCGTCCACGCTGCTCAACCTGCAGATTGGAGATTTGGACCTTTCCGCCGGGACAGTGTTTTTCCGCCACATGAAGGCGCGTAATCAGCAGATCGTGCCGCTCTCCAAGGCACTGGTCAGGATCATGGAGGACTATCTGGAGCATCGTACCAGCGACCCTACAGCCCCGTTGTTTGTTTCGGAGTATGGCAACCGGATGACGTTGAATTCGCTCGGTAATGCGATTTGGAATTACAATCATAGTAGAGGCGTGGATAAGACCTCTATGCACCTGTTCCGGCACACCTACGCCAAACTGTATATCCAAGCTGGCGGCGACCCGTTCCGTCTGCAAAAGTTGCTGGGACACGCAGACCTCACCATGACCCGGCGGTATGTGGCACTGTATGCGGACGACCTGAGAACCAACTATGACGCCCTGAACCCCCTAGAGCAGCTGACCCGCCAAAATCGCCATGGAGATAAGATCAAGATGGGGAAGGGGGAGTAAAATCAAAAATACAACTTTAATGTAACAGCTATCCGAAATTTGCAACGCTCATTCATGATACGGCATCATTTGTCTGGTTGCTTTGATCGATTTGAAACAAATTGTCATCGATGTTTCGCTGCTTTTCACAATGCGGCATCGTTGATTTTGCTGACAGGCACATCAAACATCTGATCTGAAATTTTTCGCACCCACGAGGTTTATTTCAAATTCAAGCAACACAAAAGCCCCTGCCCGTAAAAAGGCAGAGGCTTATTTTCTTATTTAATGAGAGATTTACAGGTAAGCGGCTTAGTGAGTTTCTGTGTTTTTTCTGCTTCTTCCTGTGCAATAGCGGCTTTTTTAGGCTTTCTGGCTTCATCAGAGAAGGTCTCATGAATCAGCTTGTCCAGTTCATACCGCAGCTTATCATATTCCTCTTCCGGGAAGTTCTGTACAGCGTCCTGAATGCTTTTCTTGAGTGCACGCTTCAGTGCTGGAGAGATGGAACAACTGGGCTTTTCAGCAGTCAGATGTTCACTTTCGGAATTCATAACTACCCCGGGCATAGGTTGGTCGTCCATCTGCTTGCGGACAGCCTGCAAAATATAGCCTTGTGTGCTCATTCCCTCGTCCGCAGCACATTTCTTTATGCGTGCAGCCTCTTCCTTGTAGGGTTTCAGCAAGATCTGGGAATATTTGGCATCGCTCTTCTGATTACTAATTTTTTTTGCTTCGGTATATGCCATGGAGACCTCCGTATATCGTGCGGTTGATTGATATATCGTGAAAACACTCAACTAAAGCCGCTTATCTCATTGAAAACACAGCAAAACAGAGAAAACACGATATAGTGCTTGACGATGGCGTGGTATCGTGATAATCTAGGTGCATCCAGACAGCTCCACTCTTTTCCCGGAGCTGTTAAACATTCACCTTTAAAACAGGAGGTTCATCTCATGCACCACCCCAGCATTACACGCCTGCCCTTTCAGTAGCATCCGCCACCCATAGAGTTAGCTCACCGGGATGAAACTATTATACCATCTATCCCTTCTTTTTTCAATCTTGACGTCAAAAGGAGAGAAAACGCCATGAAGCAGAACGCGAAGACTAGCCGCGCCGTTGGACAGCTTGAGAAGATGCTTTGTGTGTTCAACCAGCACTGTTTCAAGGGGAAGCTCCCGGAGACCATCATCAGGCTGAAGAAAACGCAGCCTGCTTACGACCGCATCACCTGCGCGACTGTATGGAGCTACTTATAAAGGTCAACTAAAAAAGGCTAGATATTCCCGGATATACACACCATCGAATACGAAATCAGCACCAAAGAAGGCAACACTGTCACGGTGGATGCTTTTTAAAAGTGAACTAAAAAAGGAGAATTATTATGACTACTAGCACTACCTCTGATGTAATTACAGTTTTGACTGCCGAGCAGCTCTTTTGTGTCATCAAGCGCTTTCCTCGCGTGTGGTTTTCGCTCATCAGCACGAACCCTTATGTATGCTATGAGGTTCCTGTACCATCGGAGGCGGTTTCTTTTGACCATGACAATGGATGGCCAACGATTTGTGCCGGGACGGATATAGAGCAATTTGTCGCCGTTTCCTGTGATAGATATCAGTGTAAGGTTGATTTTTACGACAATGACATCGTAAATCTTGAGGCCACTCCACTCGCAAACGGAGACAATGAATACCCCAATATCAGCATTTCCGTTACGCAGTACTTTTAATTTGGAGTGCACCTTATCTATTATCCCAATTTCAGTCTGTCCGCTATGATCTGGGGTCGGTTTTGGCATTGTTTTCAATGATTTCGGCATCCCTGACCCTATTTTTCATATCAACCAGTGAGGTTATATTATGAAGGTCGCATATGTCCGCGTCAGCACTGAAGAACAGAACGAAGTGTTTGACTAGAGTTTTTTCTGGCAGGCGCTGACAAACCGGCGCATGGTCTGGCAAGATGGCTGGGCTGTGCGCCTTATATTATTTATAGAGGTTATTACATGAAAATGAAAATGCCCTTTGACGGCTTCTACTTGAAGCTTTTGGATGAACAGAACGGAACCCACGAATATGAGGAATATCTACGCAACTGCAAGGCGAACCCGTTGACCGAGGAAGAGCAGCGGGAATGGACAGAAAGCGCCCGTGCAGCGATTGCAGAGCTGGAACGGATAAACGCAGAGCCGGAGCCCACCAGACAGGCAGCAGAGCCGGAAGCAGAGGCTGAGGGGATATCCAGTCCCCAGACGCCAGAGCAGCCCATCGAGCTGCAGGAGAAGGGCTGTACTGGACAGGAGGCAGAGGAAACGCCAGAGGTGGAGGTGGTGCCCGCAGAAGCAATCGTGCCATTTGGACAGATAGGAGGGAACGACCCGGCGGAGAAGGAGCGGTGGGCGTATGCTTCAGAATTGATCGGTGATGCATTCCAGCATTGGGGGAACGGAAGAGTTCTTCTGGATATGGGAACCGGACGCGGCAAGAGTGAATTCGTTATCCGGAAGATGGCTGGATGGGCGGTTGATCAGTTTTTGAAGGGAAATTATGACAACCGGATCCTTATGATTTGCCCGTTGACGCTATTGCATGAAGATCTGGAAAAACGACGTAGGGCAGAATACTTGATGGTGTTCGGCGATGATTCAGAAGAAGGATGGGATCTATATAAAGAGGTCTTAACCGTTATCACCTACCAGAAACTTGAGCAACTCTGTAAGGGAGACGTATCCGATCAGAGAATCCTTCAAGAGCTATTGGACAGACATCAAATTATCATTGCGGATGAATGCCACTACTGGTCCGAGTTCTCAGCCTTCAACATCAATACACACTATTCACTTGATACCCTCCTACAGGCAGAGAAAGACCATACCGTGGTTTATATGAGTGCGACCGGGCGGGATACTTGGAAACTTCTGGAAGAGAAAGGTGGTCCAACGCAGTCTGAACGTATCTATAGGTTGCCGCAGTACTATGAGTACGTCAAAGCCGCCTATTTCTATGCCCGACACAATCTGGTGACGATCCTGAAACGCCTTCCGGCGGGTGAAAAAGCAATCGTGTTCATGGAGCTTGGCGATGATTTGGCCGAAATGGAAAAAATATTTGGCGACACAGCCGCATATTATTGCTCACCTTTCAACGAAAGATATCGGAAAAAGTACAGCGATTTTTCGGTCTGCGTGAAGGATGGCCAGCAGCTAAAGAATATTCTGTTCACGACAAAGGCTATGGGTGTGGGAATCGGATTGAAAGATCGGGGTGTGAAGCATATTTTTATCGACCAATGGAATCCTCTGGAAATAGCTCAGTCACTCGGACGCAAGCGCTCCTTGGATGCAGATGACACCTGTACTGTTTATTTCAGGGATTATAGCCTTGACTGGTACTGGGGCACAAACAGTGGGCTGAAAAGGTTTCGCGGTATGCTGTTGAACAAGTATTTGCCAGCGCAGGCGTACATGGCAGGCGAAGAAGAATTTAATAAATACCTGCATAGTGGCAATCCGGAAGTGATTCAGAAGAAAATCGATAAGAGTAAAATTTTGGAACACAATGTAGTCACTGGATACCATATCAATCCGCTGGGGCTTCAACAGGTAGGGCACGATCTCGAAACGCTTTATGACATTATGAGCTCAACGAATTATCCTGAGTCATTTATGAAGTATGCGATGTTTAACTTGCACCAACCCATCAAAGCGTATCGGTTCAAAGATTTGGAAGATTGGCTCTATGCGCACCTGAATCAACCGATGGATTCAGAGGAAATGACAGAAAAAATTATGAGTTTTGGCTATATTGAAAAATATCAAGGGAGAGAGCCGGGTCAGATGGGTTTGAATAAATTTCTTCTATGTTATGGTGTTAAGATTATAAGTGATAGAGAGAATAAGAGAAACGAGAATCGCGATAAAACTTTCTGGATTTTGATTAAACAGTGACTATAGTTGGTGGCGCAAAATTTGGTATATAATATATATATAAATAGCAAAAAATGCGCCAAACTATCTTCTAGTAATATTCTCGGTAATAGTAATCTCAGTGCGGTGACTCCAGTGCCCTTAACATGCAAATGGCTACAGCACTATGGATATGATCTTGGAAGTAAGCAGAAGCGATTTGAAGCAGGACAAAAGAAAATGGTCTGGTGGGTGACAAAATTAGAAAATTGATGCCTACGAAATTCACTATAATATATAGAAGAGTGAAAAATATAGGCGCCGATGTCGCTCTGTATTCGACTTCCTTTATTTGTTTTTTTGCGTGGTTGTGTTAGCCGAGTGCTTCTTGAACGGCCGAAGCATGAGGACGGGACAGAAACGCTCGGTTAACATGATCACGCCAACGGAAATCTTGACTAAGCGAACCTGTGAGCTTTTTCAAGATTGGAGTTGATCTAAATGGTATGAGCGTCAGCGAATACCTTCCTCTTTATCAATCCTTCACCAATAGGACGCATATCAGAAATGGGCGACGATTTGATCAGAGTGAAATATCTCAAATAGTTGAGAAAAACATCTGCTGCGGTGTGATTCTGTCTAGAAATGTATGTGGGTACGTCAATTTGCCGATTACTTATATTTTAGTAACCGTCTGCCCGGCGGATGGTATCACAAGCTGTTGTCCTATCTGGGTTGACACAATTAAAAAATGAATTTAAATCAAAATATGACGGGTTTTCGTACAATATAAGGGTGTCTACGTCGTATACATCCTTTCGTGGCGGAATTTTGAGCTGCCAAAAGGGAGTCGCATTCCACGACCACCCTGCAACATGGCTCAAGGAGGCGGTTTCAATTTGAAATCCCCTTGAAAACTTATCGAGACGGTCTTTGTTGCGCTTGTGACAGACGGCAGATTTCCATGACGCCACGCATATTGTACACCGTTGTTTTACGTACCTTCGTGATTCCTCCCTCAACAGTGGTCAGTTTGACCAAAGTTGAAAGCGGATCAAGGCGGTCTGCGTGTGGTTTCCGACCTCAACTTTCAAATTGAAAGTCGAGCTCAATGGATCAAGATATGCTTTGTTCGCTGATGGGATTGCCGTATGAGACCCTGTGCCAAACAGTACGCACCGGCAATGGTCTAAATTGGAGTGAGGTCACTTAGACTGACCCCATCAAGAAAGGTGTCCCCAATTTTGAGCAGATGTAGATGGTGCTCAAACATGTTCTCCGTGCGCACAAGTGAGTATGCTCAAAAATGAGCGGTCCTCCATGTTCTATAAAACCAATAACGTTTGACCAAAAGTGGTCGAATGAAACTGTTCCCCCACAATTTCGGGGAGACTCATAATCAAATCAAAAATCCGCCGGGATGTGTGCTGTCTGATATTAAACGCGGTTTTTTGAGTTCACTTTCTGACTGAATACTGTATAAAATAGAAGGAGCCCTGCTACTCGTGTCTGAACGGCAGAGCTCTGTTGCTGTTATAGGAAATGATGGTTGGTGTTAGCGTTCAATGATCTCAGTGGTAACTTTCGTTTGACCCTTGCCAAAAAGTCCGGCATAGCCAAAATCAGCCAAATCCTTGAGCTCCTGTGCTTTTTCTCGTGTTTCACGGTAATCTTCACGAAGCAGAGTATCTCCATTTTCATCATGGAATACCGTTTTGACAACGAATTTATTTTCAGCCATAAGCTTATCTCCTGCTGCTGATAGAAGTGGTGATGATGATGTGGTACAGTGTGCTATTACCGCAGCTTTCTCATATAGGCTTGGGACGTCCTTTTCTGGCTCTCATAGAAGGTAACGCCGGTAACATCATCCACGACCAGATCATCATAAGGGATGCCCTTTTTATTCAGATGATCAATGAACCAGCGCTTTTTTAGATAGCACTACGGGGTTCTTCTGAGGTCGCCGTAACTCGATGCAGGCCGCTCACATGCGTTGTAGGTTTTGCCGCAGATGCTCCACCATTCTTTACGCACTCGCTCCCGCATTTGCAGGACCTCAGAGGTGCCGTGAAGGCTGTGCTCCTCGCCATACTGATAATCTGCTTTCTTAATTTTTGCGTTCTGTCCCGCGCTGACTGCACCAGCCGCACCAAGACCCAACATACCTAAAAATAACGAAAAAGCGCCTGCCATAATAGTTTCCTCCTGTATTTTGAAGTGTGTTTGCTTTTGTTGTACCTGAAGTTTACCAAACAGTGCGTCCGATAAGATGGACTTGCAAGTGCACTTTTAAAAATATTGATCTTTCTGGCTGTTGTCGCAGGCAAAAAGTATCCGGTAAGGCCTCCGGTGGCGGGGGACACCTCACTCGGCCAATCCCCAACAGATAATCGGTGGATACCTGATAGAATTGGGCGAGCTGAATCAGGCGGGGAATCTCGGGGCATTTGTCGTGCTCCCATGCGTAGACTGCCCGGCGGGTCACACCCATAGTTCGGGCAAGCTCGGTCTGGGTATAGCCGTGCGTCAGGCGCAGGTGCTGCAAACGTTCTGATGTAATGGTCATAGCGGTGCTCCTTTAAATAATGGGCGTCCTCTCACAGCCCGGCGGATCTCTGTTTTGCAGGTGCACTTTTAAAAAACGTCAAGGGTAATGGTGCCGCCCTCTTTGGTGATGATCTCATACTCGGTGGACTGGATATCTCGCAATACCAACTTTTCAATACTCAGGATGCTGGCAAGGGGGACAGAAAGCATGGTGTGTCCGGCCATGAAATGCAGCTCTGACTTGTTCCGGTGCGTGTGCAGCTGGATGTCTTGGAATGCGATGTCTGCCCCGGTAAAGACGGCGCACCCACTGGCTTTGCACTCGGATGTCTCGGCAAGAAAGGTGTCAATAGCGATTTTATAAGTATCCATGAGGAGCCTCCTGTGATTTTATATATAGCACTACTCTCACTCGTGCCCTCGCTCTCTGTCCTGCTGTGATTAGTCGGCCTTCACGAACAGTTCCATGCAGTCCGCGCAGATGACCCGTACGACCTTGGTGCTCCGGATGATGGTACCGCACTTGGGGCATACCCACCGCCGGGTGCTGCTCTTTGCTTTGGGAGGCTTGGGTGCGCCGGTCTGACTGCTGCCGGGTGATTTGCTGCCTGCTCCGGTGCCTGCCATATCCGACCATGCCAGCCGCTCGCCCATCTGGATATCCTGCCAGCCCTGAAAGATGATGAAGTCCAGTAGCTCCTCGGACGGGCTCGTGATGGTCCAGCCGTATTTCTCGTGGTGGTCGACGGTCAAGCCGTGTGCCTCGGCCTGCTCCTTAAAGCGCCGGTTATGGTAGACCCCGTTGTTGCTGGTGTCCTTGATCCCAGTCTCCATGCAGTACTCGTGCACCATCTCGTGCAGCAGGGTGGAAGCGGTCTCCTCGATGGGGCGGTCAAGGGTAGCCGACGAAATATTGATCTCGTACTTGTTCTCGCCGCCTGCCTGCCAGACCTTGGAACAGGTGATATGACCATAGGCGGACGGGGTCTTTTTCAGGCTGATGATGGGCTCGGGCAGATTGCCTGCAAAGTAGTGCTTGTTGAGCTCGCGGAACATCTTTTCCAGCTGACCGGCAGCGCGATATCAAGATGGAATGTTGTACAATGATTTGGACGTTAATTTGTGCAAATTGTATATTCACGAGAATAGGCCACAGATGCTATAATAAACACTATAATGTACGGAAGGAAAAATCAATGGCAAAGACGAGTGCAGCACAACAGCGTGCAGTTCACAAATATGTGAAAAATAATTATGACCGTTTGGAGCTATCGGTTCCCAAAGGAGAAAAAGTAACTATCCAGCAGGCAGCGAAACAGGCGGGACAAAGCGTAAACGCCTATATCTACGAAGCTGTATGTGCCAGAATGCAGCAGGAAAACGCCATGTCAGACACCCCGGGGGCAGTTAAAAATCTGGAAGGGGACGCTGACTCGGTAGAATGAGATAGTTGTTCCATCTCCCCAGACCTGATTAAAATCTAGCAGCAGAAGGCCTCTGTCTTTCACAGAAATGTGATTGGCGGGGGCTTTTTTAGCGTAAAAAATAGCCTGACCCAGAGCAGGTGGTAGCTGCAGTGACGGGATGCAAGTTATACCTATATATAATAGGGGTAGCAGGGAAGAGAGTAAAAACTATGTAGTACTGTGCGATATGCCTCGTCAGAACTCCTGATCAATGTGACGGCATAAACCGGCTTTTCAGTGCGAGGGGCGCGTTCTATTTAACGGCTGTCATTACATCGGAGCGGCTATCACACCTGACTGCACTCTCCAGCGCCTTGGACAACTATATG
>ENA-ORCM01003514-ORCM01003514.1-human-gut-metagenome-genome-assembly--contig:-NODE-3514-length-10171-cov-22.074698_pt1 | contig 10171 bp, 9 predicted proteins | sample MGYA00242906_ERZ507928 | MGnify/ENA primary metagenome ERZ507928 (study PRJEB26167, sample SAMN06115497) | human gut metagenome | host: Homo sapiens | place: China:Shanxi | collected 2015-05-07... | reverse complement strand
GTACCAAGGTTGCGCTTGGCCAGAATGGCATCCACTACGACCTCCGGCTTTGCCCGGGCAATACAGGCTCCTTCCGGGTCAACGAGCACCGGAACAGTGCCCTGCGCCCAGACGGACTGTGCCTGCTCCAACGCTTCAATGCGGACGGCGCGCAGACCCTCAACATTGGCTTCGCCTTCATACACTGCTTCACACAGGGCCACCTGACGGCGGATGGCTGCGGGCTGTGTCGTTTCCAATACCAGCACTCGCAGCCCGGCGCTCCACAACCGGTGGATGGTACCGGTGGCAAGGTCGCCGCCGCCGCGCACGATAATTAGGGCGTCCTTTTTCATCTCGTTTCCTCCCCGGGGCAAAGTGTCTGCAACAGCACCTCCATGGAGCCGCCGCAGGCAGCAACAGCCGCATCCTCGTTTTTGCCGTCAGCCGAAAGTTGCAGGAATTGCAGGGCGGGCGCGGCCTGTGCCAACAGCTTCTGAGCAGCCTGTACCGTGTAATGCTCCATAATGCCGCCGCCTACGCTGCCCACGGTACTGCCATCGGGCAGGATGAGCATCTTTGCGCCCACATCCCGCGGAGTGGAGCCGTGCCGCGCAATAATAGTAGCCAGTACCGCCGGGGTGCGGGCTTTTTCTGCCTGCACCATCGCATCCAACAAGGCAATGGGATAGCCCTCGGTCTGGGGGCGGGCATTCTTGACCTGCACGATCTGCGCCAGAATGGAAAGCGCGATCTCCGCAGCGGTCTGCGCCCCAATGGCAAGGCCGATGGGTGCGCAGAGTGTATCGATCCGCTGGCTGTCCAGACCGTTCTCCAACAACTGACGGCGCACCAATGCAGCACGGCCACGGCTGCCCATCATGCCCACATAAGCCGCAGGCTTTTGCAGAATCCGGGTAAGGCAGTCCAGATCAAAGGCGTGGGAGCGGGTCAGCACCGCAAAATAGATCTCTGCCCCGCCGGGCACATCCTGAAGCGCCTGCGCAAATGGAGCGCAAAGCACGGTATCCGCTCCGGCGGCGCGCAGCTGCTGGGCAAATTCCTCCCGGTCATCTATGGCAAGCACTGGCATGCCGAGAAGCTTTGCCTGCTTTACAAGGGCAGCAGCAACATGACCGCCGCCGCAGACCACCAGCTGCGGCACCGCACCAAAGCGCTCGGCAAATACCCGCTGACCTTCCAGTGTAAGAAAGCCCGTAGCGGTACAGGCCTGCAGAGCGGCAAGCTGACACTGCAGAAGCCCAGCGTTCTGGGTCTGCCACAGGTCGTCTCCGTCCCGCAGCAACAGCTGACTGCCTGCCTCTGCGCCTTCCAGCACGGTAGCCAGCGTATAGCTGCCGGTCTGGTTTGTACTTTGCAGAACGTCTGCAAGCGTTTGTCTGTTCATTGGTGTTTCTCTCCCTTAATTATTGCTCCACAGGTGTTACCTTATCAAACTGTGTCTGATCCAGTTCTGCCTGCCAGCTTTGCCAGTCCTCCGGCAGCATACGCCATGCAAGCCCGCACCCCGCTGAGATCTCCCGCGGCAGCGGAATCAGCCGCCCGGGTACCTGCCGGGCATTGCATTGCTTTTCCCACTCCATAGCCTCTAAGGTAGTACGGAAGGAAAGCACGATATAGCTTCGTTTTATTCGCATAAAAGTTCCCGAGCAAGTGCGCAAACTGCCTGCGCCGCCTGCTGCACCTCCTGCTCCGTATTGAAATGGGAAAAGCTGAACCGTACCACGCCCTGCTCTGCCGTGCCAAGGGCCTTGTGCATCAGCGGAGCGCAGTGCGCCCCAGCACGCACGCAGATGCCATAGTCCTCCCACAAAATATCTGCCACCCGGGCAGAATCCTCCTGTCCGATGTTCAGCGCCACAATGGGCGCACGGGGCTGCATAGCCATATCACCATACACCGTTACGCCCGGTGCAGTACGCACCTGCTCATAAAACAGGCGGGCAAGGGCGTTTTCCCGGTCGGCAAGGCTTTCTACGCCCTGCTCCAGCAACCAGCGCACCCCGGCGCAAAGCCCCGCAAGGCCGTGCACGTTCAGCGTGCCGGCCTCCAGTGCGGTGGGCATCTGCAAAGGGTGCGTTTCATCAAAGCTGTGCACGCCACTGCCGCCCACAAGGAGCGGCGCAATTTGTAACCCGGGGCGCACATAAGCTCCGCCGGTGCCCTGCGGCCCCAGAAGTGCCTTGTGGCCGGTAAAGCAGAGGGCATCTATACCCAGCCGCTGCACATCAATGGGCTGCGCTCCGGCAGTCTGGGCAGCATCTACGATGAACAGCAGACCGTGCCGGTGGGAAAAGTCCGCTGCGCTGGCAAGGTCGGTGCCATTGCCGGTCACGTTGGAAGCCCCTGTCGCCACCAGTGCCCGAGTCGTGGGACGCAGCAGCGCTTCCCACTGATCGTAGCACAGCCGCGCAGCAACATCCACTCCGGTAAAAGAGACCTCTACTCCCTGCGCCCGCAGCCGGTACAGAGGGCGCAGAACGGAGTTATGCTCGCATACCGTTGTGATGACATGGTCGCCTGGATGCAGCACGCCGTTCAGTACCGTATTCAGCGCCATGGTCGCATTGGCGGCAAAAACAATACAGGAGGGGTCCGGCGCATGGAAAAGCTCCGCCAGCGCCAGACGGGTATCCAGCACGATCCGTGCAGCGTGAAGGGTAGGCTCGTGTGCGCCGCGCCCGGGGTTGCCTGCCGTGTGCAACGCCTCCAGAATAGCCTGTTCCACCTGCGGCGGTTTATGCAGAGTGGTGGCCGCGTTATCCAGATAGATCACGGCTTTACCACGTTTCCGGCCTGCGTCAGCTTTTCGGCAATGGTGTACATATTGGTCACGCTGCCCACAGCCAGCTTCTCGGTAAGGCCGTAAAAGTTCAGGCAGGTACCGCAGGTCAGGATCTCCACGCCCTGTGCTTCCAGCGCCTTGAGATCTTCCAGCATGGCAGAGCCTTCACAGGTCAGCGCTGCGCCGCCGTTATAGAACAGAATAGTCTTGGGCAGCTTGTCCTGCTGGGTCAGCGCAAATACAAAGGCCTTGAGCAGGGTCTTGCCCAGTTCCTCGCTGCCTTCGCCCATCGTGGCAGCGGAAATAGCCACCACCGTATCGGTGCGGGCATCAGGGGTGCAGACAGGCGCATCTTCTGCTGGGGCGCTTACTACTTCGCCCATCGTGAACAGCACACGGTATTTGCGCTCTTCCAGCTTTTCAGCGCTGTACTGATACCCCTTCTGCTGCGCCATTTTGGTCAGGTTCTGTACGGCAATCTCGTTGTCCACCAGTACCTCCACCTGTCCTGCGCCCTGCAGCTCGGAAATCGCCTTTTTTGCCTTGACAACAGGCAGCGGGCAGGCATCGCCCAGTGCATCCACTTTGATAAATTCAGCCATTCTGATTACTCCTCTCATTTGTCTGTTACGGTGATTTCAATTTCCTGTTTCAGCAGGATTTCTCCTACAATGCTTGCAGGCAGCCCTGCGGCGCGCAACGCCTGTTCCAGTGCCGCTGCATCTGCCGGGTCTACCGCCAGCAGCAGCCCGCCGGAGGTCTGCGGATCGAACAAGACCTCCTCCATGGCAAAGCTTACGTTTTTAAACCGGACGAATGGCCCGGTATGATTGCGGTTGCGCTGCCCGGCGGCGGTGTACAAAAATGCATCGGCCGCTTTTTCAGCACCCGGCAGCACCGGCACGGCATTTGCGTGGATGATGCAGGAAAGCTTGCCGCCCATCATCTCGTGCAGATGGCCCAGAAAGCTGAAGCCGGTCACATCCGTAGCGGCACGGACGCGGTATTTGCGGCTGATCTCTGCCGCTGTTTTGTTCAGGGTAGTCATGGAACGAATTGCCGCTTCCATCTCCTCCGGGGCGGCTTCGCCCACGCGGTTTGCCGTGCACAGCAGCCCCACACCCAAAGCCTTGGTCAATACCAGCTTGTCGCCGGGCATGCCAGTATCGTTCGTATACATCCGGTGCGGGTCTACAAGACCGGTTACAGAAAGACCGTATTTCACCCCGCTGTCCGCAATGGAGTGCCCGCCCGCAAGACTGCCGCCGGCTTCTGCCACCTTTTCAGCACCGCCGCGCAAAATCTCGCCCAGCACGTTCAGATCCATATCCTCCGGGAAGCAGACCAGATTTAAGGCAGTCTTTACCTCGCCGCCCATGGCGTAGACATCGCTCAGGGCGTTTGTGGCAGCGATTTGCCCAAAGGTATAGGGGTCGTCCACCATCGGCGGAAAAAAGTCCACAGTCTGCACCAGTGCAATGTTGTCCGTGATGCGGTAGACTGCGGCATCATCCCGGCTGTCATAGCCGACCAGAAGATCCGGGTCTTTTTCGCCCCGGGGCAGCTTTTCCAGAATACGGCTCAGCACCCCGGCACCCAGCTTTGCGGTGCAGCCGCCGCCGGTACAGAATATGATCTTATCTTCCTTGCTCATGCACGTTCTTCCTCTTTAAAATGCGTCAGTACGCACGGAATGCCCTGCTGACGCAAAAGCTGTTGTATTTGTATGCCCTGCTGGCGCAATTCTGGCGTATCAGCCTGATTGAGTACGGCATAAAACTGCCGGTCTCCCACCGCCTTGCGTCCGCCCTGCGCACTTGCAAGCAGCTGTGCCAGCACAGGGGGCGTAAGAGGTGCATCCGGCGCAGCCGCTAAAAACCGCGGACGGATGGTATCGTAGCGGAAGCAGACCTCTCGCAGGGGCTTACCCAGCGCCGAAAGTCCTGCTACCGCCAAAACAATATCGCTTTGGGGCAGCAGCACCGGCTCGTGCGCCGCCGGGAGCTTGCAGGGGTAGTGCTTTGCCCCGTCCGCCTCAATGAATACCGCATCTGCCTGTGCCATCCGGCGCAAAAGCTGCGGCGGCGGTAGGGTCAGCTTCCCGTTTTCTGCCGGAGTGCCGATCACTGCGTAGCGACCCGCTTGCCATAAGGCGGTAAGCACTGCGTCATCCGGTGCATAACAGGCAGCAGGCTGCCGGATATGGGTAGTCGTGGTCACAAGCACCCGCCAGCTCTTACGGGCACAGTGCGCCGCCATGGCATACAGCAGGGTCGTTTTTCCCCCGCCGCCTACCAGAGAAACGATATGCCCTTTCTCTGCCAGAAACGGAAACTCTTTTTCGTTCAGCATCTGCTATTACTGCTTGGCTGCAGCTGCCATTGCGATCTGCTCCGGGGTGATGGGCAGCTCGTAGAAGCGAGTGCCGATGGCGTTGTAGATGGCGTCCGAGATGGCGGGCAGCGGCGTATTGATGACCACCTCACCGATGGACTTTGCTCCAAAGGGGCCGTTAGGCTCGTAGCTATTCTCAAACTCCACATGGATGTGGCCGATATCGTTGCGGGCAGGGATCTTATACTGGAACAGAGAGTTCTCTTCCGGGTAGCCGTTTCTGTCGTAGGTGATGTTCTCAGTCAGGGTCATGCCGATGCCCTGCAAAATGCCGCCCTCTGCCTGCACACGGGTCAGGTTGGGGTTGATGGGCGTGCCGCAGTCCACGCAGGCGTCAAATTCCAGCACCTTCACTTCGCCAGTCTCGGTGTCCACTTCCACTTCGGCAGCGCCCACCATATACGGCGGCGGCGACAGAGGCGAGGTGTGAGTCTCGGTGAATTCCAGCGGGATCTTATGGCCGAACTGAGAAGCAAAGGCGATCTCGGACAGAGTCTTTTGCCGGGTGGGGTCGGCGCTTTCAAACACGACCTTACCATCAAACTCCACGGCATCCGCCGGGCAGCCCAGCATCTCTGCACCCAGTTTGCAGATCTGTTCCCGCAGCTTCATGGCGCACTTTTCGGTGGCCTTGCCGGTGACATAAGTGGTGCTGGAAGCGTAGGAGCCGGAATCGTAGGGGGAGGAATCCGTATCCGCACCAAAGACGGTAATGTTATCCAGCGGGCAATCCAGCACCTCGGCAGCGATCTGCGCCAGCGTAGTGTCGCAGCCGGTGCCCATATCGGCTGCACCGATCATCAGGGTATAAAAGCCGTCATCGTTCAGCTTGAGGGTTGCGCTGCCCACGTCCATACCGGAAATACCGGAGCCCTGCATCGCCATACCCATACCCACGGCACGGATCTTGCCGTTGCCCATATCCCGGGCGGGATACTTGTGCTCCCAGTCGATCATCTCGCGTACCTTGAGTACGCACCGGTCCAGCGCGCAGCTGGTATTCACCGCACCGTAGTAGGCGGGCATCACATCGCCCTCCTGTACGGTGTTCTTCAGGCGCAGTGCAATGGGGTCCATGTTCAGCTTGTGTGCCAGCTCATTGACGGCAGATTCCACCGCAAACAGGCCCTGTGTAGCGCCATAGCCGCGGTATGCACCGGCAGACATGTGGTTGGTATACACTACATCGCTGACAAAGCGGAAGGCTTCGGCCTTGCCGTACAGCGGGATGGACTTATGACCGGACAGACCCACGGTAGTGGGGCCGTGCTCGCCGTAAGCGCCGGTGTTGGACAGGGTGTACAGGTCAATGCCCTTCACAATGCCATCCTTGGTAGCGCCCAGACGGACGTGCATCTCCATCTCGTGGCGTGGCGAAGAAGCCGTCTGGCTTTCCACGCGGCTGAAGATGAGCTTGGAAGGCTTTTTGGTCATCCAAGTCACAAAAGCCGGGTACACCTCACTGACGGCGGTCTGTTTTGCACCAAAGCCGCCACCGATGCGGGGCTTGGAGACACGCACCATGGACTTGGGAATGTGCAGTGCATTGGCGATGTTGCGGCGGGCATGGAACACGATCTGGGTAGAGCTGAGCACATTCAGCCGCCCATAAGTATCAATGGAGCAATAGGTGCGGAAGGTCTCCATCATGGCCTGCTGACAGGCCTTGGTGTGGTACACATGGTCAATGACCACATCGCACCCGGCCAGCACAGCGTCGATATCACCGTTGCCGCATTCATCATGAGCGCAGAGGTTGCGCTTGTTGTCGGCACCCACGGGGGCAAGGCTTTCCCAGTTATCCTCCGGGTGCACAAGGATAGGATTATCCTTTGCGGTGTGGAAATCCAGCACGGCTTCCAGTACCTCATAATCCACTTTAATGAGCTTGAGTGCCTTGTCCACGCACTTTTCATCCTTACCGGCTACAATGGCCACCACGTCTCCCACAAAGCGGACGTGGCGATCGATGAGCAGACGGTCGTAGGGGCTGGCCTCCGGGTAGGTCTGGCCGGCCTGCGTATAACGGCGAGCATCCTGCGGCACATCCTCCCAAGTGAAGATGGCTTCGATGCCGGGCACTTTTTTGGCAACAGCGGTGTTGATGCTGCGGACGATGGCATTTGCATGGGGCGAGCGCAGCAGCTTGACGATCAGGCAGTCCTGCGGGATGATGTCATCCATATAGACAGGCTGGCCGGTGACCAGCTGCATCGCGTCTTTTTTGCGGAACGGTTTGTTGACGGTTTTCACTGTACGCCCTCCTTCTGCTTTTTCCATGCCAGAAAGTTCATAATGCCGCGCAGCTGGCCTTCGTAGCCGGAGCAGCGGCACAGGTTTCCGGCAAGGTATTCCTTCACCTGCTCTTCGGTGGGGTACGGCTGCTCCCGGAACAGAGCCAGCGCGTTCATAATAAAGCCCGGGTTGCAGAAACCGCACTGTTCTGCACCCTGATCTGCAATAAAGGCACCAAACTCGGCGGCCTCCTCCTGCAGACCCTCCAGCGTGGTGATCTTGTGCCCATCGGCGCGGGCTGCCAGCACGGAGCAGGACAGCACAGGCTTATCATCCATAAACACAGTGCACAGACCGCAGTTGGAAGTTTCGCAGCCGCGCTTGACACTCTTGCAGCCGTGTTCACGGACAAAATCGATCAAAAGCATATCCGGGGCGATCTCCTCGGACACCCGGATGCCGTTCAAGGTAAGTGTGATCTGCATTTACTTTTCCTCCTGCATTTTACGCTGTTCCAGCTCCAGCACTGCGCGCTTTGTCAGCACGCCTGCCAGATGCCTGCGGTATTCGGCGCTGCCGCGCATATTAGAGCCGGTAACGATCTGCGCCTTTATGCCTTCGGCAAACTGCGCGGCAAGCTGTTCTCCCGCAAGGGCAGGCTCTGCCGGGAGTTCGAACCGCACGGCGCGCAGCGGACGCGCGCCAATGACGATGCGGTAATCGCCGGTCTCCATCCGGGCGGCGGCACAGGTCAGCACCGGGATATCGGTCTGACTGTTGCGCACAGACTGGTAATAAAGCTGCATCGGTGTCTTTTTTACGATCAGCCGCACCAGAACGTCCCGGTCGTAGGGACGCTGGGCATATTCCTGCAAAGGCAGAATGCCGCCCTTGTACAGTTCCACATCACAATCCATGGCAAGGAACATGGTCAGCACGTCCGAAAAGCCGAACCGGCTGTAAATGCTGCCGCCCACAGTTGCCAGATTGCGCAGCTGCACGCCCACGATATGGCGCACAGTCTCACGCATGGCACCGTGGGTGTAGGCGGCAAGCCCCGGGTGCTGTTCCAGCTGGCGCAGGGTGACCATAGCGCCGATGGAAAAGCTGTCCTCGGTCTCCTCAATGGTATCCAGCCCCAGACCGGAAAGGTCGATGGCGGTGCCGACATTGATGGTTTCCATCTTCAGCCAGATCATGCCGCCCAAAATGCGGTTTGGTTTTTTCTGGTTCAGCTGCCACGCTTCCTCCAGACTTTCTGCCCGCTTGTATTCTCGGATCGTCATCATGTGCAGTACCTCTCTTTTCTATCGCTGCGATATCTCTGCTTTTATTTTAGCACAGCTTTCGGTATAATACTATTATAAAATGCTGCTGAAAGGGTGTATTTGTATGAAAAAGTCGCTTACAGTCGGCTGTGTGATCATGGCTTCCGGGCTGAGCCGCCGTTTTGGCGCGAACAAGCTGCTTGCAGATTTTTGCGACCAGCCCATGCTCTGCCGGGCCTTTGCCGCTACCGCTACACCCGGTATTGCCGCCCGCATTGTGGTGACCCGCTCGGAGAAGGTGCAGGCGCTGTGCAGGGCGCATGGCGTCCCGGTGCTGCTGCACAGCCTGCCTGGTCGCAACAATACCGTTCGGCTGGGGCTTTCAGCGCTGCTGGAGCAGCTGCCGGAGCTTAGCGGCTGTATGTTTCTGCCCGGGGATCAGCCCCTGCTGCGCCGGGAGACGGTAGAAGCCATGACAGAGCGCTTTTGCCGCGAACAGTCATCCCCGATAGAATGGCAAAAAGAAACAGAACGGGAGATCTTCCGTCTGGGAGCCGTGGCCGAAAACGGCCCGGTGCCTCTTGTCGGAAGTCCCGTTCTGTTTGGAAGCAGTTTCTTTCCGGAACTGCTCGCCCTGCCGGAAAATAAAGGCGGCAACGTACTGCTTAAAAAGTACCCTGCGCAGGTGCGCACGGTCTGCATTGCGGACAGCGCAGAGCTGCTGGATGCAGACACCCCGGAGGTGTTGCAGCAGCTGGAAGCCCTTGCCCGGCAAAAAAGTTAAAATTTATTCTGCCATATCGTTCTTGGGCAGCAGCACGTTCAGCAGAATTGCTACAAAGGCGGCCGGAACAATGCCGGACTCGCCGCAGATCAGCTGGAAGGCCTGCGGAGCCTGTGCCAGAATGCCGCTGTTGGCGCCCATGCCGTAGCCAACGCCCAGTGCCACGGAAACGATGGTCAGGTGGCGCGGAGTCATCTTTTCCTTGGTGATCAGCTGAATGCCGCTGACCACGATGGAAGAGAACATCATAACGGCAGCACCGCCCAGAACGGCCTGCGGCATGATGGAAATCAGCGCGCCCAGCTTGGGGATCAGGCCGCAGAGGATCAGGAACACGGCACCGGAGGCCAGTGCCATACGGTTAACCACCTTGGTCATGGCCACCAGACCCACGTTCTGGCTGAAGGAGGTATTGGGCAGCACGCCGAACAGTGCGGCAAAGGTAGAGCCGAGGCCATCACAGATGACGCCGCCGGACAGCTCCTTATCAGAAGGCTCGCGGTTCATGCCGCCTTCCATCACGCCGGAGATATCGCCCACAGTTTCCACTGCGGTGACGATGAACATGACCAGCACCGGCAGGATTGCACGGGCATCAAATACCACCTTGACCGGCATCAGCTTGGGCACTGCGAACCAGGAAGCCTGTGCCACCTTGTTCCAGTTGAGCACCCATGCCTTGGTGAACTCTACACCATCAGCAGT
>ENA-ORCM01003513-ORCM01003513.1-human-gut-metagenome-genome-assembly--contig:-NODE-3513-length-10172-cov-36.473105_pt1 | contig 10172 bp, 12 predicted proteins | sample MGYA00242906_ERZ507928 | MGnify/ENA primary metagenome ERZ507928 (study PRJEB26167, sample SAMN06115497) | human gut metagenome | host: Homo sapiens | place: China:Shanxi | collected 2015-05-07... | reverse complement strand
TACTTTGTATAATCTGCTTGCTTGTCGTTATATCATGGTTTTGGTTTGATTATACCTTTGGCTGTTTCTTCGGGAACCGCCTTTTTAAGTGGAACCGTTTCTTGTGACGGCTTTCACATTTCCTTTATCCCTTAAGTCCCTGCCCTCATTGGCTTCCATGAAAAGTTCCAGCATATCCGTTTTAATCAGGACTTTCCTCCCGACCTTTAATACCGGAAGTTTCTTCCACTCCACCAGTTTTCTCAGGGTGTTCCTGCCGATTCCCGTATAATCAGCAGCTTCCTCAATAGATAAGGCAATCTTTCTTTGCGTCATGTGACCACCTCCTTATAAATTGCATTATGCAATTTCATTTGTGCTGTCAGTATAGCGTGTTTATATCATCTTGTCAAGCATTACGAAATTATATTGTTTATTGTTTAATTGCATATTGCAATATTGTTTGTTATGTGGTATAGTAATGACATACCGAAAAAGGAGGCACATCAGCATGAAAGATAAAGAATTACGCAAGCTGATCGGTAGCAGGGCAAAACAGCGCCGTACAGAATTGAATCTGACACAGCCTTATATCGCTGAAAAGATGGGTGTGACTGCATCTACGATTCAGAGATATGAAGCCGGAACGATTGACAATACAAAGAAAATGGTGCTGGAAGGTCTTTCAGAAGCTCTCCATGTATCTGTGGAATGGCTCAGAGGGGAAACGGACGAATATGAAACCGACATTACGGATAAAAGAGAATTACAGATTCGTGATGCCATGACGGATATTCTCAAACAGTTACCTCTTGACCTTACGAAAACAGAAGATGCTTTTTCCAAAGACCTACTGCTGTTAATGTTGAAACAATATGAACTGTTTTTGGATTCGTTCCAGTTCGCCTGCAAGAATTACAAAGGCAATACCAAAGAAGCGGACATTGCAAAAGTAATGGGGTTTGAATCGAATGATGAATATAACGAGATCATGTTTCTCAGGGAGATCACCCATACTGTCAACGCATTGAATGACATGGCAGATATTGTAAGGCTCTATTCCAAGAAACCGGAAACAGCAGAACAACGGCTTGCAAATCTTTTATCCGAAGTTATGTATGAGGATTCTGAATCGGTATAGTAAGATAATCGGAGTTATGATATACTTACACGCAAGAAGCATTTCAGCAGTTCCGATTGTCTGATATCGAAAGGAGACATACGATTATGGCAAAAGGATCTGTTAGAAAAAAAGGAAAAAAATGGTACTATCGTTTCTATGTAGAAGATGCAAGCGGTAAAATGGTTCAGAAAGAATACGCCGGAACCGAAAGTAAAAGTGAGACGGAAAAGCTTCTCCGCAAGGCACTGGAAGACTACGAAGATAAGAAGTTTGTCGCAAAGACAGATAATCTTACTGTAGGAGAACTTCTTGATATGTGGGCGGAAGAAGAACTGAAAGTCGGAACACTCAGCAATGGTACAGTGGAAAATTATCTTGGTGCAATCCGTTGTATCAAGAAACATCCGATTGCAGAACGCAAATTAAAAACCGTTACTGCTGAACATTTACAGGCATTTCTTGATCTGCTTACATTCGGTGGGGAATTTCCAGATGGAAAAGTGAGAAAAGGATACAGTAAAGATTACATCCATTCCTTTTCAGCAGTATTACAACAGGCTTTCCGGTTTGCAGTATTTCCAAAACAGTTGATTACTTTTAATCCTATGCAGTATATTAAGCTGAAAAAACAGGCAGAGGATGTGGATTTATTCTCAGATGATGAGGTAGAAGAAGGCATACAGCCTATTTCCCATGAAGATTATGAGAGACTGATAGAATACCTCAAAGTAAAGAATCCACCTGCAATCCTGCCAATCCAGATCGCATACTATGCGGGACTTCGTATCGGTGAAGTTTGCGGATTGACATGGCAGGACATCAATCTTGAAGAACAATGCCTGACCATTAAAAGAAGTATCCGCTATGATGGCACAAAACATAAAAACATCATCGGACCGACCAAGCGAAAGAAAGTAAGGATTGTTGATTTTGGCGATACTCTGACTGAAATACTGAAAACCGCCAGAAAAAAACAGCTTAAAAGCCGGATGCAGTATGGTGAACTTTACCACCGCAATTTCTACAAGGAAGCACAGGACAAAAACAGAGTGTATTATGAATATTATCATCTGGACGGAACCGAAGAAATCCCGGTAGATTACAAGGAAATCTCCTTTGTCTGCCTGAGACCGGACGGATGTCTGGAACTGCCAAGCACACTCAGCATTGCCTGCCGATCAGTTGCAAAAAGGCTGGACGGATTTGAGAATTTCCATTTCCACCAGTTGCGACACACCTACACAAGCAACCTCCTCTCAAACGGAGCTGCCCCAAAAGATGTGCAGGAACTGTTAGGGCACTCTGATGTCAGTACCACAATGAATGTCTACGCCCACTCTACAAGAAAGGCAAAGCGGAACTCCGCCAGACTTCTTGATAAAGTGGCAGGCAACGACTAAATAAAAAATTCCCTTATTTCCCTTGCTGATTCCGCATAAGGTCAAAAATAAGGGAAAATACATATCATTTCACTATTTAAGGGGCTGGAAAGCCCGTAAAATAAGGAAAGTTCAAGAAATCTCTCCACAAATTCCGATTTATTTCAGTTGCAAAAAATAACTTTCATGATTTCTTCTTCATTGTCTCTGGTAAATTTGCTTAATTCATAAGATCGGATCCTCTGGTTGACCAGTATGGGAACTACAAAACCATTTTTCACCAAAACAGCTAATCTGTTAATAATTGTTTTGTTCGTGACTGACAGTTTCCTGCTGACTTCAATCGGTGTAAATTCCCCTTTATAATCCATGATCAAAAGCCTCAAAAGTTCCTTTTCCTTTCCTTTTAGGAACGATAAACTTGCAGCAACATCTTCCTCATTGGAAGCCATCTGCAGATCACAAACCTTTCCAGAGTATAACTTTACCATCCTCAGAAAATAGTTGATCCAGATTTCCGGATGGGACGGATTATCTCTTCCGGAATAATATAATGCAGGAAGTCCCATCTGGATGGCTTCGTAATATTCATCGATATCATAGGCAAAATATTCTTCCAGAGAACCTATTCCATTAAAACCATATCCATAATAATCAAGAATATAGCCTGACATTAATCTGGCGGTTCTTCCATTTCCATCTTCAAAAGGATGAATGGTAACCAATTGATAATGAACTACAGCAGCAATAATCAGCGGATGATCATCTGTAGTATTTACATATTCAACAAGTTCATCCAACAAGTCTGGAATATCAATATACTCTGGTGGAATATATTCCGCTGCGCCTGTTTCGGAATCATATACTGCAAATAACATTCCAGGCGGCATAGGGCCTCTTAAGCCTATCTTTTCTTTTGACGCACCTTTTTCAACCATTGCCTGCACTTCTAAAATCATTTCTTTTGAAAAAGCTTCTTTCTTTTTCAGTTTTTCTTCTAAAAAATTTAAAGCCAAAAAGTAATTACGAACTTCCTGTTCTGGCTTTAAAAAGTGTTTGTGAGGATCACTATCAATAGCCTCATTTGCCTGTTTTTCAGTTAATGGATTTCCTTCAATCTTATTAGAAGCATAGGAACTTTTTTTCTTAGAGTTTTTTCTAAGTCTGTTTTTTATAATAGGTGGCATTTCTATCGTACTAAGAGAAAAACGCTTTTCGTCTATTTCCGATATTCTTTTTAAAATTTCATTTGTTAGCGTAACTTTAATCACATGATCCACCTCCATTTCATCCATATATTATATCGTTTTATGGATTGTTTTTTCATTAAAATTACACTATTTTTTCACTATTTTTCATTACTTCATCGTTTTCGCCAACGAATTGAGCAACGCCCGCCTCTCTGGATTCAGATTCTTTTTCTCATAAAATGCTTCTTTAAAAAGCTCTGCATTTTTCCTTTGGTCATCATCCGGAATATGAGAGTACGCATCCGTAACCATATTGACCTGTGCATGGCCGGAATCACCCTGTACTGCTTTGATATCAGATAATGGTACACACAAGCACGGAAAACACTTTATGCAAAATCTTCCACAGTAAAATCTATAAATGATCCGCAAAGGCAAAGGAAACCGACAGTTTACCATGTTTGGAATTATGGCAGTTCTTTTAGGAAGTGGAGATGCATTCCATCTGGTTCCCCGTGCAGTAGCGCTTTGTACAACTGGACTTGAGAACTTTACTGTACAGATGGAGTTAGGAAAGTGGATTACCTCTATCACTATGACTATCCTAAAATCATATCACCATTTGCAGTATATCCTCTATATGTTCTGCATAATAATCAGCCCCATTCAGTTCCCCTTTCTCACCATATCCATACAGGCATCCTATAAAAGGGCTTTTGCAGGACCTGGCACATTCCAGATCCTGTCTCCTGTCTCCGACTACCAGATAAGGGCCACTATATTCCCGGATGATTTCCTGCACAATTTCTGTCTTTGGACGGAATCTGTATGATTCACAGTCATAAAAACGGTCAAACCATCGTTCCATCCCAAATTCCTTCCAGTGTGCCTCACGATATGAAGCTTTACAGTTACTTAAGATCACAAGGTGATATCCCTGGTTCTTCAAAGCTGTTAGCATCTCCTCTGCTCCCGGATACCACACTGCCTTATGTTTCCTGATCTGTCTTATCATCAGATCTCCTACCATCCTGCTTGCCTGCTCTTTATAGCTCTGATCCAGTTCCGGCAAAAATGTATTCCACATCTCCTTACTGTTAAGTCCCAGCCAGCCGGCAATTTCCACCGAGCCTATCTCCCGTTCTTCGGTAACCTTCTGTTCTGTCAGCCACTGATAGGTTTCACGAAATGCCGGTTCATAGATTCCAAGGGTATGATGGATCGTTCCATCATAATCGAATATGATTGTTTTTGTCATCATTTATTTTCCTGTCTTTTAGAGCTGCTTCATCAGATTGACCATCTCAATCGCAGATAATGCACAATCATAGCCTTTATTTCCCGCTTTGCTTCCTGCACGCGCAATAGCCTGCTCGATATTTTCAGTCGTGATCACTCCGAATAAAACCGGGATTCCTGTTGCAAGTTCAACCTGTGCGATTCCCTTGGCAGATTCATTACACACCAGATCATAATGTGAAGTATCTCCACGGATGACAGCTCCAACGCAGATAATTGCATCATATTTTCCTGACTGTGCCATCTTCTGTGCTGTAATCGGAATCTCAAATGCTCCCGGTACCCATGCTGCAGTAATGTTCTCTTCTTCTACTCCATGTCTTACCAGTCCGTCGACTGCCCCTCCCAATAATTTATTCACAATAATTTCATTGAATCTCGCTGCCACGATACCAACCTTCATTCCCTCCGGTGCTACTACTTTTCCTTCTACTAAATTGATCTGTCTCATTTTTTTCTTCCTCCTGATATTTGCTGTTTTTTATAAATTTATTTCTTTAAAAATATGACCCATCTTTTCCTGCTTCGTCTTCATATACTTCCGGTCATACTTTTGTGCCGGAATCTCCAGAGGTACTCTCTCATTGATCTTCATTCCGAATTCGCCAAGTCCATAGACTTTATCCGGATTATTTGTCAGTAATCTTAATGATTTCACACCAAGGTCTGACAGTATCTGTGCCCCGACCCAGTACTCTCTGAGATCCGGTGCAAACCCTAACTTCACATTAGCCTCCACAGTATCGTATCCCTGCTCCTGAAGCGCATATGCTTTGATCTTATTGATCAGTCCGATTCCTCGGCCTTCTTGTCTCATGTACAGAATGATTCCTCGGCCTTCTGCTTCTACCTGGCGCATCGCTGTCTGCAGCTGCAGGCCACAGTCACATCTGAGCGATCCGAATGCATCCCCTGTCAGACACTCCGAATGTACCCGGCAAAGCACATCCTCACCATCTCCCAGATCACCTTTTACCAGTGCCAGATGATGCTCTCCTGTAATATCATTGATATAACCATACATTTTAAAATCACCGTACTGCGTTGGGAGGTTTGCAACGGCTTCCTCCTTTACATGCTTTTCATGTATTCTTATATAATCCTGCAGATCACGGATCGTAATAAATGTAAGGTTATGCTCTTTTGCCATTTCCCATAGCTGTGATGTACGCATCATAGTTCCATCTTCTTTCATAACTTCACAGCACACGCCGCATTCTTTCAGTCCGGCAAGTCTCATAAGATCTGTTGTTGCCTCTGTATGGCCATTTCGTACCAAAACCCCGCCTTTTCTGGAAATAAGCGGAAACACATGTCCCGGTCTTCTGAAATCCTCCGGTTTTGACTGATCATCCACACACTTCATGATAGTATAGGAGCGCTCTTCCGCAGAGATACCTGTGGTTGTATCTGCGTGATCTACTGACACGGTAAATGCTGTACTGTGATTGTCCGTGTTCTCCGCAACCATCGGCGGAAAGTTCAATCTCGCCGCAATTTCTGCACTCATCGGTGTACAGATAAGACCCTTTGCATAGGTCGCCATGAAATTAATATTTTCCCTGGTCGCAAACTCTGCCGCACATATCAGATCTCCCTCATTTTCTCTGTCCGGATCATCTGTGACCAGAACTATTTTTCCTTCCTTAAGATCCCTAAGTGCTTCTTCAATTGTGTTGTACTGATAATTTTGTGACATAGTGTATATCCTCCTGTTCTAAAACCCGAATTCTTCAAGAAACTCCATCGTAATTCCGGATTCTTTTTTCTCTTCTTCGTTTTTTCTGATGCCAAGCAGTTTTTCTACGTATTTTCCGATCACATCATTTTCCAGACTAACCAGATCCCCCGGCACCTTTTCCAAAAGAGTGGTTTCTTCTCCTGTATGTGGAATGACCGACACCTGAAAACCAGCTTCATCAACCCTTGCAACTGTCAGGCTGATCCCATCAATACAGACGGATCCTTTTTCCACGATCAGATGCAAAATCTGTGGCGATGTCTCAATTGATACCCAGATGGCATTTTCTTCCCGGAGCATGGAACGTATCACGCCAGTCCCATCAATATGGCCGCTTACTATGTGTCCCCCGAACCTGCCATCTGCAGCCATTGCACGTTCCAGGTTTACCTGGCTTCCGGCCTTGCAGCTGCCAAGACTGCTTCTTCTGATCGTCTCTGCCATCACATCGGCAGTAAATCCGTCCGGCTGAATCGACGTAACTGTCAGACACACACCATTCACAGCGATACTGTCACCGATCCTTGTCCCTTCCAGGACTTTCCGGGCTTTCACTGCCAGGATCCCTGATTCCCCTGTCAGCTGTATATAACGGACTTTTCCTTTCTCTTCTACGATTCCTGTAAACATGATTCCTCCTGTTTTTTATCACACACCTGACATTTTATCCGGATATCCTCACCGATCTGGCAGATATCTGTATATTTCAGTTCCACTGCTTCAGACGGCAGTTCAACTCCAATACCCTCTACCGGTGTCTTCCCAGCCACACCGCCAAACAGCTTTGGTGCCACAAAAGCCTGTACTTCCTTTACAATTCCAGCTCGCAGTGCACTGTCATTTAACGTACCTCCTCCCTCCAGGAGGATGCTGTCAATGCCTCTGTTTCCAAGATCTGCCATCAGCTTCTTAAGGTCTATCTGATTCTTTTCGTCGGGACAGTAAATGGTTTCAACTCCCATGGTATGTAATATTTTTATTTTCTCTTCTGCATTTTTCTGTTCTGCATAAGCCACGATCGTCCGGTACTTTTCCGCACTTTTTACAATCTGACTGCCCGGCGGGATCCTGAGCTTACTGTCACACACAATCCTGACAGGACTTTTCCAGCCTTCTACCCGGACGTTTAACATCGGATCATCTGCAAGCACAGTTCCAATACCAGCCATGATTCCCATGTACTGATGCCGCATATGCTGTACTTCTTTTCGTGCAGATTCTCCGGTGATCCATTTTGATGCTCCTGTTTTCGTTGCGATCTTTCCATCCAGTGTCATGGCATACTTCATTACCACATAAGGAGTCTTCGTAGTAATATAATGGAAAAACACCGGGTTCAGCTGATCACATTCTTCTCTCATAAAATCTTCAACTACTGTTACACCGGCTTCCCTTAACATCTGTACACCTTTTCCTGCCACTTTCGGATTCGGATCTCTGGAACCGATCACCACTTTTCTGATCTTCTGTTCAATGATCGCTTCCGTACATGGAGGTGTTTTACCATGATGACAGCAAGGCTCCAACGTGACATAAATCACCGCACCTTCTGCTGATTCTGTAAGAGAAGCAATTGCATTACGTTCCGCGTGAAGTTCTCCATACTTTTTATGATAGCCTTCCCCGATGATCTTTCCGTCTTTTACGATCACTGCCCCTACCATAGGATTGGGATTCGTCCAGCCTTCTCCTTTTTTGGCCAGTTGAATAGCCCGAAGCATATATTCCTGATCCGTCATTTCTATTCCTTCTTTCTTATTCCTGTTCTTTGCCTGGGCTACGCCGAGGCTTTTAAACATGTGCAATCGGATTCACAGACAAGTGAATGGTATAGTTATTTCGAAAACGATGTACCAGATACAAAAAAAGCCTGCAGAAATATCTGCAGGGTGGAATTGATCTGTTACATATGATTGATAAATGAATGTCTGATTTTCCTATATAAAAAGCTCTGAAATGGATCACCATCTCAGAGCTCTGATACTACATTCATTCATACAAAAAATCAACTGTACTATCATCTTCTTCCATCCAGACTGTACTGTCGGCCCCGGAATCTCACCGGATCATGCCTCTCGGCTCGCGGGCTTTACCGCCGGTAGGGAATCTCACCCTGCCCTGAAGATATCTTTTTGTTTATCTTAATACTTTATCTGTTATTTGTAAATCAGAATTTTTATTTTACTTAGTTTACTGGTTTGGAAATGAAAGTTCCCGGATGAGCAATTTTCATATAATTTCTCAGTTCCAATGCCAATACTCTTAACCGTTCAATCGCTATCTCAACGATTTTTTCATCTGGATCCATCTGATCCACTTTTTCTGCCATAGGCATCCTCCTTCTTCCTGAAATAATCAGATTCTTATAACAATCCAGCAAATAATCTCATAAATAATTGTCCTAATCGTAAATATGCACTGCGTCCGGTACAATATTGTTCTGTCACATCACGACATTCACCCATGGTTTTTATCAAATCACTCTTTATGTCTAAAACAGACTGACAATCTATCATAAAACATCCATTTTCAAAATGATGGTATAAACTTCGATAATCCAGATTAATTGTTCCACAAGTTGCCATACAGTCATCCACCACACTCATTTTTGCATGGCAGAAACCAGGAGTCCATTCATAAACACGCACACCATGTTTAACCTATCCATGATAAAAAGAACGAGTGATATTATAAATAAATTTTTTGTCTGGAATACCCGGTGTAATAATTCTGACATCCACTCCTCGCTTAGCAGCCAAACATAACGCATGTGTCATTTCGTCTGTTATAATCAGATATGGAGTCATGAACCAACAGTATTTTTCAGCTTTATTTATCATACTGATATAAACTTCTTCTCCAACCTGTTCATTATCCATAGGACTGTCTGCATAAGGCTGAATAAACCCCGTTTGCTGTGCCTTGTAATCATAATGAAAAATATATTTACCAAAATCAGGATCATTCGCATCTTTATCACTAACCGCATTCCACATTTCCAAAAATGTCACTGTGAGTGACTGAACAGCATCTCCTTCTAAACGAATACCTGTATCTTTCCATTGTCCATAAGGATGTGTATAATTAAAATATTCATTTGCGAGGTTGTATCCACCGGTAAACCCAACTTTCCCGTCAATAACCGTTATTTTTCTATGATCACGATTGTTCAAGAACAAATTTAAACCTGGTACAAACGGATTGAATACACGGCAATGAATTCCTACGCACTCCATTTTTTTTACAAAATCAGTATTAATAAACCCTATAGAACCCATATCATCATAAAATATGCGTACTTCCACTCCAACTTTTACTCGTTCTTCCAGAATCTTTTGGATCTTATGCCACGCCTCTGCATCTTCTATAGCATGATACTCCATGAAGATAAACTTCTGTGCTTTCTCCAAATCCTTAAGCTGTGCCTCTAATCCTTTCACTGCTTCATCAAAATACACAAT
>ENA-ORCM01003512-ORCM01003512.1-human-gut-metagenome-genome-assembly--contig:-NODE-3512-length-10176-cov-4.970888_pt1 | contig 10176 bp, 9 predicted proteins | sample MGYA00242906_ERZ507928 | MGnify/ENA primary metagenome ERZ507928 (study PRJEB26167, sample SAMN06115497) | human gut metagenome | host: Homo sapiens | place: China:Shanxi | collected 2015-05-07... | reverse complement strand
GTGAATCATGTCCACAATGAAAGTATTAATTTGTCAGGAAATAAAGAATTTAGTATGGGAAGTCCGGGAAAGACCGGTGCCAGGCGATAATGAAGCATTAATTAAAATTAAAACTGTCGGGATTTGCGGTACAGATATTCATGCCTGGGCGGGCAATCAGCCATTTTTCAGTTATCCACGCGTTTTAGGCCATGAAATATGTGGGGAGATTGTTGGGCTGGGTAAAAATATTGCTGATCTTAAAAATGGTCAGCAAGTTGCTGTGATCCCTTATGTTGCCTGTCAGCAATGCCTGGCGTGTAAAAGCGGGCGTACCAATTGCTGTGAAAAAATTTCAGTCATTGGCGTGCATCAGGATGGCGGTTTTAGTGAGTATTTGAGCGTGCCGGTGGCGAACATTTTGCCCGCAGACGGTATTGACCCGCAGGCGGCAGCATTGATTGAACCTTTCGCTATTAGCGCTCATGCGGTGCGTCGCGCAGCCATTGCTCCCGGCGAGCAGGTGCTGGTGGTCGGGGCGGGGCCAATCGGTCTGGGCGCGGCGGCAATCGCTAAAGCCGATGGCGCACAGGTGGTGGTGGCGGATACCAGTCCGGCGCGCCGTGAACATGTGGCAACGCGTCTGGAATTACCTTTACTGGACCCGTCAGCCGAAGATTTTGACGCGCAGCTACGGGCGCAGTTTGGTGGTTCGCTGGCGCAGAAAGTGATCGACGCGACAGGTAATCAACATGCGATGAATAACACCGTGAATCTGATTCGTCACGGCGGCACGGTGGTATTTGTCGGCCTGTTTAAAGGTGAGTTGCAGTTCTCCGATCCGGAATTCCATAAAAAAGAAACGACGATGATGGGCAGCCGCAACGCCACGCCGGAAGATTTCGCTAAAGTCGGTCGACTGATGGCGGAAGGGAAAATCACTGCCGACATGATGTTAACCCATCGCTATCCGTTCGCCACGCTGGCAGAAACCTACGAGCGCGATGTGATTAACAATCGTGAGTTGATTAAGGGTGTAATTACTTTCTGATAAGGCGAGATTATTAAAGTTGCCATGCAGCGTCCGGGGAAGTGTTGGGCGCTGTTTTTTTTCTGTTTCTCAATGATGTTTTGTAGGCCGGAGAAGATGTGTAGGTCGCACCTTATGCGACCTACACATCAGTCAGAAATTACCCTTCACGTTCCACAACTTTAATTTCCACCATGCCGATCCCGAGCTTACGCGGCGAGTGTCCGAGGATATTCCCTTCGTTGGTTGAGACAGGTTCCGGCGGCACAATTACCAGTGTGTCGGCATCGGTTGGGTTATCGAAATGCAGTGTGGTGGTGGTCACTTCATTGCCCAGCACAAGAGTTTGTTCTTCATTGCCTACGCGTACCGGAATAGGACGGCTGGCGTTATTGCCGTATGCTTTGGCGGTAATCACCAGGTCAAATTTCTTCGGCAGCGGATGCTTGTACTCGATTTTTACTTCATCGCCCAGCTGCGCGTTGGACCAGCGGCCCCACGACTCTGGACGGGAAATCCCACTAAACTGTTTCACCTCTTCTGGCGCACCGGCGACGTTGAAGATGAAACTGTCGGCTTTGTAGCGAATATCGTTATCAACAATTTTCAGCGTATCGACATTGCCTTTATAACGCGCCATGTCGATGACCGTATCTTTAAATGCCGTTTTGCCCTGCCATGTTGTTTTGTCAACATGCTGAACAATTTGCTGACCGCCAAGCTGCCCTTGCGAGACACACCAGTCGGTGGAGAGTGCCAGTTCCGGAGCCCAGAGTTGTGCCATCTTATAGCAACGGTCAACCCAGACGAAATTGTCGCGTGGAGCGAAATCGGCCAGCTGGAAACGCAGCGGTGCTGAGTATTCGCTTTCCGGCAGCGGTTCCACGCGTTTGTCTGAAACCCGCAACAGCAGCGGCAAACGGAAATGGCTACCCGAGAAGGCAATCATGTTTTTCTGCTGGTCGATGGTGAACTCTTTCATCTCTTTAGGGAATTTCCACAGGCGGATGATATCCGGCTTCCACGCCAATGTTTTCTCTTTGATATTGAGGAAGATTTCCGACATTGACTGCCCGGATAAACTGCTACGACCAAGTCCGAGATAGTTATCGCCACCGAGAATGTCCAGCACCGTCGCGCCGTTATCCATCGTGTTACGCTTCACTGCCAGCGTCTCTTGCTGCGGCTTGTCGCCACGAATGACAAAAAACAGGTTATTGCGATCCTGCTTATTAAGGTATTTCCACGCCGTGTTGTTCATCGCTAAATGGTCAGAAGAGACGACGATGACGGTATCTTTAAACCACGGTGACGCTTTGATTTTGTTGATAAACGCCGCGATATTCTCCTGGCTGCAACTTACCGCGCTGAATGACTGGTTCGGCTTACCGTCAAAATCATATTTTTTGCGGTTACAGGTACGCGAGATAAAACCATCCGGGTGATGGGTATCGACTGTCAGGGTAAACAGTGAGAATCGCTGACCTGAGCGGGAAAGCTCTTCAAACTTTTTCCACGCTTCATCGAGAACGGTATCGTCGTAGAATCCCCAGTCGTTGCGATAGTGCGGGTCGGCCACCACGCTTTTCAGCTCTTCTGAGCCGTATAAGTGGTCGAAGCCATGCGACTTCAGGAACACATCTTTACCGGCAAAACGCAGATTCGCGCCCTGCACGAAATAGTTCTGATAACCCGAGTTTTTCAGGATATCGCCCAGACAGATGTTCTGCGGGAAGAAGCTGGAGACAGAGGCGGAGGCGTTGCCTTCAAAGGGGGCAAACAGCGGTATGCCGCACTGAGAAGCCACCATGCCCGCAATCGTGTAATCCGTTCCTGGCAGCTGCTGCGTGTGGCTGAAATCCAGGCCTTCATTTTTCAACGCGCCCAGTTCAGGCGTGAGATCCGGGAAAGCTTCGTTATCAAAATAGGTCCGCTCGAGACTTTCGCCGTAGATATAAACCAGGTTGAGTTTCGGGTCAGGGATAGTTTTCGACGGCTCTTTATAATAAGCCGCAAAGTCCGGGTCGCCATCGCGTGACTGGGATTTCACCAGTTCCGTTATCTGACGAAATGCCGGGCTGGCGTCCACCGAACCCAGCGCCAGTAAGAGCGCCAGCAGGCTGTAACCAAAATGGTGCGGATGATGGCGACGACGGCGCAGGATCCAGCCCAGCGCACCGAACACCGCTGTCAGCCCCAGCACAATGCCGATACCCGGCAGGATGTATTTGCTGACGCCAGCACCGGTCAGGCTGTTGGTTAAGGTATAGAGAACCGCGTCGTTAATACCATCGCCAGTAAAATAGTCGCTGGCAAACAGGGTGATATTTAAAACGACAAATAGCCCCAGCACCGTTAATGTGGCTGCAAACCACCAGGTGTTACGTCCCGCTTTCCATGCGTAAATCAGCACAGAGGCGAGAAAAAGGGCGAAAGAGAGTAGTTCTGACAACGGGCGATCCTCACTAAACCGGGCCGTTTAGCCAACGTTTAAGCTTTTTGAGAAGCACAATGTAATGGCGTCGCCATATTGCTGCAATTCTAGTGTCAAAAAAATGCGATGTTGTTAGGAATTAGTTTATAAACAGACTTTTTTGATCGCGGTCGCTTCCCGTGTAACAGGGGGAAAACCGTCCAGGAGCAGGGAAAAGGGCAGGAGAGAGCCGCGTCAGCCGGGTAACAGCTAAAACGCGGCGTTTCGCGGTTCAGGAAATGAAGTTCAGCCCCTGCTTTAACACCAGATCGCAGGCTTTGGTTTTCACCTTTTCTGCCAGCGGAGTCGTTCCGATGTTATCCAGATTGAGTTGCTGACCATCTTTGGTTTTCAGCAAACCCTGAATGCCATCCAGATAGTTGGTGTCTTCTTTTTGCTCTTCACTGTTCAGGCCCAGCTTTTCCAGCACCTGGTTCTTGATGTTTTCGGCATCGGTTACCGACGCCAGCTTTTGCTTCGCGCAGTATTGCAGAATGCCTGCGGCGTTGTTCATGTTATCTGCGCTTAAGGCCTGGTTCCCGCTGCTAAGCAAGTTAGTTAATGACGCGAGCGACCAACCGCCTTCCTGTGTCGTGCTGTTTTGGTTGCCAAGTTCGCTGGCGGCGCTGGAGAGCGCATCTTTCCAGGACGCAGCATGCACCCCGGTGGAAATTAATGCGCTGGCGGCAATGGCACAGCACAGAAGATGTTTAACAGTTTTCATCATCATTACTCAAGGTGGAATTGTGTCGCAGTATACCGCCAGAAACGGGGATTAATACTCTTTACCTGTTACCCGGCTACGGTAGCTATCCCAGTTGAAGATCACCCACAAACTGTTACCCAGGCGCATACGGTCCATCACGCGTTCGCCCAGCAACTTGGTCATCTCTTCCATATTACTGTTGGTCAGCATCCCGGTTGGGCGTTTGGAAGAAGAGCGGCGATCGACGATCTGGTTGATGATCACTTTTTCGTATTTCGATTCGGTCTGCACGCCGATCTCATCGATCACCAGCAGATCAACGTTGCTCAGATCGTTAAGCAGTTGTTCTTCACTGGTACCGCTATTCCTGAAGGTATCTTTCATCGCCGACATAATATCGGCCACGGTGATGATCAATACGGATTTACCGCGTAGCAGCAGCTCGTTGCAGATTGCCGCCGCCAGATGGTTTTTGCCGGTTCCTGGCTTACCAGAAAAGATGAAGCTGGCGATGTTGCCGTCAAACTCTTCGACATACTGGCGCGCTTTGCTTAACGCATTCATCTGCCCTTCACACTCAACGCGATAGTTCTCAAAGGAGCAGTTCTGATGCAGTGGCCGAATACCGGAGCGGTTAAAGGTGCGCTGCATTTTCATCGCCCGATTTTCACGTTCGAGAGCGGCGGAGCGGATCGCTCCTTGTTCTTTCTGCCAGGCCAGTAGCTCTTCACCCGTTTTGAATGCAGGTTTGATATGGGCAGGCATCATTTTTTGCAGGCGTTGCATCAGGTCGCCAACGTTTTTCATCGTTACCCTCTGAATCCTGGTGGAATTTGGCTGTCAGGTTCACTGACCGTATTCACATCTCGTTTCGGCAGTCCGCCGTTGCTGGCACGACCGATTTGCAGGCTGCGCGCCAGTTTTTGTTGCCACTGCACATGGTGAAAGACTTTACCTTCCGCCTGCCAGTAGGCAATGAATGAGGCCAGTTCTTCGGTGGTCACCGGCTCTCTTAGCGCCACGCCCCATAGCGCCGCCAGGCGGATAAAGTCGGCATCGGGTTGCCAGTCCGGATACATGGCGAATTTCCCCATGGGTACAGCAACGGGAGCGGCTTGCGGTTCCTGATAGAGTTGATCGTCCAGAGCGACATCGCTTCCCGGACGCGCCAGCTTTTCTTCCAGCGCCAGCAGTTCAGCCAGGCGTGCAGGCGTGACGGCATAAAACGCCGGGGCATTGTTAGCAAATACGGCAACCACACCGCCTTCAGCTTTTGCCAGAACGGTTTGGTGATCGTGTACCAGGGCGTCAATACCAACGACGTCCGGGGTCAAAACTCTGGAAGACATACTGTTTCTCAAATATGGAACGATGAACGAGAAGGGAGATAACTTTTATAGTAACACACGGAGGAGAGGTGGCTGTCTCTCATCCGCGTGCTTTAAGCGAGGCAATTTTATACGCGAGGGCGCTTGCGGTACAACCATAATCCAGGGATGGAAAGACCGATGGATAACGCACCAACAATCGATGAAGCTGTAAGAAAATTGGTTAACAGGGTAATCATCAATGACTCGCTGTAACCTAACTGGCTGATTTTTACGGCCGAAATCATTGCGGTATAAGCCGATATGCCAGGGAACATAGGGATAACAGCCGCCACGGTAAACACTTTCGGATGTGCCAGATACCAGCGCGACCATTGAATACCAATGGTGCCGACCAGCATAGAAGCCATAAAGGTTGACCACTCAATATTCAGCCCGCTGGTCATTAAGATCATTCGTGAACCATGACCAATCGCGCCAAGCAGCGCACACCAGCGTAATGCCCGAACGGGAACGTTGAACACCATCGCAAAGCCGACCGCTGGAATGGCGGCGAGGATCATATCCTGCGCCAATGCAAACAGAAACTCGATCACACCCATCCGCGTAGCCCCCAAATCGTCAGTGCCATCACCACGCCGACGCAGGTAGCCAGTGTCAGCAGACTGGCGATCGCCCAGCGTGCCAGTCCGGTATTGATGTGGCCTTTAAACATATCGGCGACGGCATTAATCAACGGAAATCCCGGCACCAGCAGCAGAACGCTGGCGGCCATCGCGATAGTGGGTGTATTGCTGAAAGTGGGAAGTTGCAAAAGCAATCCGGAAATGGTGGTGGCGGCGAAAGCGGTAAGGCAAAAGTTGATTTGTGGATGAAGATGACGTTGTGCCAGCAGCTGGCGGATATACATCGCGGCCGTACTGGCAAAGAAGGTGATGACGGCACCATCCCAGCCACCTTTATTGAGTTTACAGAAACAGGCACAAGAAAGGCCAACCATTAAGGCTACCAGCCATCTTGGGTAACGTAATGGCTGAATTTGGCTAAATCGTTTCTCTACGCCTTTGTAATCCAGCAGATGGTGCTCCGCCAGAATCACAATGTGCTGGACTTCAGTCACCACATGCATATTAATGCCGCGATCGTGATTTTTACGTGTCGATGTCAGGCATTGCCCATCTTTAATGGTTGTCAGCACTATGGCGTTCGAAGAGATAGAACTTTCGACGCTGTCCATCCCCAACGCCCGACCCAGTCGTGAGGAAAGCTCATCAACCAACGCGCTTTCCGCACCATGTTGCAAAAGAAATAATCCACACTGGATACAAAGCCGTGTTACGGCTCGCTGTTGCTCAGTTTGCATAACTCGCCCTTTGTCATAGACGTGCTGCGTATTGTTCAGATAATGAGAATCCATTTGTATCATGAAGCACGGTTGTTTTGCGGTAGGTTAAGATCAAAATTGCGCTGATTAATCCTGGTTATCGGGACAAGCTCGGTGATAAAAAGCGAATTATCTCTCGCCGCAAACAAACTATCACATGAATATTATCACTATAATGAATTTATTGTTTGGCCTTTACGAATCAGGATAATAGATAACCAGGTGCGTTTTTTAATGTTAACAAGTTAAAACCATCAGATTTCATTGAATAAATATTGGTTGTGTGATTTTTCATTCTGCGGGAAGGGATATCATTTAATTATAAATTAAATGAATGTGATTTCTGTTTTTCATTAAGTATTCCTAACAACTTAATGTAGATATTTTAAATGTCTCCAGGCTATTTCACCAGGTTATCATTTGATGCTAACCTTCTGACACATGCAGTGGAGTTGTTGTGCAGCAGGAGTATGCTGATATGAAAGTGAATGCTAAGGATAATTTATTCGCTTAATCTATTAATTTGCTGGAAACATTTAAGGAATGAATATCCTGAATAAACCATCATGATTTTTAGACAGTGGATGTGGAGGAAATATGTTGCCAGGATGCTGCAAAAATGGAATTGTTATCAGTAAAATACCTGTTATGCAAGCAGGGTTAAAAGAGGTCATGAGGACTCACTTCCCTGAATATGAAATAATATCCAGCGCCTCTGCGGAGGACCTTACCTTATTACAATTACGTCGTTCCGGATTAGTCATTGCTGATTTAGCCGGTGAAAGTGAAGATCCACGTTCTGTTTGTGAACATTATTATTCTTTAATCTCACAATATCGGGAAATTCACTGGGTTTTCATGGTGTCACGCTCCTGGTATTCCCAGGCAGTAGAATTGCTCATGTGCCCTACGGCGACGTTATTGTCTGATGTTGAACCCATTGAGAATCTGGTCAAGACCGTACGTTCCGGCAATACGCACGCAGAGCGTATCAGCGCCATGCTGACCTCTCCGGCAATGACTGAAACTCATGATTTTAGCTATCGCTCCGTCATTCTCACTCTTTCAGAGCGCAAGGTACTGCGGCTATTAGGTAAAGGATGGGGCATCAACCAGATAGCTTCATTGCTTAAGAAAAGTAATAAAACTATCAGCGCCCAAAAAAACAGTGCGATGCGTCGACTGGCAATTCACAGCAACGCTGAAATGTATGCATGGATAAATAGCGCGCAGGGTGCAAGAGAACTTAACTTGCCTTCTGTTTATGGAGATGCCGCAGAATGGAACACAGCCGAATTAAGAAGAGAAATGTCGCACTCATAGAAAAATGCGTCATGAGCAGTATCGGTATTGAGAGTTTATTCAGAAAGTTTGCGGGTAACCCTTATAAGCTCCATACCTATACCAGTCAGGAGTCATTTCAGGATGCCATGTCGCGGATCTCATTTGCGGCGGTCATTTTTTCTTTTTCTGCCATGAGAAGTGAGCGCAGAGAGGGATTATCTTGCCTGACTGAACTGGCGATTAAGTTTCCGCGTACCCGGCGTTTAGTTATTGCGGATGATGATATTGAAGCTCGGCTGATTGGTTCATTGTCGCCATCACCGCTGGACGGTGTATTAAGTAAAGCGTCAACGCTGGAGATTTTTCATCAGGAACTCTTTTTGTCATTAAATGGTGTACGTCAGGCGACCGACCGACTGAACAATCAGTGGTACATTAACCAAAGCCGGACGCTAAGCCCGACGGAGAGAGAAATATTGCGCTTTATGTCGCGTGGCTACTCAATGACACAAATTGCCGAGCAGCTTAAACGCAATATCAAAACGATCCGTGCACATAAATTTAATGTGATGTCGAAACTGGGCGTAAGTTCTGACGCAGGGTTGTTGGAGGCCGCAGATATTCTGTTATGTATGCGGCATTGCGAAACAAGTAATGTGTTGCATCCCTATTAATCCGCATGATGCCGGGTTTACTTCCCCGGCAGTGCTTTCATTTCAGCGTACAATCGCCACATTGCTGCACATCCGGTAAGCGATAACGCTGGCAGCAAGTGCGGCGCACCAGCAGGCCGTCGCGTAGCACCACGGTACGCCAGAGTGGATTATCTTCACCGTTCGTGAGCGTTTTCTCAAAAAAGAGGGCATGGCGCAGCGATTCAACCGTCGCCTCGCCGAGCAGTTGCTTCATCTCAGTGAGATACCAGTTGATCAAATAACCGGTATTACTCCAGATAAGTTTGCCGTTGATCTCTCCGGTCGCTTCTAGTGCCTGCACAACCGGAACCAGCGCCTGGCTGATTAACGTTTCCATTCGCTGCTGCGGCGAATGTGGTGTTGCGTTTTTATCTTCACACACATCGATCCAGAAACAGGCGGCACGGCCGGTTTCGTGAAACTCAGCATGGAAATGTTCCGGCGACACATCTAATGCCTTTTCCTGCGTCAGTAGCGCCAGCATTAATGGTGGCACCATCAGGCCGATATACCATTGTGCCCATAGTGAGATCAGCGGTTTGTTCTCGCGGATCATCGTTGGTTGGTTGCGATAGATATGATCGGAATAGACCGCCAGTAGAGAACTTAGCGCATTCGGTGATGACCATTGCGCCAGCGTCATGGCGTTAAGCGGAGCGGGTTCATCCAGGCGGATAAACTCCAGCAAATGTTCACGATGTTCGGCGATCGTCGCACGTACGGCTTGTGCAAGCCCAGCATCCTGTGGCTGGAGATGCGTTCGCCAGATAACATCTTCATAGAGCGGTGCGGAACGATAGGCCATAATCGGGATAGTAATCTAAATGATAATGATTGCTAATCCTAGCGATAGGTTTACCCGATAGCAAGGGATTTCTCTGGCTTGCAAATGATAAAAATTATCATATGATATTGGTTATCATTATCAATGAAAGAGATGAAACCATGTTGCAACGTACGCTGGGCAGTGGCTGGGGAGTGTTGCTGCCGGGATTGCTGATTGCAGGGCTGATGTATGCGGATTTATCGCCGGATCAGTGGCGGATTGTCATTCTGATGGGATTGATATTGACGCCGGTGATGCTGTATCACAAACAGTTACGGCATTACGTTTTGCTACCATCGTGCCTGGCGCTTATTGCTGCCATCATGCTGATGATAATGAATTTGAATCAGGGATGAAAAATCAAGGAAGAAACAAGAAAGGAAGTAAAGATAATTGGTGCGAGGGGGGGGACTTGAACCCCCACGTCCGTAAGGACACTAACACCTGAAGCTAGCGCGTCTACCAATTCCG
>ENA-ORCM01003509-ORCM01003509.1-human-gut-metagenome-genome-assembly--contig:-NODE-3509-length-10187-cov-28.230861_pt1 | contig 10187 bp, 8 predicted proteins | sample MGYA00242906_ERZ507928 | MGnify/ENA primary metagenome ERZ507928 (study PRJEB26167, sample SAMN06115497) | human gut metagenome | host: Homo sapiens | place: China:Shanxi | collected 2015-05-07... | reverse complement strand
TAGACATTCCTACGGGTTGGGAACCGCGCACTAACAAAAGCCCCACTGGGGCTTTTGTTGCCCCGCCTGCGGTGGGGCCGTGCTGTTCAAGTCCTCTTATCCGCTGTTATAGCTAAAGGGAAAATGTCATATAAAACAAAAAAGACAGCTACCAAAAGCTGTCTTCCTTGTGGTGCGGTAAAGCAATCCAAATCCGAACCATTTCCCTCGGATGCAACTTCTGTCGCTTCTCCAAAGGTGACGGTCTGTGTTCCTTCTTTATAGTTGAAGGTTATCAAAACCTTATCGTCATACAGGTAAATTGCATTGATGAAGGTATCCACCAGTGCCTGCCGCTGGTCTTTCAGGCTCATGTCCAGCTTGCGAAACCGCAGCAGCCAGAAGCGGATGAACTCCTCCGTGACCTTGGGCTTCGCCAGCTTTTCTTCTGCAATACGGGCCTCAAGCGCACGCTTGGTTTCTTCCAGCTGCTCCAACCGCTCCTTGGTGGAACTGGTCAGGATACCCGCCTGAATCGCATTGAGCATATTGTGGATACCCGATTCCGCATCCCGGAGCTGCTTTTCATAAAGGGGAATGTTGGTATTCTCCTTGTTTTGCAGTTTCATCACCTTGGCGATGATGGATTCCATAGCAGCATCGTCCCGGACAAGCTGCATGGTCTGGTTGACCACCAGATCTTCCAGCCACTGTTTGCGGACGGTTTTCTTCTTACAGCCCTTCTTCTTTTTGGCAGTCGCACATTTATAATAGCGATGGACTTCTCCCGTCCGACTCGTGCCGCTTTCACCAAACATCAGTGCACCGCAGCAGCCGCAGAACAGCTTGGTGGTGAGCAGATAGTCGTCCTCTGCCTTGTCAAACAGCTTTTTGTCGCTGTCTTTTATCATCTGCTGGAACTCCGGGCGGTTGTCCGTCTTGGCGGAGATAGCACGGTCAATATAGTGCTTGACGATGGTGATGCCGTTTTTCTCGGCATAAGCCGTGCATTCCCGGATCTGGCCTTCGATGGATTCTTCGCGCTGGTTGTCCGAGGAATAGCGAGCATAGATCACGGCGGTCATGGCGGGCACCTCCATTTTATACGTCATTGAACGGTAATACGTTCATTAAAGCAATGTTTCGTATAATGCATATGCCACAGTTTTGCCCTGATTGCAAGCCCAATGATTTATTTTCATGATTCCAACAGACAAATTGTCTTAAGATTATATTCCGAGCAAAATGTGAAGTCCAAGCCCGGCCACGCCGCACAGGCACATGGTCAGGATGGGATTCCACTTGAGCTTCCGTAGCACAAAAAATGCCGATGCAAAACTGCCGATGCCGATCCAGTCTACGTTGGCGAGCGTCTTTGCACTCTCTCCGAACACCACCATAGACAGTATAGAAAGACCTGCACCAAAGATAAGTGCTACAATGACCGGACGCAGGCAGGCCAGAACACTTTGCAGCAGAGAAATATCCTTGTATTTACGATAGATGTAGGATAGAAGTGAAACAAAGAACAGCGCCGGTGTAATGCAACCTAGTGTTGCAATGATGGCTCCGGGTACCTGCGCGATACGCAAACCAACAAAAGTTGCCGAGTTGACCGCAATGGGACCAGGGGTCATTTCTGCAATCGTGATGAGGTCAGTAAACTCCTGCATCGTCAGCCAGCCATGTTGTTCCACCACTTGGCTCTGGATCAGCGGCATGGCCGCATAGCCGCCGCCTACGCTGAACATACCCACCTGCAAAAAGCTGAGAAAAAGCTGTAAGTAGATCATTTTGCACCACCTTTTTTCCACTGGACCAGAGCCAGCACCACGCCGAATACTGCAGCGGCAAGGATGACCACCACCACATTGACATCAAACACCGTATTTGCGACAAACGCTGCGACCATCAGGACAATATACACCCATGAGCGGGTCTTCAGCACCTTGCCGCCGAGGTCGAATACAACATCCAGAATGACCGCCGCCACACCAGCCTGCATTCCCTTGAGTAACAACGCGATATAGCGATTGGTGGCAAAAGCATTGTAGAACACAGAAATGACTGAAAGAATGACCATAGGTGGGATGATGGTGCCCAACACTGCCACGATCATTCCAATCAAGCCTTCTACCTGCCAGCCTACCAGAATTGCAGCATTGACCGCGATTGCGCCCGGAGAGGACTGCGCCAACGCTGTCATATCCAGCATTTCCTGTTCATCGATCCAGTGCAGCTCATCTACAAATTTTTTCTTCATAAAGGTCACGATGACAAAGCCGCCGCCGAAGGTAAAGCTGCTAATGTACAGCGTACTCAAAAACAGCTTCCAAAGCCGTGCTAACCGTGTACCGTATGTTTTATTTTCATCCATACAAGTTTTCTTCTCCTTTTTTGATTTTCGGACAACTATATTTGTTTTCTTACTATTTCAAACAGCTTTTAACTGTTACTGCTTGCGAAAGCCCGTATTTTCCGGTATCCTTGTTTTAAGAACTGCGAAGCACGGAGGGAATCTCTATGAAACATAATACATTTCTCGTCAAGCCAGCGTCCAGCCTGTGCAATCTGCGTTGCCGGTACTGCTTTTATGACGATGTTTCCAACAGCCGAGCCTGCAAAAATATGGGACTGCTTTCCCATGAAATGGCAGGAGAACTGGTTGAAAAGGCTTTTGCAGCCACAGAGGAAGGCGGCAGCGTCCATTTTCTGTTTCAGGGCGGCGAACCGACTCTTGCCGGGTTGGATTTCTTCCGGTTCTTTCTGGAAACGGAGCGTTCCATGCAGCGCAATATCTCTGTGTTCCACAGCCTCCAGACCAATGGCATTTGTCTGGATGAAGAGTGGGCTTCCTTTTTCAAAGCCAACTCTTTCCTCGTAGGCCTCTCTCTGGACGGCACACAGGAGAACCATGATCTCTATCGGCTGGACGCAGCTGGGCAGGGCACATGGGATAAAGTAACTCATGCGCTTGCGCTGCTGGATGCCTACAGGGTCGAAACGAATCTGCTCTGTGTTGTAACCGGACAGCTGGCCAGAAAGCCGCAGCGAGCCTTCAAAAGCCTCTGCGAGTTGGGACAGCACAATCTGCAATTCATCCCATGTCTTGACCCACTTGATACGATTGGAGGGCAGGCATATTCTCTAACGCCGGAACTTTATGGTCGTTTTCTGTGCGGCGTCTTTGATACTTGGTATCAGCAGCTGCAACGAGGCAATTATATCAGCGTTCGCAATTTTGAGGACTATCTGCGTATCCTGCTGGGAATGCCGCCTACCTCCTGCGCTTCCTCCGGTTCCTGTGGACATTATCTTACCGTAGAAGGTGACGGAAGCCTTTATCCCTGTGACTTTTATGTTCTGGATGAGTGGAAGCTGGGAAATCTGAGCCACTGTACCGTTGAAGATGCGCTTGATTCTCTCACAAGCCAGACATTTCTGGCACAGGGCCGCAAACGCCCGACGGAATGCGCAGCATGTGCTTATCAGCTGCTCTGCCGAGGCGGATGCAAGCGAGATTGGGATGCCTCTGGAAGCAACCGCTTTTGCACAGCGTATAAGCAGTTCTTTGCCTATGTGCTTCCGCGCCTGCATACTGCTGCATATTTTCTGGCACAACAAAACCGATAAAGAGATTCTCCCGGAGAGCAGTACTGCCTCCGGGAGAATCTTTATTTTACCTTTTTGATCTTCCGGATGGAATGGCCATCGTAGAGGATGGGCTTCATGACATAAGTGTAGTTCCGGTCATCGCATTCGCCGGTGGAAATCATCTCCATAAGCCGCAGCGCAAGCTGACGTCCCATCTCGAAGCCTTGCTCCACGGAGCAGGTAACATCCTCCTGCCGATAAGTTTCTTCGGAATAATCAAAACAGACCAGCGAATAATCTTCGGGTACAGTCTTCCCCATTTTCTGCAGGGTTTTCATGACCAGCCGATAGATGATGTAGTTGCAGCAGACGATAGCGGTGCATTTAGGGATGCTCTTCAGAAATCTTTCAATGGAACGGACATAGCTTTCGTTGTGGGCTTCGTCCGAAATACACCACTTGATGTAATCATCGTTCAGTTCCAAACCACGATTTCGCATCGCTTCCGCCATGCCTTGAAACTTTTCTACGCTCTGGTAGTTGTCGTACACGAAGATGCCTGCAATGTGGCTGTGTCCGGCATCCATCAGGCGTCCTATCAGCTGATGGGCACATTCGATGTCATTGATCGTTACGCGGGGGCAGCGCAAGTTCCGATAGAAGTTGTTGTAGAATATCACCGGGATCTTACGTCGGTAAAGCTCCTTGTAGCAGTCAAGATTTGGGCTGAGGATGCTCGATTTGACACCATCCACGATGAAACCGTGAAAATTCTGATGTACCACAGTCTCCAGACAGCGGCGTTCGTTGCAGAATTTGTTATCGGTCAGAAATACATGGAGGTCAACCTGCTCCTGCGTCAGAACACTGCGAACCCCTTCGATTAATCCCGAATTTGCACTCGTATCCTGACCTTGCAAAACAAGGCCGATCTTATAAAGTGCATCCTCGGTGTTCAAATCGCGCGTCATCACCTTTTCCCGGTGGAAATAGGTGCCGCTCCCTTTGACTTTGTACACGATTCCTTCATTCACCAATCGGTCAATGGCAACTCGAATCGTTTCCCGGCTGACGCCCAGCTTTCGGCAGAGTGCATTTTCCGAGGGCAGTCGTTGATTTCCAGAAAACTTGTTTTCGTCGATATAAGCCAGAAGCCAACGATATACCTGAGCAGATTTTTTCTCAGCAGCCGAGAGCATGGGCAAACGCTCCTTTTCAGTCGGTGATGGTGGGGCGGGTGCCTTCTGCGTGCTGTATCCAGTTCAGCAAGCGCTCACGAAGCTCCGCTTTGACGTCGGCGTATGCAGGATCTGCGACAACATTGTTCAGCTGCCACGGGTCTTTCTGCATATCATAGAGGAAGTCGTCCGCATACACATCAGATGCCGCAGCCTCGCCGCCATTGACACCGGGGGCATAGACAGAGTACATATAATCTGCCGTGCGGATGCAGCGGCCGCAGCGGCTCTCCGAGATTTGGGCGTAGACCTCATTAGCTCTATTATGATTTTTCTTTTCCACAACGTCAAGCAGATTTTCGCCGATCATCTTGTCGCCGACATCCACGCCTGCCAAAGCCAACAGAGTCTTGGGGATGCTCTCGGTGCTGACCAGCTCGGTGACTTCCTTGCCGCCCTTGAACGGGCCGCCGCAGATGACCAGCGGCACATGCAGGCAGCCGTCGTGGCACGAGCGCTTATAGTCATCGTATCCGTTCAGATGGGCGTCGCGGTTGCGGGTCTTGAAATGAGAGCCATGGTCGGAAGCGTAAAGGATAACAGTATTCTCATACAGACCCTTTTCTTTCAGTTTTTCCACCAGCTTGCCGAGGTTCTCGTCGAGGCTTGCGCACTGTCCCAGATAATCCGGATACTCTTCTGCTGCATTGCCGCCCAGAGCCTTCAAGTCTTCGGGGAGGACAAAATCCGCAAATCGCTGCTTCGAGCCGTTGGGGCCTTCGTAGTGGTTGTGGTCATTCTGATGGTGCGGCTCAATTTGGGATACGGTCATGAAGAAGGGCTTTTCGCCGGTGTACTGGTCGAGGTAGTCCAGCGCGAACTGGTTGATGCAGTCAGCACGGTAGCCCTTAAAATCGATGCGGTTGTTGTTCTCGTCGAACACATAGCCGTCGTAGCCGTGGGAGGTAAATTCCAGCACATCGGCTGCACGCCAGTAGCCGGTGTAGCCGCCGCGCAACTCCAACGGAACGGCTGTAATGGTATGGTCAATGGTCGGCTTCTTTTCCAGCTCGCCATCCGAGGCCAGATGCCACTTGCCGACATAGGCAGTTTCGTAGCCGGCATCTTTTTCCATATACTCGCCCAGAGTCTTGATATTCGAGGGCAGCATCAGGTTATTGCGGAAACAGCCTGTCTCAGTGGGGTATTTTCCGGTCTGGAATAGGGCGCGGCAAGGGCCGCACACCGGCTGGGGAGAGAAAGCATTGTCAAATTTTACGCCCTCCTCTGCCAGCTTGTCCAGATTGGGTGTGACGTTGAGCGGCTGGCCGAAGCAGCCGCAGGTATCCCAGCGCTGCTGGTCACTGAAGTAGAAAATAATGTTATATGCCACGGTCTTTACCTCCTTTTACTGTTCCACTTTCGCGTTCTTCGTTTCCTTCATCTTGCCGCGCAGGATGCCGATGATAACCACCACGATTAGCGCGATAAAAATCCAGCAATACACACTGCTGAAGAAGATTTTGGGACTTCCATCCGAGATGAGCAGGGCGCGGCGGAAGTTCGTCTCGGTCATATTGCCCAGCACCATGCCCAGCAGCACAGGGACAGCAGGCAGCTCCAGCTTGCGCATGAACCACGCCATCACGCCGAACACCAGCGCAACGCTCAGGTCGAAATAGCTGCTGTTCACCGAGTAAGCACCGGCAAAGCAGAAGATGACGATGATAGGGGTCAGGATCTGCTGGGGGATGGAGACGACCTTTGCAAACAGGCTGGTCAGGTACTTGCCCTGCAGGAACATGAAGATGTTCACAAGGATGAGGCCCAGCATGATGGCATACATAATGGGGCCATCCGTGGTAAAGAGCGAGAGGCCGGGGTTCAGGCCGTTGATCATCAGAGCGGACAGCATAATGGCCACGCAGCCGTCGCCGGGGATGCCCAGCGTCAGCAGGGGGATGAGGGTCGCACCGCAGACAGCGTTGTTGGCCGACTCCGCCGCCGCAACGCCCTCCACAGAACCGTGGCCGAACTCTTCCGGGTGTTTGGACATATTCTTTGCAGTGTTGTAGGAGAACCAAGAGGCCTCCGATGCACCGGTGCCGGGCACAATGCCCACGCAGGAGCCGATGAGAGAGCCGATGAGCACCGGGCGGAGCATCCGCTTGTACTCATCCTTTGTGATCTTGCCGTCGTCGTTTCCGATCTTTCCGGCGTGGAGGTTCAGCTCGCTCCGCTTCAGCTCCGCCTTGCCGATGATCTCCACCAGTGCGAACAGGCCGATGAGGGTAACGGCAAGGTCGAGGCCCAGATACAGGCGGTGGACGCCGAAGGTAAAGCGGTCGTAGCTGGTCATGGGGTCTGCGCCCACGCAGGAGATGAGCAGGCCGAGGCAAGCGGCGATGATGCCCTTGACGAGGCTCTTGCCCGAAACGCCTGCGATGATGGTCATGCCGAACAGGCAGACCATGAAGTACTCCGCCGTGCCCAGCTGTGCCGAAATTTTGGCCACCTGCGGGCCGAGGAAGAGCAGCACCAGTGCAGAGAAGATGCCACCGAAGGTGGAGGCATACAGCGCGATTTTAAGAGCCGCCTTGGTGCGGCCCATCTTGGACAGTGGATGACCGTCCAGCATAGTAGCCGCCGCGTGGGGCGTGCCCGGGGTGTTGATGAGGATGGCCGACACCGAGCCGCCGTATCCACCCGCACAGTAGATACCCAGAAGGAACATCATGCCGGGAATGGCCTTCATGGTGTAGGTAACAGGCAGAAACAGGATGATGCAGAGGATGACACTCAGGCCAGGAATGGCGGCAAATACGCAGCCGATGAAGACGCCGAGGTTGATCCATATGATATTTTCAAGGGTAAAAAGCAGCCCGGAGGCCGGGCCGATAAAATCAAACAAACCCATATTCTGCCTCCTCAGAAACTAACATTCAGCACGAAGTGGAACACGACCCAGATCAGCACCGCCATCGAGACGGTGATGGCGTAGTAGAGGGGCTTCTTGCAGCGGAAAAACAGCAGGAAGGCCAGCGCGCAGAACACGGCACCCACCACGAACAGACCTGTGATCTCCGCCAGCAGATAGGTGACCACCAGAATGAGGACGATGACCAGAGCTTTTGCTTCCACCAGAAGATTCAGCGTCTTCGTTTTGACCGGACGGTGCATCACCATATTGTATGCCTCCCGGCCCACCAGAAGGGCGCTCATGGCCAGCATGAGCCAGACCAGCATCGTCGGGAAGGCGCGGCCGTTCACAACGTCCTTTTCTGAGATCTGCACCTGCTGGGGCATGATGAGCAGCAACACAATGCCGATGACCAGAAACAGAACGCCGCAGATCAGGTCTACAGGGTACTCGATGTTCTTCTCCTCGAGCTTTGCACCCCATTCGTCCAGCTTTGCCTCGGTATGTTCTATCAGATTTTTCACCAGTTTCAACTCCTTTTTTGAACCATAAAAGCAGGGGGTCGGTGTCATCCCCTTCCCCCTGCTTCAGCTTTTTGTCGCTATGAGGACTTTTTATCAGCCTGCCACGATGTCCTTATACTGCTCGACGATGCTCTTGACGTTCTCAATGTGAGCCTTCACATCGTCCTCGGTCATGGTATCGACTTCCAGCAGCATGGTGTCGTTCAGCCACTCGACCATTTCCTGGTCGGCAAGGATCTTGTCGTACAGCTCCTTCAGTTCTGCAACCTTTGCAGCATCGGTGCCCTTGCGCGCCATCACGAAGCAGCGGTTGCGGAAGAAGGGATAGCCCTTGGAGCCGACGCCCTCGACCCCTGCGAAGGGGCCGTTTTCGATAGCCTTGTCGTCGAATGCGCAGACCACGTCAACGCCGCCCTGCTGGTAGGTTTCGAGGATCTGGGACTGGTGAGAAACAGCGAAATTCGTTTCGCCCTTTGCCACAGCCTGTGCAGCCTCGGCTGCAGACTGATACGGAGTCAACTTAAGCTGGTCGCCAGCACCCATAGAGCCGAACAGAGCCGCTGCCAGGAAAGCTTCAGAGCCGGTAGCACCGTTAACTGCCACAGACACCGGGTTGCCAGCCTTGACATAGGCTTCCAGGTCGTTCAGATTCTTAAGGTTCAGCGAAGAATCTGCGGACAGAACGAAAACGGAAGAATACAGGTTCTCAACGAACTCGAAATCGTCATAACTGAACTGCAGCTTGGAGGGATCCAGAGTCTCGGTAATGGCGAACAGACCCTCACCGGCGAAGACCAGTTCCTTATCATTTGCCTTAGTACTGGACACCCAAGTGTTGACAGTAGCAGCATCGCCCTTGATGGCCTCTGCCACCAGAGTGATCTTCTTATCCGAGTAATCCGGGGACATGGCTGCAGCCTTCTGACTTACCATTGCTGCGACACCAGACGGTGCCCACGGGCAGGTAACTTTCCAGCTCTCCTGTTTGCTTCCGCAGCCGGTAAGCATCGACAAAGCAAGGACACCGGCGGTGACCAACGCCGCAATACGCTTTTTCATCATTTTACTCTCCTTTTTTGTTTTGCCTTTTCGTGTGGTAGCAAGCACTTCACCGTGCTTTTGTTACCAACAAGATAACATTTCAAGCAATTTCAAGTCAACAAATTTTTTTATTTTACAAAAAAAGTTGTCCGGTAAAAGAGCTAAATGACCACATCTGTATTTTGCTGTAGAAAACTTATTGTGCATATTGCACATCGGCTTGAATCATCTTTGTGCAGCTTAAATTCTTTCATGATGTAAAGTGTATCATATTCATAATAGAAGTCTTACTATTGTCTCCATTCATAAATAATTTCTTCGGAATCATCTTGACGTACTCTACGAACCATGATATTCTCTATCACAAATCCCACTGAACTTGTAGATTGATTGCAAATCTTCTGCAAAAGTGGTTGGTTATCACCGTGAGACCCACCACTTCCGTGAGGAAAAGTCCACGAAAGAACTTACCGCCCCGCAACACACCCGATTCATTTTGCCGCCGATTCACCCCGACAAAATCCATCGCTGCGCTGCTTGGGCGGTATTTTTCTTTTTCAGGGAAGATTGCACCTTGAAAATTTCATGAGCCGACCGGACGTGATACCGACTTTTCGTCAACGCCGCTGCAAAACAGGGGCAGGAACTGCGTTCGGTGTGACCGGTGACCCCATCATATGAGCAGAGCCCCGCTACTTATTTTTTGCGTCTTAACAATTCGGAAACATTTGTCGAAAGTTGATTTTGAGCGCAGCGGTAGAGGGCAAGAACCGTCCCGTGGCCACAAATTTTCAATTCTTGAAAATTTCCTGGCCATCCGGGACTTCGCTTCTCAAACTCTTGCGAGTTTTCCAAGTGATCTTGTTGGGGTAGCGCTTGTCGGGGCAACGCCCCTCCATCTGCTGTCGCAGACCGCGCTGCCGCTTAAAAGCCCCACTGGGGCTTTCATTG